>Ga0206682_10002896_pt1 | contig 15143 bp, 19 predicted proteins | sample M240m12015metaG_FD_155444 | JGI IMG/M metagenome (GOLD analysis project Ga0206682, IMG submission 155444) | Ammonia-oxidizing marine archaeal communities from Monterey Bay, California, United States - M2 40m 12015 | ecosystem: Environmental > Aquatic > Marine > Intertidal zone | place: USA... | reverse complement strand
TTATGGCAGGTAAGAATGTTCTCTACATCACAATGGAAATGGCAGAAGAAAAGATATCAGAGCGTATTGATGCTAATCTAATGAACACAACGATGGACAGTCTACAAGATATGCCTAAAGATGTGTTTATGAAGCGAGTCAAGAAAGTCAAAGACAAGACAACTGGTAAACTTATCGTTAAAGAGTTCCCGACAGCAAGTGCTGGCTCTGCCCACTTCCGTCATCTACTCAACGAACTGAAGTTGAAGAAGAACTTTACTCCAGATATGGTCTATATCGATTATCTAAATATATGCACAAGTTCTAGAATGAAAGCGGGTGCGAATGTAAACTCGTACACGATGATCAAAGCAATCGCAGAAGAACTTCGTGGTCTTGCTGTAGAGTTCAATGTTCCAATCTTGAGTGCTACACAGACAACGAGAACTGGCTATAGTAGTTCAGATTTGAATCTAGAAGATACTTCTGAATCATTTGGTCTGCCTGCAACTGCTGACTTTATGTTTGGTTTGATCTCAACAGAAGAACTAGAAGGTCTTGGTCAGTTAATGGTCAAGCAGTTGAAGAATCGGTGGGGTGATACCAACTATCTCAAACGATTCATCATTGGGTTAGATCGATCTAAGATGAAGTTATTTGATGCAGAAGATTCTGCTCAAGATTTAGTCAACGATGGTCAATCAACTCAGAAGACTGATAGTAAGCCTTCATGGGGAAATGACGATAAAGATAATGTCACTTCATTTAGAAACAAGAAGAAGCCAGACTTTGGTGGTTTGAAATGATATGGGATAAAGGAAACATTGCATTGCTTATAGGTGCCCTTGTGGTATTAACAGTAACTGTTCCACACTTAGTCGTATGGCTTTTACAATAAGGAGAAAGATATGTGGCTTTGGTTAGTAAGTAGTGTTGCGGGTTCACTTTTAGGTGCGGCATCTACGAAATGGTTTAAAGATACAAAAGCAGGTTTATGGTGTTACGCCAAGTTCGAGCAAATTGCCGAATGGGCAACAGAAAGATATGGTATTGATATCTTAGATAAAGAAGGCATTGCATGGAGACAAAAGTATCCAAGTGTCGCAAAACAAATAGATGGGTTAAACGCTGAAGTAGACGCATTGGCTAAAAAAGTAGCAACTCTCGAAAAGAAAAAGAAAGCAACAGCAAAAACTAAAAAGTAATTCTAAACGAGATGAAAAGCATGATGGTCTGGTGTGTTAGTTGGTATAACAAACATGGGGAAAGGCGTATTGAATGGAATGTGCCTGATCCATATTTTTTAAGAGATAGATTGATTGAAGATGGTATAGACGAAAGTCGAATTGATATCTACGAGAAAGATGTTTCTTGAGACGAAAAAAAACGACCTTAAAAAAGTCGTTTTTTAATATAAGATATCGTGGTCGGGAGGAACCCCACCTGCATATAAAATGCTTCCCCGACTATTCCTTCTGTGAGTATTAATTTTACTAAAAGTCACACTTGCCTCTTGTGTTATTGAACACAGTTACACGCACCCTTACGCTTTATTTATATAAATTAAAACCCGATGTCAAATAAAAACTAAATATTTGTTGACAATAGTGCAATATTGTTGTATAATACATACATGACAATGCATTTAGTGAAGGGTGTTTATCTCCCAAAGAAAATAAAAAAGAAATCGAAGAAGATTGATGCTTCTGCGATGGAACTCGAATGGCGTAAATACAATAAAGAGATGCGTAGAACACACTGCCATCATCTTCAGTATGATACGCTCCAAAAATATATCGACTATCGATTAGGTAAAACAAAGAAGTATGAAAAGAAGTTTCAGGCGTATACCCCGCCCCCGACATATGTCCGTGATCAGAAAGAGTACGCAAGCGCAAAGCCGAAGGCGTCAGTGGACACTTGCTCAAAACCAGAAAGGCAAGAGTACTCAGGAGACTATGTAGTTGGAATCGCAACAATGCACAAGTCAAACCTCGTACCAGTCGGAAAAGAAGATAACCCCAAAGATTACTCAACGATGCGTAGAAATTGATATACAGAAGTATATGCGAGTGTGCCTGCTCGTGTTTCTAGCGGCATCACTTGATAACACAGACGATCTATATGGTGTGAGAACATCAATGAAGCGATTTGAAGAGTGTAGAGTCATAACTAAAAAGCATAAATAACTCTATAACATTAATAAGGGTTTGAAATGGCAAAGTTTAATAGAGGCGATGTTTCTGAAGGTATTTTAGCGGCGGCAATAACTGCTAGATTTCTTTCTAAAACTAGGCGCATTAGTAGCACAGATGTCATAAATGTCGTTCGTAATTTAAAAAGTGCCACAGGTTCAGGCACAAAGGGCAAAACATCAAAAACAGATTTTCACTCTGCTAATGAAAATCCAGATGTTATAGACACAGTTTGCTGTAAGGTAAATCTTGCTGAAGTGAATATGGATGCCTTCGAAGACTTGAGTCTATATTCGACAAAAGATTTCAAAGATATTGTCAACGCCTCAGTCAAGTATGCCAACGGCACATATATTATGCAGTTCGCTGATCTTATGTACACTAACAATCAAAAGAACTACATCGAAGTGTTAGCAGAAGGACTATTAGATCAAACTGGCACTAAAGTTGATCTTAAAGTAAGAGTTGATGGCAAACAAGTAGGTGTTGGTGTATCATTAAAGTTTGGTACTGTGAAGCAGTTTGGTCAAGTTGGTGGCTCAAGTTTCGATAGTATGGAAGCACTGTTTTCGCCTCTTGGTGTTAAGTTTAACCCTACATTCAGAAGAAAGTATTCTGAAATGATTTCTAATAGAGAGATAGGACCTGGCCTCACAATGGCATACAATGAAGCGGTCAGACAGATGAATAGAAAAAACCAACAAGTTCTTGTCAGATCGATAGCAGACTTTATGAAGTATCATGCGACATTGAACGAAGAAGATGTGGCTCTGGTTCAGCTAAATAAATCTGAAGCGGGTGTGTATAACTTTAGTAGATTAGCAAGCAAACTACAGGGACAAGAAGTCGAGTTAGAAGTAGTAGAAGGCACTACTGGTAAGTTAGCCGGTTATAAGGGTGGAAATAAGATACCAAAGATGAACTTTATATTAAAGTCTACAGGAGATATCTTACTTTCTATACGACTAAAACTTGAGGGTAACCGAACAAACTCAAAAGGTAAGAGACTGCCACTAGTTGTGCGAAACTACATCGAGAAAGGTAAAGCAACAACCACCGTGTTAATGGAAACAGCATAATGAAATCATTTAAACAGTTTACAGAATCAAAGATCAAATGGATAAGACAGCCTGATGGTCGTCAAGGTGAGAAAAAGGTTTATAAACATATATCTGCTGATGGTATGTGGGAAATCAAGTTGTCTGGTATGGACAGCACTCGCAAGAACAGAGACGGTAGTCAGAAAGTAATGCCTACATTGTTTGACAAGAGTGGTAATAAAATAAAACACCCAGTTACAGCATACAAGAATGTGGGTCAAGCAAAGAAAGATGCTCAGATATGGGCTGACAGACACTGGAATAAGTAATGCTAAATTTAAACTCGTATCTAGCTGAAGAAAAGAATGTCCATATGGAGCATATGGAAGACATCATTCTAAATGGTGGTGTCGATGGCACTAGACAGGTTATCAACTATCTTCGCTCACTAAGAGATATGTTAGCAGGCAATGCTAAGTCGAAAGTGAATGTGACTGTTAAGTGGGATGGTGCACCAGCAATCTTTGCGGGTATTGATCCATCTGATAAGAAATTTTTTGTTGCGAAGAAGGGTATCTTCAACAAGAATCCAAAAGTTTACAAAACGAATAAAGATATAGATGATGATGTCGCTAAGGGCGACTTGAATACAAAATTGAAACTGGCATTGAAACATCTGCCAGCATTGGGCATTAAAGGAGTTGTACAAGGTGATTTCCTCTATTCGAAAAAAGATATACGCAAAGTTTCTATTGATGGAGAACCGCATATTACTTTCCATCCTAATACCATTGTTTATGCGATACCAGCGAAAAGCAAACTTGCTAGACAAATACTCAGCACCGAAATCGGTGTGGTTTGGCACACAACATACAGAGGGAAATCTTTTGAATCAATGTCTGCAAGTTTTGGAGAGGAGATCGCAAGCAAACTCAGAAAGAGCAAGCAAGTCTGGTCGGTAGATGCAGTTTATAAGGATGTATCTGGTAGTGCTAACATGACACAGAAAGAAACGGATACAGTGACTGCTATTCTATCGAAAGCAGGTAAACTATTCAACACAGTTGATAAAAAGACATTTGATGGTATTACAGAGAATCCAGAGTTACTGATGAGAGTTAAGACATTTGTTAATGTTAAAGTTCGTGCTGGTGAAAGAATTAAGAATCCTTCAAGTTTCGTTACAGAGTTGATGGACTATATCTATGACTATTATCAGGGTCAAATAGATAAGCTAAAGACAGAAAAGGGTAAAGCAGGCAAAGAAGAGAAACGAAAAGAGATTATGGCATACTTTTCTACAGTTGAAAAATCTCAAATCGTAGCACTGTTTAATCTATATAATCTTATAGTAGATGCAAAATTATTAATCATTCGCAAGTTAGATAGAACCAAAACTATTGGTACATTCTTGAAGACTGCTGATGGATACAAAGTAACAGAGCAAGAAGGTTTTGTTGCGATTGACAAAGTGGGCAAGAATGCTGTGAAACTCGTAGATAGACTACAGTTTAGTCAAGCAAACTTCTCGCCCGACATCATTAAAGGTTGGCAAAAATAAGGAGAGAGATATGGGTTGGTTTAAAGATAGAATTAAAGAAAGAACATCTCTAGATGGCGTATCACTTATTGTAATTTGTGGTTCAGTTATTCTGTTTGGTGGTATTGCTAAACTACTCGCATGGGTAGGTTTTCTTTGGGGCGTATACACTCTAACCAAATCAAGAAGACAAAATTGTATAAATAGACATATAATAACTAGTTGTGGTAAGGCTTAGGCAAACCTACGATAAGAGGAAATATGACAGACGAGAAGCAAGACGACCTCGAAAAGAAGGTCGCTGACGACAAGAAGTTGTCTAAAAAAGAAAAAGACGAGGTTCTCAATAAGAACGCTATTGAGATAAACCCAACTCTCAATGAAGCACCAGATAAGACTGTTGTTTTAAGTTGGGGTCGCATGAATCCTATTACTGTTGGCCACGAAAAGCTGGTCAACAAGATCAAAGATGTTGCTAGAAAGAATTCAGCAACGCCTCTACTGTTTATCACACATTCTCAAGATGCCAAAAAGAATCCACTAGACTACGATGATAAGATATCGTTGGCTAAAAAGGCCTTTGGTAACAAACTGGTACAAAAATCTAAGTCAAGAACTATCATGCAAGTCATGAAAGAACTAGAAAGTCAATACAGCAAAGTGATTCTAGTTGTGGGTTCTGATCGAGTCAAAGAGTTTGATAAACTTCTAAGCACCTATAACGGAAAAGATTACACATTCGATAGCATTGAAGTCGTATCTGCTGGTGATAGAGATCCAGATGCAGATGATGTTTCAGGTATGTCAGCATCTAAGATGAGAGCGGCAGCCGCGGCTGGTAAGTTCGATCAGTTCAAGTCTGGTTTACCAAGAAAACTGCAAAGAGATGCAAAAGACATTTACGATATGGTTCGTGGTGGAATGAAGATTGCAGAAGCTATGGAACTAGACGAAGGTGTCATGACTCTACAACAACGCAGACAACGATCACTAATCATGCGTAAGTATAAGGGCAAGATTGCGGCCGCTAGAAAAAGAATGAAGAAAAGAAAAGCTCCTACTGCAAAACTAAAGCAAAGAGCGAGAAAGGCAGCCATCAAACTTCTAAGAAAGAAAGTTGCGGGTAAGAAAGGTGCTAACTACGCTAATTTGAATCCCGGAGAGAAAATGATGATCGACAAAAAGGTTGCGGCAAAGAGTGCAGTCATCAATAAGATTGCTAAAAGAATGTTGCCACAGATCAAGAAAGCAGAAATTGCTAGATTATCGGGGATGAAGAAAGAGTCTGTTGATCTTAACGCAGAGTTTGAAGCATTATATGAAGCATCCTGTGATACTCACACAGAGACACCAAAGAAGAAACGCTATCATCAAATGTATAGCAAGAAGACTGGTAAGCTATTGTTAGACAGAAGATTTAAAGCATTCAGACATCTACCAAAAGATGATCAGGGCAAAACTGAAGCAGACAAAGCGATGATAAAGGCACAGAGAGCCTGCGAAGATTTTGAGACTGACAAGTCATTGATTTCTTTTATCGAGCAAGTTACAAATGATATTAGTGATTCTATAACTCTTGCAGAAGATAAAAGACAAACTGCTATTCAAGAGAAAGCAGAGAAGTCTGGCATTACACTTGAAATCCTAGAACAAGTATATCAAAGAGGTCTAGAGTCTTATCAAGAGAGTGAAACAGTTACTGCTGAACAGTGGGCATTCACTCGTGTTAACTCATTCATCTCTGGTGGCAAGAATACAATCGAAGAGGATTCTGACCTATATGAAAAGAGATTCGCTCCATTCGGTGCATTGAAGTTCAGTGTTCTTTCTAAGATTAGACACAAAGACTATAAAGCCGCAATGAAAGATATGATTACTATGTTCAATAAAGATAAGGGTAGTCATGACATTAGTTATTATGCACAGAAAGTTGCAAAGTATTTCAGAAATGTAGACGAAAGACAACTTGAGAAAATGTTTGTCAAAGAGTTTCCTCTACAGAGTGAAGCACTTGATTATCCACACGAAGTTGCCAAAAAGTATAAGAAAGATACTCCTGGTCAAAGTGTAAACGAAGCATTCGAAGAAATGTTTGAAAAGACTCAGGTTCGTCAAGACCCAGACATCAAAGATAAAGAAGGCACACAGCCAGATGTGTATTACAAGGGTCTGAAAAAGTCTACTAAAGATAAGAGAGATGCACACTTCAAGAAAGGTGCTAAAATGGATGATGATAATCCAGCGGCATATAAGCCAGCACCTGGTGATGCGACTGCTGACACTAAGCCATCTAAGCATACTAAAAAGTTCAAGCAGATGTACGGCGAGTCTATAGAACTAGACGAAGATGCGACTAAAGGACTAAAAGCAAAGGCTGAGAAGTCTGGAATGCCACTTGGCATTTTGAGAAAAGTTTATAATCGTGGTATTGCCGCTTGGAGAACTGGACATAGACCAGGTACAACTCCACAGCAATGGGGAATGGCAAGAGTAAACTCTTTTGTAACTAAGTCTTCAGGCACTTGGGGCAAAGCAGACAAAGACTTAGCAGATAAAGTTAGAGGCACTAAGAAAGAAGAAGTAAGTATAAAAGAAGATGATCCATGTTGGGATAGCCATGTTCAAAAAGGCATGAAGAAGAAGGGTAAGAAGTTAGTGCCTAACTGTGTGCCTAAAGAAGAAGTAAATCTAGACGAGCAGTTTGAACTGTTCTCAGAAAAAGTTGATCTACAAGCGGGTGTTAATGATCCAGGTATCTTTAAGGCAGTATTTCTAGCAGGTGGTCCTGGTTCTGGTAAGTCATTCATTGTCGGTAAGACAGCATTGACTACACTTGGTTTGAAACTGATCAACTCTGATGATGCATTCGAAGTTCAGTTGAAGAAGATTGGATTAGATACTACTCCAGAAGATATCTTCAGCCCCGCAGGTCAAGCAGTTCGTGGTAAAGCAAAAGCATTGACTAAGTTGAGACAGAAACTAGCATTGAATGGTAGACTTGGACTTGTGATTGATGGTACTGGTAAAGACTTCGATAAGATCAAGAAACAGTCAGACGAACTGAAGAGAATTGGCTACGAAACTGGCATGATCTTTGTAAACACAGATTTAGATACTGCACTTGCAAGAAACAAAGCCCGTAAGCGTACATTGCCAGATGAAGATGTTACTAAGATGTGGAAAGCAGTTCAGAACAACATTGGTAAGTTCCAACAGTTCTACGGAGACAAGTTTATTGTTGTAGATAACAGTGAAGGTGCTGATTACAATGCGAATGTAATGAATGCTTACAGAAAGATGTCTAAGTGGATTAAGACTCCTGTAAAGACTCCTATTTCTAAGAAGTGGATTGCAATGCAGAAGACCAAAAGAGGTATTACTAAGTGATTCGATTTAAGTCGTTTCTAGCAGAAGATGTGTCGCAAGCACAACTCAATGATCTTGAGAAATTTGCTGATCGTATACTTGCAAAGTTTGGTGTAGACATTGAGTTTACTCGTCACTTTGCTGATCGTATGAATGACCCAAGAAACAAGCCTGCTGTTAAAGTACAAGAGTTACAGCAGTTGTTCAAGCGAATTGCTAGAAACAAAGCAAAGAACATTCGCCAGAATCCAGACAGTCAGGCTGTAATAAAAGATATGCAGAATGATTTGAACTTGCCTATTGTTATCAACTACGATAAGAACAAAGACGAGTTTGAAGTGATTAACAAAACCATTATGAGAAAGAAGGACTTCGGTACTTCTAATAAAGTATTTAAAGTATAACATTGGAGAATATACTATGAAATTGAGTAAGAACTTTTCATTGGCTGAGTTCACAAAAAGCCAAACTGCTGAGAGAAAGGGCTTAGATAACACGCCAAAGGGTGAGCATCTAGAAGCCGCAAAGATTTTATTCGAGAAGGTTGTACAACCTGTTCGAGATCACTTCGGCCCAACAGTAATCAATAGTGGTTACAGAGGACCTGAGTTGAACGAAGCTGTAGGTGGTAGCACTAGATCACAGCATTGTAAGGGACAAGCCGCAGACATCGAAGTACCGGGTGTAGCAAATGGTGATGTAGCAGAATGGATCGTAGAGAACTGTGATTTTGATCAGTTGATTCTAGAGTTCTACACGCCAGGTATTCCAGATAGTGGCTGGGTTCATGTATCGTATGTTGGTGAAGAGAATCGCAAGAGCATTCTTACTGCATCACGAGTTGATGGTAAGACACAATATAGCGTAGGAATTAACACATAATAGGACAAAACTATGAAAGACTTTGCTAACTTCATTGCTGAAGACAAAGACCCAAACGAGTATGACAACGAAGGCGAAATGGCAAAAGGCCTACTTCGTACTGTTATGTCTGCCGCAGAAGATTTGATGAATCTACTTGATGACGAAGATAATCTTCCAGAGTGGGCTCAAGGTAAAATCACTAAAGCAGTAGACTATCTCGATTCTGTAAGAGATTACATGAACTCTGAAGCGCAAGATGATCTTGACGAGCAGTTTCAATTGGCATTCAAAGATGTATAGATTTAAGCAATACGCAAACATCGAAGAACTTGAATACGATGATTTAGTCGTAGAGAAGGCAGAATATCAGGGCCGTGAAGTAAAACTCAACGATCCTTTTCGTCTACCTTCTGGATCAAAGAGTAAGTTTGCTGTATATGTTAAGAACGATAAGGGCAACATTGTCAAAGTGACTTTCGGTGATCCTAATACGGATATCAAACGAGATGATCCTGGCAGAAGAAAGAGTTTTAGAGCAAGACACGGCTGTGATGTAGATCCTGGTCCTAAGTGGAAAGCAAAGTATTGGTCCTGCTATCAGTGGAGAGCAGGCGCAAAAGTTGACGATTGATAAATAGTAATAATAATTAAATTCTAGGAGAATTAGAAAATGTTTAAGAAACCAGAAGACATCTCGCCATTGCCAACAGGCATGATGGATGCATTCAATAAAGCAGTTAACAGCCAGTTAGGTAATTATGACACTGCTCAAGAGGCACCTGCACCAGAAGCCCCTACGGCTGAAGCAGACATTCCAGAGCAACAAGTAGAAGAAGGCACTAAAGTTGAAGGTAATGCTTTCACTAAAGCACTTAATGCCGCAAGAGACAATGGTGATGACGAGTTTATCGTTTCGGGTAAGAAATATCGAGTCGAAGATTATGACGAAGATGAGGAAGACGAAGACGATGAAGAAGACAAGGAAGACAAAGAAGAGTTAGACGAAGACAACACTAACGACAAGTCTGATGATGGTGAAGGGCTTGATAAAGTTCAGCCTAAAGCAGTTAAGAAGAAGTTCAAAGATCGTAAAGACAAAGACATCGACAACGATGGCGACACTGACGATTCAGATGAGTATCTTCACAAGCGTAGAAAAGCAATCTCTAAAGCATTGACTAAAGAGTCTGTTGAACTTGAAGAGAATCGTAATCTTCTTAAAGACTATGAAGAACTAAAAAAGAAAGGTAAGTCTGACAGTCAAGCACAAGATGTTCTATTGTCTATGCCTCAATATAAAAGATACAATAGTTCTAAGCTAGGTAAATTGATTGGTGATGCATTGCGTAAGGGAACTATCAGCAAAAAAGCACCATTCAAGTTAGCAGAAGAAAGTGGTGATTTGGGAAAGCCTGAAGGCTTCTTCTCTGAAGAGATGGATCCCACTGATCATGTTAGATTCAACAAAGAAACTAATATGTTCTGCGTATATGACAAAGATGGTAAGAAAGTATACGAAAGTGAGAAAGAAGAAGAAGCCAACAAATATGCAATCGACAATCACGATACTCTGATGGGTAAAGCCGAACTTGCTGATTCTAAGTCAGCAAGTGGTTATGACCTGTATCACAAAGACTTTTCTGGTGCTATGCAACACGCATACGCATTTGCCAAGAAGAAAGGTTTTGTTGTAGATAAGAACGACATCGACAGAAAAGTTGCTACAGGCCCTAAGAAGCCATCTTCTGGTAAGACCAACTCTTACATTCTGAAGACGAACAAGAAGAAGAATGTTCACATTCAAGTTGCTAATCTTGACAACAAGCGTTATGAACTGAATATGTACATCGAGTCTGTTGATCTTGAAGAAGGTTTACCTGCGGCGGCAATGGCTGTAGCTAGAGTTGGCAGTGCTGTGTATAGCGCACTCAAGGATGCGATTGACAAGGGAAAAGATGAGTTTATCGCTTCTGGTAAGAAGTATAAGGTAAAAGACTTCTCATCTCTTGAAGAAGCACCAATCACTGGTATTCAAGGCAAAGATAACAAGAAGTATTCCATTGAATTAGATAAAAGTGGTCGTAAAGTAATGGTACGCACCAAGAATCAATTCGGTGACATCAAGACAATCAGTTTGAAGCAAGCGGCTAAGTTGTTTGAAGCATCTGATCTTGAAAAACTAGAAGAAAGAAAAATTGACCCCGCTGACATGGATGACATGAAAGCGACTAAGGGTGATAAAGAGTCAGCTAAAATGAACATCATTGTTCAATTGCGTAAAGCGGCTGATGTTAAAGGAAATCTGGATATTGTTTTCGCAGATGGTAAGAAACAGAAAGTACCTGCAAACATAATCAAGATTGCTTTAGATAAGTTCGGTAGTTTCAGAAAGCCAGCAACTAAAGACAAGTTGGTAACGGCAATGAGTAAATCTTATAGAGATATGCTTAAAGCACTGAAAACTATTAAAGAATACTCTGAGGAATCAGGGTCAGAAGAGTCTTAATTATAAATATAACAATATTCATTTAGAAATAAATTAAAGGAGAAATAAAATGGCTTTATGGAGTAATGTAGATAATCTAGCAAGTGCGCCTAAGTGGCTCACGCCTAGCTACACATTCGATGGAACCGGTGCAAACAATAAGGTATCGGCAACAGCAGATACGATCACTATCGAAGATCACGGCATTCAAAATGGTAGTAAAGTGTTTGTTACTGGTGCATCTGCTAATCAATTAGGTACTGGTACTGACGGTGTTCAGTATGCTAATGTTGTAGGCGACACTATTAAACTATATGAAACATTTGATGGTTCAGCTTTTGGTACACTGAGACAATTAACTGAAGCTGGCACAGGACACAGTATTCAAGTGATTCCTACTGCTGTAGATGCTGGCATAGCAACTGGTGCGGCACCTGCTGTAAGCGTATTCTTCGTGGATGCGGCTGAAGCAAAAACAGATGCTAACAGAGTGAAAGGCTTCCAAACACCTGGTTGGTACGAGTATGTAACTTACGATGATGCTCAAGGCGTAACTCGCCATAAAGCTGAATTGCTTTGTGCGTTCGGTGAGTCAGTATACGATGTGGCTGTTGGTGATACTGGTGTTACTGGTACTGCGAGCCATGAAGATGGCGTAGTAGCTGGTGAACAAGCACTTCTTACAATTGGAACTAACCCAATTCAAGACGGTACTGACGGCACTAACTCAGCTACAGTTGATCTTGCTAATGACGACATTGTATTGCTTACAGCGGCAACAGTTGCACCTGTAGGTGGAACTATCAGCTATCAGTGGCAAGTTAAAGGAGCTACTTCTGCGAGATTTGTCAACATCTCTGCTGGCGCACCTTACGCAATCGCCGTAAACGGTAGTACTTCGAGTGAATTGACTGTCGCCGCAGGCGGTGCTACAGCAGGCGACAAGTATCGCTGTGTAGTATCTCATGCTGAAGCGGATTCAGTTACTTCAACTACAGTGACTGCTACTCAAGGGTAATTAAGTAGATCATTATTTTAGTTATAAATATACTAGAGAGCAGATAATCGCTCTCTGGTATAATAACTAAAGGTGAATAATGATGAAACTTGATGAAGAAAGTTTTTTGTTGTATGCCGCTAAGTATTACGATATACGAATGGCTGCCTCAACAGACGAGTTCTATGACGATCTAAGGAGATTTCAACATCTCAAAAGATTGTTTAAACGATATGAAGAAGACAACGATCTAAAGGTCAGATTAATACTGAATCACTTAACTGTGATCTATAACTGCTTTGGTGCGGGTGCTACTACGATGCTGTTCTACAAGCTAGAGAAGTATCAAAAGTCGCTCAAGCCTTTCATTATAATGCTAGGCTATCTTCCGGAAACAATAGAGTACTCTGATAAAAAACTTATTACATCGGAAATACCTTTAGACCAAATAATAGTAGACGAGTTAAGAAAATTATGATAGTTGATTTATTTCTAGTATTCCAATTCATTAAGAGGCTTAGTACGCCTTTTAAAGAGTGGGATGCGTATAAACTCGGTATCATAGATGAGAAAGGTACACAACTCATCAAGAGAAAAGACTTCACTACACGAGATCAAAAGAATGCCTTTGGTATCTTTGACATCATGATTATGAAGTTGAAAAGACTTTTAGAAAAAATACCTGGCGGTAAAACACGCATTGGCTCTTATGCGGCTGCCTTATATCTAATCAAAGAGCAACAGAGTATCGAGAAAGGCGGGTTTGAATTAGTTGAATCTTTCACTGAAGAGACTCTCGAAGAAAAACTAAAGCAGTACATTGAGGATGTTAAATTCCAAACTATGGACATTGACGAACTGTTTGAAAATATATTTGATGAAGAAGTACCTGCAAATAATACAGCAGGCGTAGCAGGTACTGGCTCTGATGACACTGTGGTCAGCCCAAAAGCCGCTAAAAAATATAAAAAGAAAAACAAGAAATCGTCAGATTTGATGAGTTTCAGGCGTTCATTTAAGGTATAGTAGGAAACAAGCATGGCAGAAATAAACGGTTTAAATGCTGTAAAGACTGATGTGGAAATTTTAAAGAAAGATGTATCTAACATTCAAGGTCTTCTCGGCAAAGTCGATGATGCCATCGATAAGATTGCTGACGCATCTAATGGCATCTCACAAATCCTCGCAGTACACCAAAGCAAAATAGATGGCACAGCAGACGACATCAATACACTTGCTAGAGCATCTGAGAAATCAGACGAACTACTTCATCAAAGAATCAAAGAAAAAGATGCAGAGCAAAAAGAACTTGCTAACGAGAATCATGATGCATTAATGGATTTTCTTAAAGACCATGATGAACGATCTGGTGTATCGTTAGATGAGATATACACACGAATCAGAGTTCTAGAGCAATGGAAATGGGTTATTGTTGGTGGTGCCGCCGCTATTCTCTATCTGCTATCAGAGTCAAATATTCTCGAACAAATCGGCTAAAAGACTTGACATTTAAGTAAATCCGTGTATAATAGAGTCATCGGGTAACACTATATCATGGAGATTTATGAACGCAACAGACCTAAAGTATGCAGGCATTCTGTCTACACGCCTAGAAAGATACTCAGTTAAAGAGAACACGCCATATCGAGCAAATTGTCGATGTCCAATTTGTGGCGACTCGCAAAAGTCAAAACTTAAAGCACGAGGGTGGATACTAGAGAAAGATAATAGTGCTATCTACTATTGTCATAATTGTGGTGCTTCTCTTGGTATGCGTAACTTCCTCAAAGCAGTCGATCATAATCTGTACAACGAATACATCATCGACACAGCACTTGATAAGAAAGCAAGACGAGAACTCTTCAACCCTCCAAAAGAAGATGTTAAGCCACTTGATACTCTCACAATGAAAGCACCAAAGTTCAAGAAGAAAGGCTCACCGCTTCTCAAGATCAAGAAAGTTTCTTCACTTAATTATGACCATAAAGCTAAACTTTATGTTCAAAAAAGGCAAATCCCAGCACCAAAACAATATAAATTATACTATGCCTCTAAATTTAATGAGTGGGTTAATAGTATCATTCCTGGCAAGTTACCTAAGCTAGAGAAAGATAGTCCAAGACTTGTGATGCCTTTCATAGACAAAGAAGGTAATCTGTTTGGATTCAATGCGAGAGCATTTAGAGACAGTGAGTTACGCTATATAACTATAATGATTGACGAAGATATGCCTAAAATCTTCGGACTCGATACAGTCAATTTTAACAAGAAGTATTATGTTATTGAAGGACCTATCGATAGTCTATTCATAGACAACGCTGTCGCAATGGCAGGCGCAGATGGCAACGCAAAAGGTTTAGAGAATACAGAGAACGCTGTTTTTGTATTTGACAATGAACCAAGAAACAAAGAGATTGTTTCACGAATGGAAAGATGTATTGACAAGGGATATAATATTTGTATCTGGCCTGAAAAGGTACTTGACAAAGACATCAATGATGTGATATTATCTGGGGCTACACCCGCTGATATAAAGCAGATGATAGACGATAATACTTATAGAGGCTTAGAGGGCAAATTGCAACTAAGCTATTGGAAAAAATGTTAACCCATAGGATTTTAAATGAAAGCCAAACTTATAGGATATACTCAGCCTGCCGAAGGCTCGGTTGAAGGA
>Ga0206682_10002894_pt1 | contig 15150 bp, 20 predicted proteins | sample M240m12015metaG_FD_155444 | JGI IMG/M metagenome (GOLD analysis project Ga0206682, IMG submission 155444) | Ammonia-oxidizing marine archaeal communities from Monterey Bay, California, United States - M2 40m 12015 | ecosystem: Environmental > Aquatic > Marine > Intertidal zone | place: USA... | reverse complement strand
TAACTGCTCACCTGAAAATATGGAGGACTGTAAGCGAAATGATCCTTACAAAGAGCTCCCCAAACCCTAAGTAAACACAATTTCACTGAGAAGTTAAGATTTCTCACTAAAATTGTCTTAAAAGATAGATGGGTGTAGTAGATAAGAAGATGGAAAACGTTACACGTAATTTCGTGATTAAACGTCTATCCGAGTTACTGGAGTTGCCTGAGGATGATGTCATCTGTGTGAATATGGAAAAGAATATATTGAATCACTCGATAAGTCGTTGTGAAGATGCTGCTTGGGAAAACCACAAATTTACAAACATCTATAAACACAAATTCTTGCAGATTCAATATAATCTCAGAAAGTCCCCCGAATTGAAGAGGAGTATTTTGGATAAAAATGTCAAAACGAAAGATGTTGTTGAAATGAATCCCGAAAAGTTATGGTTTGATGGACCACGTGCTAAGCAGGTTGAGACGAAAATCCATAACGATATTAGAAAGCAAGCTTTAGCCCAAGAAGCTAAGAATCAAGATGGTTTATTCAAGTGTGGTAGATGTAAAACGATGAAGACGACATACTATGAGATGCAGACACGATCCGCAGATGAACCTATGACTGTTTTTGTGAGCTGCCTCAACTGTGGGAAAAATTGGAAGTGTTAAGTGTGTGTTCAGAGTCTGTAAGATCTGTTTCCAAATCACCCACAGATAATACAAAGTTATACGGAAGTTGTTTTTTCATCATTGTTTTAGTACTGGGACTCGTGAATCCCAAATAGTCACTAGGAATGTTATACTTACCAAGTTGATTTATCGTCCAATTAATTACATGCTGTATACTAGGTCTAGCTGTAATAATCACGATTTTGTACCCCAAATGTCTAGCTATATGTAAAAGTTCAATCATTTGAGTGATTGGTGTACCATCTGTATAGATTAGGGTGTCATCTATATCGAACATAACCGCATCATTTTCTCTGATAATACGACCAGATATATACTGTACACCCCTTTCTTTAAGAGTATCCATTAATGTTATTAAAGATTTAAATTTCAAAATAATCACATGATCATAGACGTTAAGTGTGATGATGGTACAACGCAGATAGCTCGTACAGTTCTTGAAACTGATATGACATACACTGTAAACTTTTTAGAAAGGAATAAGTATCATCTATATGATTTCATGAATATAAATGAAGTTATCAATAAAGAGGCAGTTTCTGGGTTTTACGATACTGACGATCTTGAAAAAACGCACCTTTACGCAAAGAATCCTAACGGGTATGAACTCGTAGATGATAGTGAAGACGAAGATTACACATGTTCTGATAGCGAAAGTGAAAGTGAGAGTGAAAGTGATGTGAGTTTGATTGACGAAGATGACGAAGAAGACCTAAGTTAATAACTATGTAAAGCATTTTATCAACCATGGAGTATAAAGATCCAAAAAAGCGTGTAACTAAAAATGATAAGAAAAACAAAAAACAACTCTTCTCACAAAAACACATAAGAAACGTACTTAAACAAAAGGAGCAAGCAGTATCTAAGAGAAACGATGGCCCCTTACCACCCCCCAAATGCACACTATTCCCAAATGGACGTATCTGAGTATGATCAAGACAAGGTTTTTTCATTCATTGGTAAAACTGGTAAGAAGTTCTATTGGTTGACAAAGAAACTTGAACTTGACTATTTGTGGTATGATAAGGAACGCAAGGTTATAGAGATTTGGGGTCCTTACCATACACACATGAATCAACAATCTGAACATGTCATTCGTTGTGAGTTGGATTATTTTCTGAAACCTAAGTCAGAGGACACAATTGTAGAAAACAATGAGTTTTTACAAGCGCCCATCGAAGCGTGTTAGACCCACCCCATCTGGGGGGGTGGGTAAACTGGATGAGAATAGCTTTTTGGGTCATATCTTGAAAAAAACAGTGACAGAATATGTCCCAATTCCAAAAAGACCCGTCTATCACCAAGATGCATACTTGAAGATGTTGGAAAAAAATTATAAAGATATGGGTATTCCTTATGTAAAACCTGATTTACCGGTGATTGTACCCAGTGTAAAACCACCCAAAAAAGAAGAACCTGAACTTGATGTACCCGATCGCGTTTATTTGAAACTTCGTGTTTTGAAAAATGGTGTTGTACGCATTAAACTACATTGCTCAATTTGGGAACTATACAATAAATATTATAGGGATGCTAAAAGACCACCATTCAAATCAGTTTTACAGGCGTACAAAGCTCATGGATTCAGTAAAGAGTATCTCGAGAAACTCAAAAAAAATCAAGAAAAACATGCACGACTTGCTATTCACATCGATAAAGTATTTGCAAAAATATTTGATAAAGAACCTGCTAAGAAACCTAAAAAGGAAAAGAAGAAACCCAAGGAGGTGGAAGAAGAAAACGATGAGATCAAAGAAGTTGATGAAGATGATGATATTGTTCCACAATCAGATGATCCCGAGGAAGAGGAAACTTTGGATGTAGAACCAGATGAAGATGAAGAGCCAGATCCAGAAGAAGAATACGTGGACGATGCTGAATAGGTACCTAAGTTAACAACGTTTGTAATTAAAAGTCATGAGTCATGAATATATTTTTCCTATCGCTTATACCCAAGGAGATTGCTCACATGTCATGTGATCAACATGTCGTAAAAATCCAATTGGAAATATGTCAAATGCTGTATACAGCTTGGTATTTCTCCAATGAGGAAGAATTCGTACACGCTCTAGCCCCTTTTATTAAAGATGGGTCACGTCGGGGATACAAACCAGCCCATAAGAAGCACCCCATGACTATGTGGATTGCCTCAAATTTGGAAAATTACAGATACGCATGTAAAATTGGTATAGCTCTAACCCTAGAGTATACACATAGATACGGTAAAATTCACACATGTGCGAAGCATTTACTTTGGTTGTACCAAAATCATCCAACCCACTTTGAAGAACGCAAAAGTGAGACGGCGTATTACTCTAAGGAAGGTATCCCTGAATGTATGCCAGAACAGTTCAGAAGTCCCAGTATTGTGGAAGCCTATCAAATGTATTATATGGTTGACAAGATGCATTTTGCTCGATATAAAATCCCTATTGATACTAAATGATTATAGCAACGTCGTTTTTTGATCATCCACATATCAAAGGTGTAGTTGAATTTGAAGAGAAAGGCAACAGGGTTCTCATCAAAGTGAATCTAAAGTCTTCCAAGTATAAAAACAGTACTCACGGTATTCATGTACATGAAGCAGGTGATCTCACACATAACTGTATGGGTGCCTGTTCACACTTCAACCCCTACAATAAGAAGCATGGTGGTCCAAAGTCATCTGAGAGACACGTCGGTGATATAGGAAACATCAGATTTGATTCAAAGGGTGTTGCTAAATTTAGGATGTATGATAATCTCATTAAATTGAAGGGTTACAAAGCCAATATCATCGGTAGATCCCTAGTAATCCACGAAGATCCAGATGATTTGGGTCTAGGTGGACACAATGACAGTTTGACGACTGGACATGCGGGTAAAAGAATCACATGTGCGGTTATCGGATATTCTAAGCGAATGTTTTGTAAATGAATATAGATTCAGGTCTTTTTTCGGGGTCACCGTACCCCAGTGATTTTAGATACTGGTGTATCTCTGAGTCTTCAGAGAAATTATGTATTTCAATAAGAATTGTAGGTTTATGTTTCTTAATAGTTTCAGTCGCACCCTTCAAAACCTGTAACTCATGACCTTCTACGTCAATTTTGATAAATGAAGGGACACCTGTATAGATGTCATCTAGTCTTTCACAGCTGACATCTACACCTTCACCTCGCATTTCATCCGTGTGATGAAAACTCGTTCCACCGTAATTGATAAGTACATTAGATTCACACCCATGAGATGGTACATGAATCTTTGTAACAGTTTTTTCATCTGAGAGGGCACATGGAATAACCTGAACTGGGTATCTCAAAGAGTTATTCTTGACATTTAGACTGACTATATCATGATACACTGGTTCAAATGATAGAACGGGACCATAATCTGAAAAGAGTAAAGTGTTGTAACCAATATTCGCCCCGATGTCAATGATCTCTGTACCAGGTTTGTGCAACATACGCACATCGCGTCGCATCCACCGATCCCATTCATGTCCCCGCGCAATAGCGGGTCCTATATATTCGTCGTTTGAAATCACATGTACATCGTAGATTCCGTTGTCTACACGAGCAACGTTAATCTCCATACTTCTTTTAATAGAGTATAAAACTTTAAATACTATTATAATAATGGCATGCCCACATGGTATAAACCTGATTCGTTGTAATGTGTGTAATGGTGGTCCTTTGTGTATACACGGGGACTTGAGAGAGATGTGTGACACGTGTTCATATTTTGAGATGTGTGAACATAATAGACGAAAGATGAGATGCCACGTATGCCGAAAAAGTGGTTTAAAACAATCCCCACTTTATTATAAAGTATGTTCAGCATTGGAAAAAACTTTACCGCACCCACTGTCAAAGTTGATACCAAAGAACGAAAGGTGGAATACCACCCAAGAACATATACGCAATTTATCCAAGGGCTCAAGAATCGCGAACTCCCTTCCGTAATCATACGACCCAATAAGAACATTGCAGTGTTTCAAGAAGAGAATGGTGATTATGGTGACGTGTCAATTGCACCGAACGAACAGTTGTGGCAGACCCTAATGGAAAGTGACACGGAGGTTCTCATAGATAATACCCAACCTGTATCTCTCATCGAGAATGTCGTCATGTTCTTCTTCATCGCTTACATATTTACCCTTGGTCGTACCCTATTCGCCCCTAGAGGTGAGGGTGGTATGGGAATGCCCAACCCTTTCATGAAGTCTGCTGAATTTAACATGGAACAGGAAGTAACCACACGTTTCAAGGATGTTGAGGGTATAGACACAGCTAAGGATGAGCTCGAGGAGATTGTTGACTTTCTCAAAAACCCCGAGAAGTACTTTGGAAGTGGTGCCCGAATCCCACGTGGTGCTCTCCTCGCAGGTGACCCGGGTACTGGTAAGACTCTTCTAGCCCGTGCTATTGCGGGTGAATCAAGTGTTCCTTTCCTTCAGTGTTCCGCTGCGAGTTTCATTGAGATGTTCGTAGGTGTTGGCGCTAAGCGCGTCCGGGAACTCTTTGAGCAAGCGCGTGAAAATCAACCATGTATCATCTTCATTGACGAGATTGACGCGGTAGGAAAGAAGCGTGGTGGAACTACTACACCTGGTAATGATGAGCGTGAACAGACGATTAACCAGCTTCTCACTGAGATGGATGGTTTTGACAATGAGACTGGTATCGTGGTAATTGCTGCGACAAATAGGATTGATATCCTAGATGATGCACTGCTTCGCCCCGGTCGGTTTGACCGTAAGATTCAGGTTTCCCTTCCAAGTGTTAAGGGTCGCCTAAAGATCCTCGGTGTCCACGCTCGGGGTAAGAAGTTTGCATCTGATGTACGTCTTAAGAATATCGCTAAGCAGACGACTGGATTCTCTGGTGCTGACTTGGCAAACTTTCTCAATGAGTGTGCTATTCGTGCCGTTAAGGATGGTGACGGTACCATCACAAATGAGATTACTGAGAATGTCTATCAACGCATAGTCGTTGGGGCTAAGGGTGATGTCAAGTATTCTTTCCGTAAGAAGGAGCTTGTGGCCTACCATGAGGCTGGACACGCCATCATCGGTGTTCTCGTGCCAGACTATGACACGGTTCGCAAGGTTTCTATCATGCCCCGAGGTGCTGCGGGTGGTGTGACTTTCTTCCAACCCTCAGAGGATAACGCGGATAGTCCATTCTATACGAAAGAGTATCTACTCGCACAAATCCTCGTTGCCCTAGGTGGTCGTGCGGCTGAAGAGGTTATTTACGGAGCCAATCGTGTCACGACTGGTGCGAGTTCTGATTATGCTAGGGTCTATCAGATTGCCCGTGAAATGGTAACGACTTATGGTTTCGGTAAGAATAAGTATGATTACCGTAACCTGTCTCCATCTGCTGCTCTTAAGGTGGATAACGAGATTGAAAACATCGTGTCGCAGTGTTACAGGTATGCGCTCAAAATGTTGGAGGATAACAAGGACAAGTTGGAGGAACTCAAGGATTTACTCATCGAGGAGGAGATCGTCGATGGAGAAGTCGTGTATGACATGCTTGGACAGGGTCGTTGTAATTCGTTTGACTGTTCGGTCAGTTTTGATTAAATTCTCAGGTCATAGTAGATATGTCTACAACTAGGACTAACACCATCACCACCACAGGTAATACACCCAATAGAGGTAAAGTTGTAAGGACTAATAAACAGGGTATCACCCGCCTCGTGAATGCACCCATAAACAATGGTCGGACACCAAATCTTAACACACGGAGAAAACTCATGGCCAATGCGGCTAATCGTAGAGGTGTGGGTGATCTTCGCCAGCAACTTGTGAGTACATATCTTACCTTCGCTTATGAGATGCGACCAGGACTGGAACGAAAGCTATTCAAGAAGTACCTTCTACTCATTATGCACTCCATAGATAAGATCGCTGGTTCATCTAGAAATTCTGAACGTTATTCACAATTATACGAGGAAGCGGAGAACTTAACTGGTGCCGTAAATCTAAGTGTTCAGAATAAGGCTGCGGAAATCATAACAAGTATTTTGGGAAATATATCTAAAATTGATTCTTCAACAAGTAAAAAATTAACAAGTCTATTAATATTTTAATTCTCTTCCAATAGTAGATATGTCTTGTACGGAAAAACCATTTTTCGTTATTGTCAAAAAAACCGATACAGGATTCTCATTTGACAATGATGTAACATATAAAAGTCCTTTGGCGACTCATACTCTATCTCAGGCTAAAGGTGTTTTACACCCATCTTTACAGGTAAAAAGTGACTGGGGTGCTAAAAATAAGTCTGGTACAATTACCCAGCTACTCACTGGTCAAGCTGGTGCCAACGTATTACGGTCGTCATCTGAGAATCGTAATATAGTCTTAAGTAAACTTAAAACTAATAAGAAAACTGGAAAACCTAGTATCGGAAACCCAATTTCAAGATTTGGTCTTCTCGCTCCAACCAAAACTAATAATGGATACACATTAACCAGAGTTGGACTTCAAGCTGAAGGTTTATCAGTTGCGGAATTAGCTAAACTTCTTAATGACATAGCTAAGCGACCAGGTGATATAAAAGTTCGTGGGAGTCCTCTAGAGTATAAGCGGTTACTTGACTATATACAATTTTTAATGGTAGAAAAGGTAACAAATAAAGGTGATCTCTATTTGGCGCGCCCAAATAACTATCGCGTAATGGAGGCTGTACAAACTGATGGGATTTCACTTGAAGAAGCATACAGTGGAATGGTTGAGTCAGATAGTAAGATGTATGGTAAAGCATATTTTGTCACAATGGATCGTGTAGCTGCTTTAGCTTCTGTGGTTCGTCAAATACCAACAATTTATCAAACTGGTGTTTCTAAAAAGAAACCCCAAATGTCACAAGTTTATTTTAAGTTGTCACCAACGACTAATGTTATTCCTAGAATTCAGAATATACTCGCTACTTTACTGACTAAATCAAGAGGATACACTATACCTACAAATAAGACACCTATGAACAATCACCCAAATCGTACCCAAGAATTGATTACACGGAATGGTCGACCCGTAATAACATCCGGTCCACTGTTCCTGTGGTTTTTAAATACACGTAATATTGGTCAAAAAACGAACAAAAATGGAAAAGAAAGGACTGTAGGAGCTAATTTTCATAAACTAGGTGATGAAGATAAAGCATTAATTTTATTCTATTGGGCCTTCCATTACCCAGATGAAAATGGTGGTAAGAATGTGAATGAACAAGTGATTAAATACTTTTTAGCCATATTGGATACTTTCCATGATTTTACCGACAAGGAGCGAACTGCAAATTTCAATGGTTTGTGGCCTGAATCTAAGAATCCTAACGCACACTCAAATGCTATGGAAAAAACTCGTAATGGTATAAGTAATCAAAATATTCCACAGTCATCCAAACAACATAAATTTCTGGTAAAGTTACTGGGTTTAGACATTTACAAGAAAGTTGGTGCTTATAATAATTCTATTACAAAAACACTTTCTGTGACAAACAGGCGTGACGGGACGTCGAACAAGAGACAGCCGAATATTCCCGTTCAATTGAGGGTCGCACATTTTTTATACTTTATTACCAATGTACTCGGAAGTCATCCTTCACGTGGACTTATTAGTAAATGTGAAACGTTGGCTCGTGACATTATGGTGAAATTAGCAAATGATACACCTATAAATGGAGTACAGAATGTTGCTAAGAATGGTTTTGGTGGTGGTAGTAAAAATATGTGTAATTTTCTTAAAACGGAGAAGGCGTGTGTGGTGATTGATGCTGTTAGTGGTAGTGTACCCACATGTGTAAAGGAATATTCCGTATTTCATAATGTTGGTCTATTAGACCCAGCAGATAAAGGTGTACTCCCATGGGGTGAAGTTGTCGGTGAGGGTGGATGTAAGGAATCTGCGAGAGAGAAAGCAGCTAAAAAGAAACGAGATAAGAGAATCAGAGAAAGTATAAAAGCGAGTAAATCTAGGGCTGAAAGAGCGGCAAAAGCGAAAGCAACTAGTGCAAAACGAATTAAAAATGAAGCCGACGCAAAGGAAAGAAATGCTATTTTGGCAGCCATTAAGGCTAAGCAAGCTTCGAATCGGCGAAACGCCTTCGCGAAAAAACGTGGTACTGCCATTAACAAACCGACTGTAAATTTCAATGCACTTGGAAATATGAAGATGAATATAAGTAAGGGAGCTCCTCCACCGAACATGCAGAGTTTCAAACTATACCTCAATGCACCTAATGTTAATAATGAAACGGTAAAAAATTTACTGAACCGTATTACTTACAATAAGAGTAAATATATTGGAACGAATAAGCAAACCATTCGAAATGTTCTGAACAAGATTTTGAGGCGCACCAATCAACCACAGAATTTAAACAGTTTGGCCAGAAATCTAAAATCTACGATGTTTGCCAATAATAATAGGCAAACGCGATCAGGTGCCTAAGTAATCACAAAACTATACGAAAATCAAACAAATGAACTCTCCTAAGGAGGCTTTCAAGCACACCTGTGCAATCTTGAGTCTCGTTTGGGGTGTAGGAAAAGCACAAGACTATGTCCGCGATCAATGTCGCTAGAGCCCGTTTGGCTGTCCTCGGTCGCCACATTCAAACGATGGCCCTCAACGAGAATATTTTGTTCCCTACGGCTAAAGCGTATGTAGAAATCCATGAAACTTTGGTTTCGGGATACACGATTCAAGTGGATGTTAGACATGAGGAGAAGACTATTAATTTTGTCACTGAGGCTATGTGTCCCAATGAGAAAAAGAATGTATATCTTCGTCAAAAGAGGATGATGCGTGAGATGTACCCAGAATACCTGATTACCGAGAGGCACACCTAAGTAGAACTAGATTTGTTATAAAAACATCTAAAAATGTTTGCCCTCAGAGCTCCCCTCCCTGTTGCCCGTACATACAAGAGACGTAAGGTTTCTCGTGTATGTAAGAGTTATTATACTATCGACGATCAAAATACACGATTGTTAAATGAGAGTGACTCAAACGAATTACTTCACATCATAACGTTTCATCAACCTAATGAAGAAGAAGGTATTTACGCTGTCCGTAAATTGAACAGTGATGGTTTACCCGAAAATTGTATCGTGGCATGGAGGAACTTTGATGATGCGTTTAGATACAAAATGCTCCTTGATGCTGAAATGAACCGTTCTTCCTATATTCAGTTTGCTTCACATTTTGAACTTGAGTTCGCATGTGAACAGGGTGACTATACATGTCGGATCGTGGATGATGGAGTTCTCGTAACACCACCTGCAAAGACTATTAAAATGACTGACTGGGAACGTCGCAACGCTTTACTTAACGGTAGATGGTCTGTTAGAGAGAAGGATGATACCCCACCCGAATGGCCTTAGAAGAATATACCACCACCACGGTTTGGTGTAATAGCTACAAACTTTACTTTAATATCAGAATGTCTTTCTAAAGCTCTCATAAGAAACTTCGCACGTTTATGTGTTTCGTTCAAATCTTTCTCAGTTTCAACTGGTACAAATCCTCTTACCTTTTTACCTAAGAATGTGAAAGGTCTCGGGGCTACCATTTTTCTATTGATCCAAATTGATCCATAGGTGTTTTCATTTTTAGCATTCACTTTGTTGCGTAGAAAGTTAGTGAGACCCTGTTTTGGTTTAATCGTAAAGTCTTCAGCTTTGGATAAAGTTGTTTTGTTATCAGGTGTGAACTTGTATATCTTTATCATCTCTAAACCTTTAGTCAAAAGTTCTTTACGTTTTTTGAAGTGATTCATTATCATAACAGTTTTACTCCTGTTATTTTTATATTTGTCTAAAAGCTTGGTTGACATCCGCGTTAAACTGTTGCTGGTCGTTGTGTTGTACAACAGGGCATCAATGTCGTCACTCATTTATATATTATCAAGATAATATATGAGTGTTTACAAGAACAGGATGATTAGAACCATGTACAAAGATATCTATTTACCTATACACTGTTATGCATCTAAAAAGCAATTTTACTCAATAATTGGCAAATGTGTGTGTATGACAAAGTGTAAGTTTATGAATGAATCACAACGGAATCAAGACTATCGTAACTCTGTATCGGGGAAAGACCCGAAATAGTTGTAGAACATGGATGATCGTACATGTCTGCGACTGTGTCAAAAGCTTTCCAACATCTGTTACATCTCACAGTTCCGTAACCATCCAACAACTTTCCATTTATATCACCTGTATCATGACATCCCATATGTAGGATGAGTTCTTCCATGGTTGAAAAGTTCTTACCACACACATTACATGAGCATGCAAAGATTTGGTCAAATCGTCTAACAATTTGTTTTTTCTTTAAAAGAAACCAAGGAAAACACATCTTTGTATACCTAAGTCATATAAAGTTTTAAGCGAATATAAACTATGGCTTGTATGCAATACATCGCGTTTGACTTTGAGACCTCAGGTCTTCCTGAGGGTCGTCGGAATGTTGAGGTAACACCTGATACTCTAAAGAACTTTGATTCGTGTCGCGCAGTTTCTCTATCTGCTTCACGATTCTCTCACCGTGGTCGTCTACTTGATACGTTTGATGCAACCGTTCTTCCTACTGGATTTACGATCAGTCAGAAGTCTATCGAGATCCATGGTATTACCCAAGAGCGAGCAAATCGTGAGGGTAGACCTTTCACCGACGTTTTTGTAGACTTTATGAAGTTTATTGGTCCCCGTTCAAAGACTATGGTGGCTCATAATGCTCAATTTGATGTGAGTGTTCTCCGTTCTGAGATGCTTCGTCACAAGATTGACATGGAGTTGATCAAGGATTTGAACTTCCGGTGCACTCTTCAGCTCTACAAGGAGCGTTATTTGAAGCCTATCCGCCTTGGGGTACTTTACAGGGATATCTTCGGAGAAGACTTTGAGGACGCCCACAACTCTCTAGCTGATTGTATCGCTTGTGGTCGGGTCTACCCATATCTGATTGGGCACACGAGATCTCTCAAGCCTATTGGGGTCAAGCAGATCGTTATTGGTGCTTCATCGGTTGCCTCGGCTGTCGGTGTTGGATTCAAGAAGCAACCAGAACTCGTTGAAGAGTTGTGGAAGCGATACATCCCCACTTCATTTGATGGTCAAACAGTTGAGGAGAGATCTGTGGAGATCTTGAACTCACGAGAGTCAACCAAGAAGATCCTAAAGGAGGCTGAGAAATTTGAGTCTGATAGCAGCACTGACGTAAACCAAAAGGTTAGGGCTCTGTATCATCAGATTGAGTTTTCTGGTCTTCACCCGAAGGACATGGTCCTAGCCAAGGAGCATGTCCGTAAGACTCTATTCACTCAGCATGGTACCAGGAATGAGGACAAAACTGCTGATGCTGACTCAGCCAACCTTATTCGCGACAATACTTTCTATGAGATGAAGATTTGTGAGATTGAGGGAACTGTATATAAGATTGTTGGATGCGTGGATCGTATTCAAATCAATGAGGATGGATCAAGAACTCTTGTAGAAATCAAGAATCGTGCAAACAAACTCTTTGGAAGGGTGAGGGACTACGAGAATATTCAGTGTCAGACATACCTCCAGATGCTTGGAGACATCAAATACTGTCGTTTGATTGAGCAATTTGATGAAATGAGGAAGGCCTACCTGATTGAGAAGAACGACGAGAAGTGGAATGATGAAATCAAACCAAAATTACAGAACTTCTGTGAACATTTCCACAGTATGGTGAGTGAAACGGTATAGAGTTTAGCATTTTAATTAAATTAATGTGGAAAGAACTAGTAACATCCGGAACTTCAATGATTTTCAATTATTTTTACACTAAAAAGGTGTGTGAAGATAATGTAAATGAACTTATGACCATGTCTATACTTAATTTTGTCATGATTACGATCACGATGTGTGTAGTTTTACTCAAGAGTCCGATTAGAGTTGTGGATAATCGGGTAGATTTGAAATAAAAGACCTAAGTTAAAAATAATATTGGTACAAAATAGAGTACAATGTCTTTAGTTCCCATCAAGTTGTTGAAAAACAAAGTCAATCGGGCTCGTCTTTTGGACCTAAAGGGTGAGACTGAAGAAATTGACAAGGAGGACTTTATTGAGTCCCGAATTAACACTAATGTCAAGGCAAAAAACCTTCTAGCCATTGAAGATGCGTCTGAGATGGCTAAACTTTACCTCCATAAGAAGGGGGTCTTTGAAAAAATCGCAAAAGACATTCAATCTGAGTCTAAAAAGAAGTTCAAGTTTTATTTACGTAAAACGAATGCGATGGAAAAGAGACCGTTCCCCAAAAAGGACAAGGTTGGCACAACTTACATGTTAGTGGAACACTCTTATCCAGATGGATCTGGGCATTATGGTATGGCTGTAATCAATCATAACAAGAAAGTTGCTAAAGTGTTTGATTCTATGACTAACCAAGAGTCGGATTTTGAGCCATCTATCAAGTCTACTCTTGGTAAGGGTTATACAGTCGCACTTAGTAGCATTTATGGTTGTCTCCCCCGTCTCAAGAATGATTCGAAGGGGAATTTAATGCCTCAACCCACAGGTGGATTTGTAACTAATTCATTTGATGCTTTCAAGAAGACAAACTTTGCTGGTGGTCGCGGTGGGGTTCCTAAGAAGTTGATTCAAGATGCGTTTATTTTATCCCAATATGATGAACTTTCTCAGCATCACTTTTGTTACGTTGAGTCATTTGTTGCTATGATGATTGATCTAGGTCTTACATCATCTGTCCCCCAGGACCCTCGTGAACGTCTTGAATACATCAAGAAGATCATTTGGGGTCTCATATACAAGTACACTCCCAAGAGTAGCCGCAATACGGCTCAATGGGCATACTTTAAGAAGTATTTCCCATACATTCTTGAGACCTTTGGTCCAGATGGAAAGCGTCTCAAGATGAGGCGTGGTTACATTCAGATTCCACCCACTAAGGGTCAGGTCAAATACCGTTTGAGAAAGATCAGACTTCGTGATGACATTGATACCACATGGAGTCTCAAGAAAATTGCTAAATGGGCTAAAGGAACTAAGAAGTGGATTAAACCCAAATAATTATCATTGTCCCCATAACGAAGAACTATCCTTCGTATTGAGAACAAAACCTAAGTCATATCCCTGTATGATAAATAATATGACTAAAAATGGAAAACTTGACACATCTTATGCAACTGATAGATGCCAACTCTATCAATTTACCTGAAGGGGATTATCTTGATATGTGTAACACTATCAAAGAAGTTCATGAAGTCTTGAAAGTTGAAGATCAAACTGATGAGGAGTATGAATATCAAACCAATGAGGAACGTTTACATGAACTTGAAAAAGATTTACATCATTATGTTATGCATATTGAACACATGAAAAAACAATTGGAATCTATAAAAATCCGAAAACGATTATCTCCTACATTAAAAACTGTAGCTATCAAACAATTTTCAGAAGTAATGGGACTTCATTCACTACGTGAGTACACTGAAGAAGCTATCATGGAACAGACCAATACTACACCAAAAAGTATATATGAGTGGTATCTCAAAGAACATAATCGCCTACAGCGTTATCAACAGTCGTCTATCACATCTGTTATTGAAGAGTGTAAGCATGAACGGAATGAAATCATAGCCTGTATATACAATGAGTTGGGTGGTGGTATAGATTGAGTTTGGGGGAGTTTGGGGGAGATGTGGAGGAGTTGGGAGGAGTTGGGAGGAGTTGGGAGGAGTTGGGAGGAGTTGGGAGGAGATGCCGAGAAGTTCCGAGGAGTTGGTAAGGTTTGGGTGTCGTTACACTCCAGGTATGGCCGGCCATGTGTATACAGGTTATGGATACTTCCTAGCTGAACACAAATATTTATACCAAGTTTTTTTTCAGAAAATGTTTTATAAAAGATTAAGATGTTTTTTAGAACTCATTCATAATGTTACACAGATGACACCAGATGATAAAAGTTCTAAAAAATGTTTTCAAAGATCCAAAAAGATTCAGATTGGATGTTTTAAGGTTATGGGTCGTCCTAGGTATGTCTAAAAATCACGACATTTCCACGAGGTGTGGTACAGTAGGGGTCGCTTCGCTCCAAGTATGGCCGCGGAAGTTTTAAGGTTATGGGATCTTCAAGATATGTTTTAAGGTTATGGGTCGCCTCAGATATGTCTAAAAATCATGATCTTTCCGTGAGGTGTGGTACAGTTAGGGGTCGCTACGCTCCAAGTATGGCCGCGAATCGTGGTAAAATAGATCTAATTTGTAATAAGTAGGGGTCGCTACGCTCCAAGTATGGCCGCGAAACTAAAGAATTAGCGCACAAAAAAGTAGACACAAACCTAACCAAAAAGACGATACTACATATCAATAATACCCTACTTGATATAGGTCTAAAACACCCGTACATATCTAACCCTATATGAGTAATTGCCCTGGAAAATGCGGAAATTCCCAGGGCAATTATTTTCTTAGCTATATATTGA
>Ga0206682_10002891_pt1 | contig 15155 bp, 10 predicted proteins | sample M240m12015metaG_FD_155444 | JGI IMG/M metagenome (GOLD analysis project Ga0206682, IMG submission 155444) | Ammonia-oxidizing marine archaeal communities from Monterey Bay, California, United States - M2 40m 12015 | ecosystem: Environmental > Aquatic > Marine > Intertidal zone | place: USA... | reverse complement strand
GAGGTTTATGCAAAACGTGTATTCTTCGCCAATGGTATTCACCACCATTACAGCAACAAGAAATTTGCTGCCGATTTTGACCAAGAATGGTTCCTTTCTGCATTAGACGCTCTTGAGATTACACTTTCTGAAGAATCACAACGCGCCATTTTCGATCCTGAATTTGATGCGAAGAAAGTGAATCGAGCAGATGGCGTAGATCTATTACTGGCTTCCGCAGTTAATTTTTATGCACCTGACATCACACAAGCTGAAGCAGAGGCTTTTTATGCTGCGAAAGTAGACGCAGACCCGGATCGTCCAGTAAGTCACGGACTAAATAGCCGTCTATCGCGCGATGAAAGTGGCGAGATCTACGAGGAAGTATTTAGTGCACGCGGACGTTACGCAAATAGTATCAATGAAATAATTGGTCACCTAGAAAAGGCAAAGAACGTTGCGGAGAATGAAGACCAAGCGGCAGCATTGAACCTTTTGATTCAATACTACGAGACAGGGGATCTCACAAAGTGGGATGACTACAATATTGCTTGGGTCAAAACAACTGGCGGTGATGTAGATTACATCAATGGCTTTGTAGAAGTCTACAATGACCCAATGGGATACCGTGGCTCTTACGAAACGGTCGTTCAAGTCAAAGACTTTGATGCAAGCGAACGTATGGCTGTGGTCGCAGATAACGTGCAATGGTTTGAGGATCACAGTCCTATTATGGATGACCACAAGAAGGAAAGTGTAGTGGGCGTAAGCTATAAAATCGTTACCGTAGCCGGTGAAGCCGGTGATGCCTCTCCCTCCACGCCTATTGGTGTGAACCTTCCTAATGCTAACTGGATACGTGTTGAGCACGGATCAAAATCCGTGTCGTTAGGTAATATTGAAGACGCATACCATTCAAGCGCTGGCAAAGGGATGGCTCAAGAATTTGGGTTTTCTACTATGCACAACGAGCGTGCAGAAAAGTATGGAGAATTGGGCTCTAAGATGCATACTGCACTACATGAGGTTGTAGGTCATGCTTCTGGAAAGATTAACCCAGGAGTTGGCACTCCAAAACAGACTATGAAAAATTATAGCTCAACCCTAGAAGAAGCGCGAGCGGATCTCGTTGCGCTATACTTCATACTGGACGACAAAATGCAGGAGATTGGTTTAATGGAAAACAAAGAGCCAGGCTATGCAGAATACGATAACTACATTTCCAATGGAATGATGCTCCAATTGCGTCGTATTCTACCTGGTGATGACATCGAGGAAGACCACATGCGTAATCGACAATTAGTCGCCTCTTGGGCCTTCGAACGCGGGCGTGAGGAGAATGTAGTCGAACGCAAGTTGATCGATGCCAAAACCTACTTCGTTGTGAACGACTATGAAAAGTTGCGTGGATACTTCGGTGAATTGTTACGTGAAATTCAGCGTATCAAAAGCGAAGGTGACTTTGAAGCCGGTAGAAATCTAGTTGAGACCTATGGTGTTAAAGTAGACCAAGAGCTTCATGCGGAGGTTTTGAGACGCTCAGAGCCGTTAAAACTGGCGCCTTACAGTGGGTTTGTTAACCCTGAGATGGTACCAGTTTTCGAAGGGGATAGTATCGTAGATATTACCGTCGAATATCCCATGGATTTTCTAGGTCAAATGCTGCGCTACGGAACTACTTACAGCTTTGAATAAAAGGTAAGATCAAATCAATGAAAAGGGCACCCCATGGGGTGCCCTTTTATTTTTGAGTAATACTCGAGCTCAAACTATTGAATAAAAAGTAACTTGTAAGAGACCTAAAACACCTTTACATGGAGCATCAAATAACCTTTCGATACAAAACCTATGACAATTGGCGCGAAACTTCGGTCATTTCAAAAGAGATTACCGAGCGACTCGAATCACTTTTAAATACTGCTCATGCCCCCTACTCTAATTATCCAGTATCAAGCATTGTAGTATTGGAATCAGGTGAAATGATTGTGGGAACGAATCAGGAGAATGCTGCCTTCCCTTCTGGTCTATGCGCAGAACGTGTAGCGGTTCTAGCAGCGAAAGCTGCCCATCCACATGAAGCTATCAAGACCGTTTACATCATGACGGGTGAATCCGAGCGCGAGCCTGCAGCCCCCTGTGGCTCATGTAGGCAGGTACTTCATGAAACAGAATTGAGACAAACGAAGCCTTTTGAATTGATCTTAATCAATAAGACGAACAAGGCTTTAGCATTCACCGGCGTTCAGGGCCTATTACCTTTCAGCTTTACGCTACCTAAATAACGCAATTAAAGCGACTCTAAAAATGCGACCAATTGCTCTTTCTCTGAAACAGATAAGTCCAATGGTTCAACTCTAGAATCTGTAAAACCATGATTCATGCCTCCTGCATTGTATTGCTCTACAACGTCGGTAAGTGAAGCTATAGAGCCATCGTGCATGTAAGGGGCTGTAGTTTGTACTGAACGTAGTGACGGGGTTTTAAATACGTATCTATCGTCGCTTTCATTCGTCAATAATTCTCGGCCGTAGTCACTTGAATCCACTATGGCGGTTCCATTATTCGCAAAACTGAAATCAGTCAGTAAAACACCTGAATGGCACTGAACGCATGCTGCTTTACCGTAAAATAATTTGCCTCCTTTGACTGCCTTGCTACTTAGTGCTGTAGCATCACCTTGAATAAAGTGATCAAATGGGGAAGAAAAGTCGACGAGGGTGCGTTCGAAATTGGCTAACGCTCGAACCAATAAATATGGTGAAGCAGTATCGCCATAGACTGCGAGAAATTCGTTTCTATAACTTGTATTTCGATTCAAACGTCGAACAGCGTCAACCACATTATGTGCCATTTCGGTCGCATCACCTAATGGAACTAAGACTTGCATCTCCAGAGACGGGACCCCGCCTTCACGCATGAAGTAGGGCTGAAAACCAACGTTTAAAAGTGATGGACTGTTGCGTTTGCCTAATACTCCACCTACACCCGGTGTCACCCTATCGTTGGTCGCAAAGCGACGTTCAGATTTGTGACAAGATCCGCAGCTTATGCTAGAATCTAAACTTAATATAGGATCAAAAAATAGTCGTTCCCCCAAGGTTGCCGCGGCGGGATTATTTGGATTATCTGTGGGATACTCTAAAACCGGATAGGTTGTGTTTAGTCCTTCAAAGACTGCATCATCAGGGACGCAAGAACCTAAGATTAAACTAAATAATAGAAACTTAAAATGGTGAAGCATACCGAGAGTCTTGAATCAAAATTGAATCTGTTAAGGTTCTCAAAAAAGCGATTAATGCGTCCTTATCGGTATTGTTAAGCATCAAACCAGTCCCCATGGTCATGGCGAGAGCAGGATCAAGTGAAGCATTATAACGCAAACCTTCGTTATAGTGGTCGATGACTTCCTCCAACGTTTTGAACCGTCCATCGTGCATGTAAGGAGCTGTAAGCTCGATATTTCTCAAAGTTGTCACCTTCATTGCACCGCGATCTGATTCCAGTCCTGTCACATCATAGCGACCGTTATCATTATAAATACTATCTAGCCCATTATTCATATACTCCTGAGAACTGAAGTTCTTACCACCGTGGCAATGGCCACAATCCGCTCCTGAAGTTTCGGGAAAATATGGGTTATATTCTTCAAAGAAAAGCTCCATACCCAATTCCTCTTTTTCCGTAAAGGTTGCTTCTCCCTCAAGGAATAAATCATATTTACTGCGATAGGAAACAATAGAATTCATGAACTGCTCCAGCGCTAAACCTATCCGGTGTGAAGAAATATCTTCACTACCAAAAGCTCGAAAGAACTGATGCTTATATAGGGTATCCTGTTCCAGTTTTTCAACCACGTTCTCCATGGTTTCGTTCATTTCCAAGTCATCCTGAATAGGTATGATGCTTTGATCTCGTAATTTTTGAGCGCGGCCGTCCCAAAAATAACCATTGGTATTCCACAACATGTTCACGGCGCTCATTGCCTGGCGGTGACCCTCTAAGCCATCTATACCCGTAGAAAATCTATTCGTATCTGTAAATGCGTTTTCTTGCTTATGACATGATGCACAGGCCAAAGAGTTGTCCCCAGAAAGACGGGTTTCATAAAACAACATGCGTCCAAGTTTGACGCCTTGCTCTGTGAGCAGATTGTCCCCTGGTAATTCTGGTTCTGGAAGCCCACCGTAATCTAATGTGTACGACGCCGTGTCCCATACAGGCTCCGGTGCTTTTGCACAAGCTGCGGCAATAAGTAAGGTAATACTGAAAAGTAGTGCTTTATTTAACATGAAGCTTATGTACCGTCGTTTGGCCATCTAAAGACCTGATAAATAGCAGAATAAAACCATTTTCATTAAGACTCACTTTGTTTGTTCCTGCGACTAATGTCCCCTTCTTAATTTTTCTTCCTAGGACATCCAATACTTCATAAGTTCCGGCTTTTGAAGATTCAATGATGAATTGGCCATGCGATGGATTAGGATAAATGCCAATAACAGGTATCATCTCTGCTAAACTCATAGCTGCGTTGCCCTCACCGGAAGTGAAAACATAATTATTCATGTTATGCAGCGTTTGTGCAGCTCCACCTGTCTCCCCGTGACTTATGGGGCCGGAACCTAAATTGACACCTCTAAAAAGTTCATTATAATCTGCTATTATAGTGATGATTAACGTATCAGATCCTAAAAGCGTTCCTGAGGTAGGCAAAGTCAAATGCGCATAATTTCCATCACCTAGACCGTGGAATTCAAAAATCTGACTAAAAGTGCTACCGCCTAAACCCTCTGCCGCTATAAAGCGGTATCCTCCTGTCCAGCCCCAATGCATGGAAGGACTCTTAGGAGCCAAAGGATGATTAGGATTGTAGGTCGTTGGATCCAAATGATTTAAAGAGGCATTAACACCTACCGCAAAACGAACGCTTTCAAGTGAATCCACAGCAAATGTCCCTAAATTTAAGCTGGTTTGACTAAAGCCGTCGACCAAAGCCAATGCCATGGCAGTATCCTTAGAACCACCGTCATGAACTAAAATAATTTCATCCATGTAATACTGGATTCTATTCAGCTTAAATGGATTACCTAGGTTGTTTATTCCCTCTACGCCTGATGTACAAGTATCTGTACCGATTCTGTGTTCAACGTTTAAAATTACAGTCTTGCTTTGCGCAATGACTACATTCGCAATTAGTAGTGCGCAAAAGCAATAGAATGTCTTTTTCATATAAGGGTGTTTTATTGCTCAACAAGGTACAAAAATCGTACCTTTAGCCTTCAAGGGGAAGGTTCTCATACCCTTGAGACATTCCTCTTCTAAACCTATTTCGAAATGAAAACAAAAGAAGAGATTGTAACCAATTGGCTCGTTCGCTACACAGGTGTCCCTTTGGACGAATTCGGAGCCTATATTCTACTAACAAACTTCCAGCACTACGTTGATATTTTCGCCGCTCTAACAGGTGCTGAAATTCAAGGTAGAGGTAAAAGTATGACTAGCGCAACTCATGACGGAATAACAATAATAAACTTCGGGATGGGTTCTCCAAATGCCGCTACAGTAATGGACCTACTTAGTGCAATAGAAACGAAATCGGTATTATTTTTAGGTAAGTGCGGCGGTCTAAAGAAAAGAAACAACATTGGTGATCTAATTCTCCCCATTGGCGCGATTCGAGGAGAAGGTACATCGAACGATTATTTCCCTCCAGAAGTCCCTGCAATGCCTTCATTCGCGCTTCAAAAAGCTGTAAGTACAACCATTCGAGATAATAATATTAATTATTGGACCGGGACCGTTTACACAACAAACCGAAGAGTTTGGGAGTTTGACAGCAAATTCAAAAAGTACCTTAAAAAGGTTCGAGCGTACGCTATAGACATGGAGACGGCTACCTTATTTACAGTTGGGTTTCACAATAAAATCCCAACAGGAGCGCTTTTGCTTGTAACGGATCAGCCCATGGTTCCTGATGGGGTAAAAACGATGGAAAAAGACGCCGTCAACTCAAAACTCCACGACGAACGACATGTGCAAATAGGCATTGATTCGCTGAAGCAGCTCATGAATAATGGAGAAACAATCAGGCACTTAGTCTTTTAAGTTCTCACGCGCTCACACATGTACTACAAGCGCCTTTTGCTGAAATATTTATTTCTTGAAAGGGAAGCTGTGCGAGACTAGATTTTAATTGATCTGAAATTTCGATGCACTCAACGCCACCACAAGAAGAGCATTTTAGATGAAGGTGCTCATGATTATGTACCTGTTCAGTGCAACCAAAACATCGTGCATAAAACGACTCCCCGTTCTCTTCGTAAGCTTTGTGGATTAACCCGTGTTCGGTAAGCGTAAGAAGTGTTCTATAAAGAGTGGTTCGATCGAATTCGTGCAAAGCATTTTGCATTGCGCTATACGATTGGGCAACTGCAGACTGGCTTAAAGAATCCAATACTGCGACACGAATTTTAGTTTTTCGTAAGTTGAACTGTTTCAATGTTTCTTCGCTCGTCATTCTAAAAATATTGCAACCACCCCAAGGTAATATTACGTCCTAATGCATCTGCAAAATAACGCTGTCTATTTAGATAATCGCGATAGGTTGTATTCATCATATTCTCAATACCGACTCTTATTTTCGGCTCATTTTTCCACCCCTTAAAGGTACCACTTAAAGATAGGTTCCAAAGATGATATCCGTCTGGTGGCGGTGCCAAATCTAAACTAGAATCCCAGTTCCATTGTGTAGCTGAATATCGATGATTCACAGAAACCGCAAGGTTTCTCCACTCCTTCCATTCAGCAATCTCATAATGTAATTCATTCACTCCGCTCAAAGGAGGTATAAAATTCAATGGTAGATTTTCAGAGCGATTACGAGCAAAAACATAGGACCAGTTCGACTCCAACTTCCAGCGATTGCTTAAGGTATATCTAAACTTTGCGTCACTACCATAAAGTAATGCATCACACTGCTCGTAGGTAAAAACAGGGAATGCACCGCGAATGGTTAATCTATACTCTTGAGACGGCTGTAAATATATATAACCGCTAAAAAGATGTCCAAAGCCGTTTAGATCCAGATGGAATCGGTCGCCCAAGAGTCCACGTAAGTGTAATGAACCTTTTAGACCTTGTTCTTGATTCAAATCTATCGTACCCTCTTCAATACCACTAACTCCTTGATGTAAACCAAAAGAATACAGTTCATTTATTTCTGGTGGCCTTTGCTTGAAAGCTATCTCGCCAAGAAGTTGCCATCTTTTATCCAATGGTACAGTCCCGCGTGCTAGCAATGCAATACTGTGGTACCTATCTGTAAAACGTTCTATTTCCCGAGGCTGCGTGCTGGTTAAACGTACCACATTCCGCGCCACATAATCATAACGAGCGCCCGTCTCCAACTTGAAATTACGCTCCTGAATCTGATACGACATGAAAACACCATTAGTGAATGACGTATAGTTTGGAAGTAGTGGTAGAATTCCTGTTTCAGGCAAATTCCAGTTGTTTTTACCTGAAAACTGGTAGCCCATTTCAATTTTATTATCTAACGACCAAACCGCCTCATTTTGAAGGTTGTATTGAAGTAAACTCAACGCAGGTTTAACACTACGACCACTGCGCCTTATATCAAACTCACGACGTTGGTTCCGCTGTAGAGCCGTATTTATTTCAAGTTTCCCCGTTTGAAGTTTAAAGGCTAGGGCAGATTTTAATTGGTGGTGTTTTACTTCCTGGCGTGGAGCATCTATGCTGTAGGAAAATATGGTATCGGTATAAAATGGTTCGGAACGATCAAAAGCGGCTTGTAAGTCACTTAAATTCCCAATATGACTTCCCCGTAATATTCCGAATTCAGCACCATAATAATTGTAAAAAATATTCCATTCTACCCGAGTGAATTGCTTGTTAAATTCGGCATTTAAATGGTTTTGCTGGGTACCTGTATTATTTAAAAAATAATTTGGCGCACTTCGATCACCCGTACGTTTCAATGTGCCACCTATTCTCCACTGATATCGTTTCATTCCCCTGTAAATCTGAGCATTTACAGTACCTCCTCTCCCATTTGCTTCTACCGTAGAGGCAACTTTTCCGTGGAGGTGTGGATCAAAAGAAATAGGGCTTGGCTGCAAGAGCACTACACCACCCATGTGGCTACCTGGATAACGAATAATCCCCGAGCCGGAAACTACGCTAACTTCCGCTGCAGAGTTTATATCTATTTCAGGACTGTGATCTGATCCCCATTGCTGCCCCTTATGGACCACCCCATTGTTTACAATAGTTGTTCTATTTCCAAACAGCCCCTGTAAAATTGGCGACCCAATATCCGCTCCATTAGAGATCGTACTTACTCCTGATATCTGTTCTAGAGCTGCTGCTAAGGACTTATGACTGTTAGCATCTAACACTAAATTACCCAAGCGTCGATCGTCCAATGCATCATCGTGATGATCATGAACATCTACTTCATGTAACATATTTTGGTGGTGCTCAAGAGAAACTTTTAAAGTTGTATCCTCTTTTAAGAGTAAAAGCAAACGTTGAGTAGGACAACCAACATGCTGGAATAAAACATGATAGTCTCCTAAGCAGATATTATCAAATTTGAATTGACCTTTTTCATCCGTCCAAACTTCTTGGCCCACCTCCTGAAGATATACGCTTACCTCCTCCATAGGAGTCTCGTCGTGCGCATCCATAACGACTCCACTAATGGTATATAAACAAGTTTGGGCAGCTGCTGGAAGCAACCACCCAAAGGTCATAAATAATAGTAGCTTAACTTTATTTGATAACAATTTCAAAAACAACTTCTATATCTGTTTCACCGCCTGCGTTAGTAATGTCGCCATCGCTAACTCCAGCCGCAGTTTTAACAGGCTCATGTCGGAGTGTAATGGTGTAGTCCTCCGACCCGATTGAACCTGTGGTTAATTCAAACGCTAGTCCAACTGGATTCCCGTCACTATCCTGGTCATTGTATGTAAATATACTTTCACCTGTACTAGAAAAGAAAAACTGGTGTTCATCTGCTTCATCGAATACTTCTGCTGTGATATCTTCTGCAGGAGTCTCAATCTCGTTTAAAAGCGTCAAGGTACCTGTATATACTGTATTTGATTCGAGGGAATCAACAGATATTACTGGCGCCGATCCTCCATCGCCGTCCATATCGACATAGCTCAAGGTAGCGGAAGAAGTTGAGCCTACTAAATCAACGGTAAACGTTGTAATCAACTCTTCTTCATTAGGATTCGTGGGGTCAACCGGCTCACAAGAGTATAAAGCGAGTGCCAGAATTGGTAAGACTTTGTGTATCATTTTCATTTTGTATGGTTTTAAATCAAGACAAATGTACCTTAAATGCAACAATGTTGCAAAAAAGAATGTTGGTTTATTATTAATTGCATTTAAATAAAATCTTAGCACAAGAATAAAAACCAGCGCAAGGCACAGCTTTTAATCACTTAGTAGACATTTTGGAAAAAGGTCGAAGGTAAATCGAACGGATGAACCAGATCGGATTGAGTGAGGTTTATCTCCGTAAGATTATCAGATAGTAAGAAACGATTTTGACTAATGCGCATAAAAAAGCCCGAGACAAGTCTCAGGCTTTCTGTTATTTGTAGAGAGGAAGGGATTCGAACCCTCGATAGAGTTGCCCCTATACCAGCTTTCCAGGCGGGCCCTTTCAACCACTCAGGCACCTCTCTAAAACGGGACAAAAGTACTTGAAAACTCTCGAATGACAAGTTTTAATATTGTGACAATTATCACATGATACAATTACATTAAGGCACGTTCTTTATATTCTTTTCTCGCGAATATGAATATGACATAACTATTGTAATGTAAAGGCTACGTCACCAGCTTCATGTCGTGTTCACAAGAACCTTAAAAGAACATAAACAACTAACGAATTATAACGTACTTTTACTAAGTGTAAAATGTACACTTAATATGCGTAAGCTAACCTCTCTTATTGTCCTTCTAGTAGTACTCGGCTCAAAGGTTAAAGGGCAAAGTGATACGTACTTTGTGCTTCCTCCTTTGTATGAATGGCAGGCAGGTGATCATGATATATTTCTTTACATAAGTACAAACGCGCCAAGTGCTTCTGTTTGGATTTACAACAGTGACACTTCTTATTCGCAGACCGTAGCAGTTACCTCAGGTAGCGTCGGCACCGTCAGTTTAACAACTCCAGTACCCGGCCTATTAAGCACTTATGGTGCACGTGAATTGAATTGGTCCAATTCCAAACGTTATAAGGACGCTTTATTCATTGAGTCCTCAGCTCCCGTGACAGTTACAGAGCAAATTGTTGAGCCGTTTAATCAGGACATCATAACGGCGAAAGGACGTAATGCGCTTGGAAGAGAATTTTATGTTGCTTCTCAGACGCTCATTACAACCACCGTGAGCGGTGCGTTTTTAGGGTATCATGGAATGCATTACATAAGCGTAGTTGCCACTGAGAATAATACTCAAGTTAAATTTAAAGCACCCATAGGTAGTGTTTTTGATAATGGCTCAGATAGCGTCCTGTTCACTCTAGACAAAGGGCAAAGTTGGGTTTCCACAATGGAAGACGACGACGCACTATTAGGCACGCACATTACCGCGAGTAAACCCATAGCCGTAACGGCCGGTGGCAATCACTTGAAAAATTCCAGCGCAAATCATGGCGATGCTGGAATTGACCAGGTTACTCCGGTTGAACACTTAGGCACAAAACATGTGGTTTTAAGGGGACTAGCAAATTATCCTAACGATTATTTCATGTATATCGCGACCAAAAACGGTACAAACATAACTGTCGATGGTGTTTCCATACTGAATAATGCGAATGCAGGAAGATCAGGGACTTTCAGTATGCAGGGCAACTCGAATCAACCTGGCAAACCCTTCGTTATTGAAAGTAATTACCCTATTTATATTTTTCAAGTAACTACTGGGGCAATCACGCATGAACCGGAACAGGGAATGGCACAGATTCCCCAAGTAGAATGCACTGGGTCCACCTACATACGCTACAATAGAGCTTCTGGCCTATCAACAGCAGCACTTGTAACCATCCCAAGTGATGCGGTCAATAATTTAGAATACAATGGTGCGAGCGTTACACAAAACTTAAATATAGCAGTACAGCAAAGTACTTATGACCCTTCTTGGTCAGGGGTATACATTCCTTCTTCCATACTGACGAATAACTTTACTCTAGAATGCCCCACCGCTTTCCATGTAGGAATACTCGCTGGACAAGGGAATACAACTGGATTGTTTGGATATATTAGTGGCTTCGATGACAATTTAAAACTGCTTGACCCAACTTCCGCTTCTTCAGTGTCCGTGATTGATTTAGGTGATCAATGCGGTGATTCTATACCTCTAGTATTTTCCTTTACTTCGTGTACCGATAGTATTTCAGTAGTTGGAGTAACGGTGCTGGAGGGAAACGGAACAATCGCAGATCCTAATGTCAACGACTCTATACTCTACCTCCTACCCGATGAAGATTATTCAGGTCCCTTTGAGGTTCAAATCACCGTCGCAGATAATCAAGGTGCAACAGACTCATTGACCTTTATTCTAAATTATTTAGGTGCGGATTATGACCCTATCACCGTACCTAACTTTATAACTCCGAATGCCGATTACATTAATGACAACTGGTCCATTGTCACATCTGAGAGTCTAGAAATATTTAACTTGGATATCTACAATCGTTGGGGTACCCTCATTTATACTACTGACATTCCTTCTTTCGAATGGAACGGGAGAACCCAAGCTGGTGATAGAGCTGCACCGGGCGTTTATTTTTACGCTATCCAAACCACTTTTAAATGTGGCACCTTGAATAAGGCAGGCGCTTTACATCTCATCCATTAATGATGGTCCTTTTTTACGCTATCAAGGGATATTTAACTAGACCCGCTCTCTTAGGGCGTTTTGGAGTCTCCATGTTGTTGTGCTTTTTTTCCTCTGTGCTGAATGCACAAAGTGACACTTATTTCGCCTTACCGCCACTTTATGAATGGCAAGGCGGACAACACACCATCGATTTGCAGTTTAGCGCCTCTTCTTCTACTTCGAACGTTTGGATTTACAATAGCGACACCAGTTACTCGCAAAACCTTGTCGTAACCCCAGGGGCTTTAGTAACAACGTCGTTAACAAATGTGATTGGAGGTATATCAAGTACATATGGGGCGAGAGAATTAACGTGGTCTAACTCGAAAAGGTATAAAGACGCATTGTTCATTGAGGCTTCTCAACCGGTAACTGTAACTGAACGCGTCAAACATCAGTTTAATCAAGACATTATAACCGGTAAGGGTACGAATGGTATTGGGACAGATTTCTATGTAGCTTCTCAGACCTTAATCCTTAGCACTGTAACAGGCAGCTACACTGGTTATTATGGAAAGCACTACGTGAGTGTTGTAGCATTAGAAGACAGTACAGAAGTGTTGATTAAGGCGCGACCGGGTAATGTATTTGATAACGGGAATGATTCTGTTGTCTTTATACTGGACCAAGGACAAAGTTGGGTAAGTACAATGGCAGATGATGATGAATTGCTTGGTACACGCGTTACTTCTTCTAAACCTATTGCAGTAACCGCAGGCGGAAATCACCTCAAAAACTCAAGCGGGAATCCTGGAGATGGAGGAATTGATCAAGTCACCCCTGTTGAACACCTAGGTCTAAAGCATGTAGTTCTTCGAGGACGAAGTACCTATCCTCAGGACTACTTTATGTACATCGCTACAGAAGACAACACGAATATCACCGTTGATGGTGTCGCTGTGCTTACGAATGGCTCAAAAGGCACATCAGGCACGTACAGTTTACAGGGCAATGCAAACCCCGGTAAACCCTACGTCGTCGAAAGCAACTTACCCATTTATGTTTTTCAAGTCACTACGGGTGTTGCAAATGGGAGCCCAGAACAGGGTATGGCACAATTACCACATATTGATTGTACAGGCTCTACGTTTATACGCTACAGTCGGGCCTCAGGATTAACGACTTCTGCGCTGGTTACGATACCTTCAAATGCCGTCGCCAACCTCAATTATAATGGTGCACCCATAACATCAAATACCAGCATTACTGTGCAACAAAGCACATATGACCCCAATTGGAGCGGGGTTTATATTGGGGCAAATGTTCTCTCGAATAACTTCACTCTAGATTGCATTACACCGTTTCATCTAGGAATTCTGGCTGGACAAGGATCAAGTACCGGACTTTACGGATACATCAGTGGATTTGATGACGATTTCAAATTATTAGATCCATTCACCGCGCTACCTGTAAATGACGTTCCGCTTGGAAATTTATGCGCTACTCCAATACCGCTATACTTTAGATATCTAAGTTGTGTAGATAGCATTAATGTAATTTCAGCTGCCTTAATACAAGGTCCAGGAACAGTTATAGATTCGAATGCTAACGATACTATACTGCATGTCATTATGGACCCTGCTTATACGGGGCCAGTAAGAGTCAAAGTAATCGTAGAAGACGGAAGAGGTTATTCAGATTCCATATTCTATAATTTTGAATACTACGGAACATCGTACGAACCCATATTACTAGATACCGGTATAGTTTGTAGTACACAACCCATAGTATTAGCTGTGGAGAATAATGGATCAGCAGCTGGAGTAAGTTTTCTTTGGTCAAATGGAGATACAACAATTACAACAACTGCTTACAACCCAGGTTGGATGTGGGTAACCGTTGATTTGGGCGCTTGTCAATTCACGGATAGCATTTACCTCGAAAGCGGCTCTCTATATGAGGCTCCCTATAGCGATACTGCTTATTGTGATTCGTTATTCGTTGACTTTAGCAGTCCTTTGGTTGGACAAATCTACTGGATAACTCTAGATACAACGACCTCCGAATTGTGGCTTGATTCAACCGGAATTTACCCTTATGTGGCTACGGATATCAACGGCTGTGAGTCTGAAGACACTTTATATTTCAGACTTATACCCGAACCTTATATTGACGAAGGATTTGGCTGCCCTAATTATACTTTAACCGCTATAGGATACACCGCATTTATTGCAATGGAATTAGGGGATATTACCTATTCTACTCCTCAGATTGATACCCTTTTCCCCTTTGCAGGATCACATAATTTAACATTGATTGCTTTAGACAGCTGCAATAATCTTGACACCATTACACGCGTACTTGAAGTAGATTGTTTAGACGATATGCTCATGTATGTACCCACGGCCTTTTCTCCTAATGGCGATGGTGTAAATGATACCTATTGTATTTCGAGCTCTCTACCTACGCGCACTACCTACTCTATTTTCGATAGGTGGGGCAATGTATTATTCTCAGGTCGAGCTGACGAATGCTGGGATCCTAGGGCGCTAGGACAAGAGGTCTTTACCAGTACGCTTTCCATGCGCACGTTTACAAGACTCCCTTCTAACGAGCTACATATCGATGAATTTACAATTCATGTCCTTCCTTAATGCGTCGCTTTTATCGGATACAGAACTGTTCAACAGGAATGATACCTCGCTCAACACGGAGTGTTAACAAAGACTGTCTTTATACAAGGTTAACGTTTCACTAATTAATGTATTTTTGGTTGTTCTGAATCCAACACATGTCACACCTAGATACCGCTATAGTTATTGCTTGGCCTCAATGCACCGCTCGTGCGGATGAAAGCCTTGCAATCTTTCTTAAAAAAACTGGGGTAGTTAAGAACCTAAATATGCGGGTAGGTCATGCTGCTATTTGCCTCATTAATCCGCAATCAAATGAGGTTCTGTATTACGACTTTGGTCGTTACATCACTACACGTGGATTCGGAAGAGCAAGAAATAAATATACAGATCCGGAATTAGCGCTTAAAATCAAAGCCGAATTTGATGATCATGGTGACTTGCAAAATGTTGAAGAGATCGCGGCAGAGTTAGACAGTAAATCGAAATTTACCCACGGTTACGGACCTCTTGTCTTTTCTGTTAGTAAGACCATCAACTTTATCAAAGCGAAATCATATGCAGATGACATGATTCAGAAAGGACATTTCCCTTACAACGGATTATACAAATCGGCCAGTAATTGCGCACGTTACGTTACAGAAACGATGAAAGCGGCTAATGAAGATGGAACGGTAGGAA
>Ga0206682_10002890_pt1 | contig 15163 bp, 15 predicted proteins | sample M240m12015metaG_FD_155444 | JGI IMG/M metagenome (GOLD analysis project Ga0206682, IMG submission 155444) | Ammonia-oxidizing marine archaeal communities from Monterey Bay, California, United States - M2 40m 12015 | ecosystem: Environmental > Aquatic > Marine > Intertidal zone | place: USA... | reverse complement strand
GTGGCAAACCACTTGATTAACCGAGGTGCAGACGGATTTAGGAAAGCCGCGATAGCCGAGGCAGGCGGGAATGGCTTTCTGAACATCGACTATATGGTCATGACAGATTTTATCTAACTCTTCAGTGCTTACGCCAGGCACTACATATTGGCCAATCAGTTCGAGGACTTCAGCAGCTAGGCGTCCTGCAACGCGCATCTTGGCGATATCGTCCGCCGATCTCAGTTGTATGCTCATATTTAGCCTTCGTCAAAAAAAGTTGTATGCATTGTACGCATCAAAGTCCCATTCGGGGAGTGCCTTTGAGCGTTATAGGCAAACTATTCACCGCTCTTTAGATGTCTCTGATCGGGTCTTGGCCGTTGTTGTCAATAAGTCCGAGGTAAAGGGACGATCCGGGCTGTGTTGATGAACTTGCCAGATAGCTACTTTGGTGTGCGTTTTTTCTTTAACTAGCCCGTCCAATATGGTATAAAGCGCGCCGTCTGAAGAGATGTCTCAACAGACGTTAATGTAACTAAACTTTTTTTAAACGACACACACGTTCCGACACAGTGATCTGGGTGCCTAAAGGCTAGTTTTTAGCTTGGTTGGTTGATTTACTGGGGTACGTGGAGGCTTAACCCCTAAAAGGAAAAATTATGTCTTCTGTAAGTATGCGCGATATGTTGCAGGCTGGTGTTCACTTCGGTCACCAAACCCGCTTCTGGAATCCCAAAATGAGCAAGTTTATCTTCGGCTCACGTAACAAAGTTCATGTTATTAACCTTGAGCAAACTGTACCGGCCTTTAATGAAGCACTTGAAGTTCTGCGTAAAGAAGCTGCCAAGGGCAATCAAATTCTTTTTGTCGGCACCAAGCGTGCTGCACAAAAAATCCTCAAAGAAGAAGCTGAGCGTTGTGGCATGCCTTATGTCAGCCATCGCTGGTTGGGTGGTATGTTGACCAACTACAAAACGATCCGTGCTTCTATCCGTCGTTTCCGCGATTTGGAAACTCAGGAAGCCAACGGTACTTTTGAGCGTCTGACCAAGAAAGAAGTTCTGATGCGCACTCGCATGAAAGAAAAGCTGGAAAATTCAATCGGCGGTATCAAGGATATGAACGGCCTGCCTGATATCCTTTTCGTTATCGATGTTGATCACGAGCGCATTGCTATCAACGAAGCCAACAAGCTGGGTATCCCAGTTGTCGGTATTGTTGATACCAACAGCAACCCTGACGGCGTCGACTATGTGATCCCCGGTAACGATGACTCAATTCGTGCTATCAAACTCTACGCTGCATCGATTGCCAATACTGTTCTTGAAGGCAAAGCGCAGTCAGCTAAAGTTTCTAGCAAAGATGAGTTTGTTGAAGAAGCTGCACCAGTAGCTGAAGCGGCTGCAGAAGCGGCTGTAGAAGCCCCAGCAGCTGCAGAAGCGCCAGTAGCGAAGGACGCTGCGGCAGAGTAATAGTAATAACCTATTACATGCAGCATAAAAGGGGGCTAGAGCCCCCTTTTTTAAACACTAATTTTATGATTTTGAGAGGAATACAATGGCACAGGTAACGGCGTCACTGGTTAAAGAGCTTCGCGACCGCACCGGTCTTGGCATGATGGAGTGCAAGCGTGCACTGGCTGAGTCTGATGGCGATATAAACAAGGCGATTGAAGAGCTACGCAAGTCCAGCGGCATGAAAGCAGCTAAAAAAGCCGGTCGCACCGCAGCTGAAGGTCTGGTTGCAGTAAAGACTGAGAATGGTTACGGCCAGGTAGTAGAAGTCAACAGTGAGACTGATTTTGTAACGCGCGATTTAGGTTTTCAAGGCTTTGTTAACACTGTTTTGGATGCGAGCTTTGCTGCGAAGCAAACTGATATGGCAGCGGTTATGGCTGGCGATCTTGAAGCTGCTCGTGAAGCTCTGGTACAAAAATGTGGTGAGAATGTCTCTCCACGTCGTCTGGCTAGCATTGAAGCGCCAGTAGTGGGCGGCTATGTTCACAGCAACATGCGCATTGCTGTTATCGTCGGTCTGAGCGGCGGTGATGAGGCTCTGGCTCGCGATGTCGCTATGCATGTCGCGGCAGTTAACCCTGCTGTAGTAAGCTCTGATCAAATGCCTGCTGACGTAATTGAAGCTGAGCGTGCTATCTTTGTTGCCCAGGCAGCTGAGAGTGGTAAGCCTGCTGAAATCGTTGAGAAGATGGTTCAGGGGCGTGTAAGCAAGTTCTTGAAAGAAAGCAGCTTGGTTGACCAGCCTTTCGTAAAAGATCCGGATACAACTGTCGGCAAGCTAGTTGCTGCTGGTGGTGCTACGATTGTTGGATTTACACGCTACGAAGTGGGTGAAGGCATCGAGAAAGACGAAGTTGATTTCGCTGCTGAAGTTGCAGCTCAGGTTCAGGGTGCTAACTAAGACAAGCTAAACTCGATAAAGGGTTCCGATATGCCATTAGCTGGAAAAGAGAAAAAGTATAAGCGTATTCTTTTAAAGCTCAGCGGTGAAGAGTTAATGGGAGAAGAGGGCTTCGGGATTGATCCCAAGGTTCTCGATCGCATGGCGCTTGAAATTGGCCAGCTAGTGGGTATTGGTGTTCAGGTCGGTCTGGTGATTGGCGGCGGTAATTTGTTTCGTGGCGCCGCATTGAATCAGGCCGGTATGGATCGTGTCACCGGCGACCATATGGGTATGTTGGCCACAGTGATGAATGCCTTGGCCATGCGCGATGCGCTTGAACGTACCAATATTTCGTCTCATGTTATGTCTGCAATTCCCATGAGCGGTGTGGTTGAACACTATGACCGTCGCCGAGCTATTCGCTATCTCAAAGATGGTGACGTGGTTATTTTTGCCGCCGGAACGGGCAACCCTTTCTTTACTACCGACTCTGCCGCCTGTCTTCGTGGCATCGAGATCGAAGCCAATGTTGTACTCAAGGCGACCAAAGTTGATGGCGTCTATACTGCTGATCCGATGCTTGATCCTACAGCCGAGCTCTATGATCAGCTCACCTATGATGAGGTGCTCGACAAGAAGCTGGCAGTGATGGATCTGACTGCTATCTGTCTGTGTCGCGAACATAATATGCCGCTGCGTGTCTTCCGCATGTCCAAACAGGGGGCATTGCTCAATCTGGTAGTGGGTGGCGACGAGGGCACTTTGATCGAAGAGGGACCGAAATGATTAACGAATTGAAAACCGAAGCTAATACTCGCATGACCAAAGCACTCGAAGCGTTGGGAAATGCCTTTAACAAAATTCGAACAGGCCGTGCTCACCCAAGCCTGTTAGACGGCATTCATGTCGACTATTACGGCGTTAACACGCCACTGGCGCAGGCTGCTTCGATTGTAATTGAAGATGCTCGTACTCTGTCTTTGACGCCTTGGGAAAAAAGTCTGGTACCGGCGATTGAGAAGGCCATTCTCAAGTCCGACTTGGGTTTGAATCCGACTACCGCGGGCGCTGTGATTCGTCTGCCGCTGCCGGCACTGACCGAAGAGACCCGTAAAGTCTATGGTAAGCAGGCCAAAGCAGAAGCGGAGAATGGACGTATTTCTGTGCGCAATGTTCGCCGTGATGTGCTTTCGAGCCTCAAAGCTCTGCTAAAAGATAAAGATATCAGCGAAGATGAAGAGCGCCGAGGTCAGGATGAAATTCAAAAGATCACTGACAGCTTTATTGGCCGAATCGACGAAGCGCTAGTTGCTAAAGAAAAGGATCTGATGGAGATTTAATCTCCACGGCGAACTTCCGATGGTAGATTCCGGCCCCAAAAATGACTCCCTCTCTAAGTCTGATTTTGAGAACGTCACGCATCCCTTAAAGCATGTTGCCGTCATTATGGATGGCAATAATCGCTGGGCGAAGCAGCGTGGTCTGTCTGGTGTTGCCGGTCATGAAGCCGGCGTTGAGCGCATCCGTGATATCCTGCAAGCGGCCAAGACCCGTGGTATTGAAGTGGTTACCTTATTCGCTTTTAGCAGTGAGAACTGGAAGCGGCCGGAGCTTGAAGTTCGTGGTTTGATGGCGCTGTTTTCCTCCTACCTAAAAAAAGAAGCCAAGAAGCTCCGTGATGACGGCGTGCGGCTTAAAATTGTTGGCAATCGCGGTCAGTTTAGTGATCGGCTTAAACGTTTAATTGACGACGCTGAGACGCTCACTGCCAGTGGTCAATTTACCTTAGTACTCTGTGTCGATTATGGCGGTCGCTGGGATATTGCCAGCGCGACTCAAAAAATTGCAGCGGAAGTTCAGATGGGGCGGCTGCGACCCGCCGACATAACGGAAGGTACTATAGGAAAATTCCTCCCGACAGCGGGTCTTCCCGATCCTGATCTCTGCGTTCGCACTGGTGGCGAGCAACGTGTCAGTAACTTTCTGCTGTGGCAGATGGCGTACACCGAGCTTTATTTCGCCAATTGCTATTGGCCTGACTTCGATGCTGCCGCCCTTAATATGGCGGTAGATGAGTACTATTCTCGTCAGCGTCGGTTTGGTTTACGCGATGCGGTTGACGATAATGCTGCCTCTCCAGGAGAGAAATTAGGTGTTTAAACAGCGCGTTATTACCGCAGTCGGTCTGGTTATAGGCTTGTTGGCGCTGTTATTTAGCTTAAATCCGCTACATTTTTCGCTGGCTGTCGCGCCGATTGTGCTGCTGGCTGGCTGGGAGTGGTCCAATCTAATGGGCCTTACGACCAAGCGTCATAAGTTACTTTATTTGGTCTTATTAGCGCTGGTTCTTGTGATCTCTGGTCTAACTTTAGACCTGTTTGGTGCGATCAATGTCTCTCTCGGCCAGACTCTCTGTCTTGCGGCGTCAGTCCTCTGGGCGGTGATTTTCCTCTGGGTTCAGGGTTACCCCTCCAGCGCGATACTTTGGTCACCTCGACCCATTCTGGGTCTCTTAGGTCTAGTGTTACTGGCGATCACCTGGGTTGCGATCGCACTAATCATTCATCAGCCTCACGGCCCCTGGTTATTGCTGTTTGCCTTTGTTGTGGTCGCCCTAGCGGATATCGGTGGCTATGTGGCGGGCAATTTATTTGGTAGACACAAGTTGGCACCAATGGTCAGCCCTGGGAAAACCTGGGAGGGCTTCTTTGGCGGTATCTTATTACAGTGTATTTTGATCGCCTCTATGGTTCCGTTTATGCCTGAAAAAATCACCATTGCTATGCTGATAGCGCTGGTTATTCCCGTCTCGCTTTATTCAGTGCTCGGCGATCTCTTTGAAAGCATGGTCAAGCGTCACAGTGGCGTTAAAGACAGTGGTAATATTCTGCCTGGACACGGTGGTGTGCTCGACCGAATCGACGGCCTGATTGCCGCGCTGCCGCTGTTTGTTTTGCTCTTTCTTCTGCTGAGCCCATTTTAGACCATGCAGATGATTACTGTTCTTGGAGCAACCGGATCCATAGGGGTGAGCACTCTTGATGTGGTTGCTCGACACCCGGATAAATATGCTGTTTTTGCCCTTACTGCTCATACTCAGATTGATAAGTTGGCTGAGCAATGTGACCAGTTCAGTCCTAAATTTGCCGTTGTAGGCAATGCCGCCCTTGCTGATCAGTTGCAAACTAAGTTGCGCGTCCGTGGCTCTCGCACTGAGGTTATTTATGGCGTAGATGCACTCTGTCAGGTTTCCAGCGATGCAGCTGTAGATACCGTGATGGCTGCCATTGTTGGCGCAGCTGGTCTGGTACCAACACTTGCTGCAGTGCATGCCGGTAAGAAAATATTGCTCGCGAATAAAGAAGCCTTGGTTATGGCTGGCGGGCTATTTATGCAAGCGGTAGCGGACTCTGGTTCAGTACTTCTCCCTATCGATAGCGAGCACAATGCAATATTCCAGTGTCTGCCAGCAGACTATGGCCGCTCGCCCGGTATCGGCATGAATAGCGGTGTGGAAAAATTATTGCTCTCTGCTTCCGGTGGACCTTTCCGTGGCATGAGTCTAGAACAGATGCACGCTGTTACTCCAGATCAAGCCTGTGCCCATCCGAATTGGAGTATGGGACGCAAGATCTCGGTGGATTCGGCATCCCTGATGAACAAGGGCTTAGAATTGATTGAAGCCTGCTGGTTATTTGCCGTTCCAGAACAGTCCATAGATGTAGTGGTGCACCCGCAGAGTATTATTCACTCCCTGGTGCAGTACTCGGACGGTTCAGTGTTGGCTCAGCTGGGTAATCCGGATATGCGCACGCCGATTGCTCATGCCCTGGCTTGGCCTCAGCGCATCGAGTCTGGTGTGGCCAATTTAGATCTATTTGACGTTGCGCGACTAGATTTTGAGAAACCTGATATGCAAGCGTTTCCCTGTTTAGGTATTGCCAGAGAGGCTGCTCAGGCAGGTGCTAATGCAGCGACTATACTCAATGCGGCGAACGAAATTGCGGTGCAGGCGTTCCTGGATCAGCGTATCGGTTTTACCCAAATTGCATCTGTTGTTGCGCAGACGCTGAATAGCCAAGTTATCAATGAACCAGAATCACTTGAGGCAGTCCAAGAGTCCGACAATCAAGCGCGTCTATACAGCAGTGCTTATATTAAAAGCCTAGAGAAGTAATTTATGGATCTATTGCAGACAATCTTTTTCACCTTAATTGCCTTGGGGGTATTAGTCAGCTTTCATGAGTTCGGGCATTTCTGGGTAGCGCGACGCTGTGGCGTTAAGGTGCAGCGTTTCTCCATTGGTTTTGGTGCGCCGCTGTTGCGCTGGCACGATTCCCATAACACCGAATTCGTTATTGCGGCTCTGCCTCTGGGTGGCTACGTGAAAATGCTCGATGAGCGGGAAGGGGACGTATCGGCTGAGGACCTACCTCATGCCTTTACCCAAAAAACAGTCTGGCAGCGCCTGGCCATTGTTGCCGCGGGCCCTGTGGCTAACTTTTTACTTGCGGTAGTCGCTTTCTGGATTGTGTTTCTCTCCGGAGAGCGCGGTATAGCGCCAGTCGCCGGTTCGGTGCTCAGTGGTTCCCTGGCAGAGCAATCGGGTTTTGAGGTGGGTACTGAGATTATTTCGGTTAATGGTCATCGCACAGACACCTGGGCTGCCGTCTCACGCCAGCTCTTTGGGTATATAGGCACTACCGGTGATATCCCATTGACCGTCACCTACCCAAATTCCACTATTGAGTATGATCTGGCTGTGCCCGTCAGCGCTTGGCTGCGTGAAGCCGAAGAGCCTTCGCCATTGCGAGAGCTGGGTATCACGCCACCCTTTGAACTGGAGGCCCTAAGTCTGGGTGCAGTTGCTGAGGATGGTGCGGGCTATTCAGCAGGGCTGCGAGAAGGTGATCGTCTGGTTGCCATCAATGGTAGCGATATTCTCAGTGTTGAAGCCTTTATTAAAACTGTTTCCTCCAGTGCTAATACAGCTGTCGAATTGCTTGTCGAGCGTGATGCAGGGCAGCTACTGATCAGCGTGATTCCCAGATTGGTCGATAGAGATGGGCAGCGGGTAGGGCAGCTGGGTGTGCAGTTGGCATCGATGGGGAGCTATCCTGAAGAGTTACTGCGCACCGTTGAGTACGGTGTTTTTGGCGCTGTAGTGCGCGCTGCTGAAGAGACTGCTGAGACTAGTTTGTTTGTGCTAAAGTCCATCGGCAAATTGGTGGTCGGCGATCTGTCCCCGAAAAATCTTAGCGGCCCAATCACCATTGCCAAGGTTGCTGGTGACTCGGCAAAGTCTGGCTTTGACAATTTTATTCGCTTTATCGCCATTCTCAGTATAATGCTCGGCGTGATGAATCTTTTGCCTATTCCGGTCCTCGATGGCGGTCATATTGTCTACTACCTCATTGAGGTGGTTAAGGGCTCTCCGGTTTCGGATACAGTGCAGATAGTAGGCTATAAAGTAGGCTTCTTTATGCTTATGGGATTGATGGCATTTGCTACCTATAACGACGTTATGCGGGCTTTTTAAAGCCGTTTAAAGACAACTAAAAAAATTGGATTTAAATAATTTCATGAAGCAATTCTTTAACGTTTTATTGTTAAGCCTCTCTTTGTTTGCCAGCTCGGTCTTTGCCGAAGTATTTCAGGTTGACGATATTCGTATTGAAGGTCTGCAGCGGGTTTCTGCAGGTACTGTTTTTGCCGCTCTGCCAATCAGTGCTGGCGATCTTGTGGATGAGCCAGCGATTCGCTCGGCAACACGGTCACTGTTCCGCACAGGCTACTTTTCTAACGTTATCATGGCCCGAGAGAATGGGGTGCTGGTAATCGGACTAGCAGAGCGTCCAGCGGTCACCGAGATAAATCTAGACGGTAACAAGGCGATTGAGACTGAGCAGCTGCTCGACGCGCTGCGTGACAATGGTTTGGCTGAAGGGCAGATCTTCCGTCAGGTCATTCTCGAGGGTATGACTCAAGAATTACAGCGTCAGTATGTGTCTCAGGGTCGCTATGGCGCCTTGGTTGAGACTGAAGTGAAGCAACTGCCGCGCAATCGCGTTGCAGTCAATATTAATATCGATGAGGGTGATGTCGCCAAAATCCGCCATATCAATATAGTGGGTAATAGCGAATTTACTGAAGAGGAACTGCTCGAGTCTTTTGAACAGCAGACCACTGGCTGGTTATCTTGGATCACCAGTGACGACAAATACGCCCGTGAGAAGCTTTCTGGCGATTTGGAGACCCTTGAATCCTGGTATTTGGATCGTGGTTACCTGCAGTTTAAGGTCGCCTCGACTCAGGTCTCTATCAGTCCTGAAAAAGAGTCGGTTTACATCACCATCAATGTGGATGAAGGGGACGTCTACACTATTGGCGAAGTGGATCTGGCCGGTGAGTTGATGATTCCGGAACTGCAGGTTCGTGCGATGATTATTCTCAAAGAGGGTATGACTTTCTCGCAGACACTAATGACAACGTCCAGTGAGTATATTACTCGTCGTCTGGGCAACGAGGGTTATACCTTTGCTGAGGTTGAGGGCTTTCCCGAAGTCAATGAAGAGGACAAGACTGCCAAGATAACCTATCTGGTTAAGCCGGGTATGCGTGCCTATGTGAGGCGAGTGGAATTCCGTGGCAATACCAAGACCGCTGACTCTGTGTTGCGTCGCGAGATGCGTCAGATGGAGGCTGGTTCAGCCAATAATGCCTTGATCGAAATGTCTAAGGTTCGGCTTGAGCGTCTTGGTTTCTTCAAAGAAGTTAATGTAGAGAACGTACCAGTTGCCGGTACCAATGATCAGATCGATGTGGTGTACAGTGTTGAAGAGCAGCCCTCGGGCTCGATTGGTGCAAGTGTTGGTTACGCTCAGGGCACCGGTTTGATTCTTGGTGCTAACCTCAGCGAGAACAACTTTTTGGGCACGGGTAAGCAGGTGGGCATAGGGTTAAATCGCAGTACCTACCAAACCTCGATTAACTTCAGCTATTCGGAGCCTTACTTTACGGTTGATGGCGTCAGTGCCGGCTACAGCCTGTTTGCCCGCGAAACTGATTACGATGAGATCAATGTCGCCAGCTTCTCTACCAATACCTACGGAGCAGCTGTCAATTGGAGCTATCCGGTTACAGAAGTGCAGCGTATCGGATTTGGCCTGGGTTATGAAAATCTCGATCTGCAGACCGGTATCTTTGCCTCTAAAGAAATTGCAGATTTTGTGAGAGACAATGGTTCGGAGTTCGATATAGTCAATGCCAATATCAACTGGGTTCAGTCAACGCTCAACCGCGGTGTCTTTGCCACCAGAGGTTCTCAGCAACGCTTTGGTTTTGATATAGCACTCCCTGGATCAGGCCTTGAATACTACAAAGTCACTTATTCTGCCCAGCATCTCCGAGGCCTGTACAGAGGCTTGAGTCTTAAACTTAGAGCCGACTTGGGTTATGGCGAGTCCTACGGTGACACTACTCAAATGCCATTCTTTAAGAATTTCTATGGCGGTGGTTTTGGCTCGGTTCGCGGCTTCGAGCGCAATACTCTGGGCCCACGGGATACTCCCTGTAATTATAATGAAGATAATCCCTGCACCACGGGTTACCTAGACGATCCAGACCCCATTGGCGGCAACGTGCAAGTCGAGCTGGGAGCAGAGATTATTTTCCCGCTGCCGTTCCTCAAAGATCAGCGTTCAGTGCAATCGACACTGTTTTTTGATGCGGGTAATATCTTCAATACCAAATGTGGCGAGTTACAGTCCAACTGCTTTAAACCAGATGCAGGTGAATTACGCTACTCTGTGGGCATAGGGGCAACCTGGTTAAGTGGTTTTGGGCCAATCACATTTAGTTTGGCTAAACCGTTAAATTCAAATGACTTCGATGAAACTGAAGTGTTTCAGTTCTCATTGGGTAATCAATTTTAAAAATAGTAGGGAGAGGCGTTTTGTATAATTTGAAAGCAGTAGTGTTGGCATTGGTAGTAGGTTTTTCAGGTACAGTTTCTATGGCAGCGGTTGCCGCAGATAAGATTGCTGTTGTCGATATCGCTCGAGCTATCTTTAGCTCAAATATGGCCCAGGCGCGTCTTAAAGAAGCTGAGACCGGTGCAGATTTTGTCGCCCTGCGAGCAAAGTACGAGAGCTCTGCTGCGGATCTTCAGGCACTAGCCAAAGAAGCTGAAACCAAACGTATGACCTGGTCTCAGGAGCAGGCTCTAGGCCACCAAAAGAAAATGGAATACGCCAAAGCTGATGCTGAATTGGCCGGCCGCAAGATCCAGTCTGAACAGCAGCAATTACAACAGCAAATTATGCAGGAAATCGGCCCCATGGCCCAGCAAGCCCTGCAGGAAGTTGTCACCGAAGAGGGTGTCACCATTTTGCTGAAAATTGATGCAGTGCTGTTGGCTGGTCCCGAAAGCAACTTGACCGCTAAAGTTGCCGATCGTCTAAACAAAAAGTCGCAATAATTTTTAATGCCTGAAGATTATTCACTCGCTGAAATAGCCGCGTTTCTCGGTGCCGAGCTACGCGGTGATGGCGCTTTGCGTATCAGCGGCTTGAATACTCTGAAAGATGCAGGCCCCGGTGAGCTGGCATTTCTTGCGAATGAGAAATACGCTAGCCAGCTAGGCTCCTGTAATGCAGCTGCAGTTATTATGGCTGCCAAACATATGGCGACAAATCAGGGCAGTGAGCTGGTGCAATACAGTGGTGCTGCTTTGGTTCTCGAAAACCCCTATTTGGGGTATGCGCGTATCACGCAATGGTTTGATCGCTGTCCCAAGTCAGTTGCCGGCGTCCATCCCTCAGCAGTGATTGCCGATTCCGCCTCTCTAGGCGCGGGTGTGACGATTTCAGCCAATGTGGTTGTTGAAGCTGACGCTGTGATTGGCTCTGGCAGTTATCTGGGTGCAGGTAGCTTTATAGGTGCTCGTTCGCAGCTGGGTGACAATGCCCGTATTTCGGCCAATGTATCTATATATCACGACGTTGTTTTGGGATCTGATGTAGTCATTCACAGCGGCTCGGTAATCGGTGCTGATGGGTTTGGCTTTGCTCCAGACGGGGCAGGGCAGTGGCAGAAGATCTATCAAATAGGCGGCGTTAAAATTGGTAACAGCGTTGAAATAGGCGCCTGCAGCACCATTGATCGCGGTGCCCTTGGTGATACCTGTATCGGCGATCACGTGATTATTGATAATCATGTGCAGATTGCCCACAACGCGGTGATTGGCAATGGTTGTGCCCTGGCAGCTTATTCCGGCCTCGCTGGCAGTGCAACCCTAGGTAACAACTGTATTCTGGCTGGCGACGCCTGTGTGGTCGGTCACGTCACTATCTGTGACAATGTGCAGGTAACTGCTCGCGGTCTGGTGACCAAGTCGATTACCGAGCCCGGCTCCTACTCTTCTGGAATGCCTCTGATGAAGACGCGAGAGTGGCGCAAAAATGCGGTGCGAATAACGCAGCTAGATAGTATTGCGCGCCGTCTGAAAGATTTCGAAAAAGATTGATCGGCTGAGAGAGTAGCTACTGAGAATAGTTAATGTAAGTGTATTGCGCTAACTGATTTATAAATAGCCTGGGCTCGGTTTGACTGCACAAGCTATATATCAAGCCCTAAAGAATTTTTATGGATGGAACAATGACCGAAAACAATGGCACCGACGGCGCCCTGACAGTTACAGAAATTATGAATATTTTGCCCCACCGCTATCCCTTTTTGCTGGTGGACAGAGTGTTGGAACTGGTTGAGGGTGAGCGGATTCTGGCGATGAAAAATATCACCGGTAATGAGGATGTTTTCAACGGCCATTTTCCCGGTGCGCCGATCTTTCCCGGCGTGATGATTATTGAAGCCCTGGCTCAGGCCTCGGGTATTCTTGGTTTTAAAACAACCAATACCACTGCTGATGACGGCAAGCTCTATCTGTTTGCCGGTGTTGACAAGGCTCGCTTTAAAAAGCCGGTGACCCCCGGTGATCAGCTGATGTTGGAGTCCCAAGTTGTTGCTGTGAAGCGCAATATCTGGCGTTTTCAAACCCGTGCCACAGTCAATGATAAGCTCGTCTGTGAAGCTACGTTACTCTGTGCCTATCAGGATCGAGATAAAGTTAAGTGATTCATTCCAGCGCCGTAATAGATCCCAGTGCCAAAATAGCCGATAAGGTTACTATAGGCCCGTGGACGATGATTGGCGCAGATGTTGAGATCGGTGAAGGCTGCGAGATTAGCTCTCATGTGGTAATCAAGGGGCCGACCAAAATTGGCGCTGGCAATAAAATTTATCAGTTTTCGACTATTGGTGACGACACTCCTGACGTCAAGTACAAGGGCGAGCCGACCCGGTTGATTATTGGTGATAACAATGTGATTCGCGAAGGTGTCACCATTCACCGTGGCACCATTCAGGATAATAGTGAAACCATTATCGGCAGTAATAATCTACTTATGGCTTACGCCCATGTAGGTCACGACTGCGTGATTGGCGATAACGTTATTATGGTCAATAACGCCAGCGTCTCTGGCCATGTCTATGTTGGCGACTGGGCGATTCTAAGCGGTTATGCCCTGGTGCATCAGTATGTGCATATAGGGCCTCACTGTTTTATTGGCCCTGCGGCCTTTGTCTACCACGATGTGCCCGCCTTTATTACCGCCTTTGGCAGTCCCGCAGAACCGCGCACCATCAATCGTGAAGGCTTAAAGCGACGTGGATACAGTGCCGAGCAAATCTCCCTGGCCAATCAGGCCTACAAGCTGCTTTATCGTCGCGGCTTAAAGCTCGACGAAGCAATCAAGGCGATTACCAAACTCGGTGACGACCCTGCCATAATGCAATTTCTAAATTCCATTGAAAAATCCACTCGCGGTATTATTCGCTAAGCCATGTGTGGCTTACCTGACAATCCAAACGCTGATATGAACACACCCACCTTTGCCATGGTCGCCGGAGAAGCCTCCGGAGATACTCTGGGCGCAGATCTAATTCGCGCGTTAAGACGACTTTTCCCCGATGCCCGCTTCGAGGGAATTGGCGGGCCAAAGATGATTGCTGAAGGTTTTGTCTCGTTTTATAAGATGGATCGGTTATCCGTAATGGGATTTGTTGAGCCGTTCAAACGCTTACCGGAGCTGCTGTCGATACGCAGAGATATTATCAATCGCTGCAAATTGTCAAAGCCTGCCGCCTTTATTGGCATCGATTCTCCTGATTTTAATCTGGGTATCGAAAAGGCCTTGCATAAAAGCGGTATCAAAACCGTACACTATGTCAGTCCCTCGGTCTGGGCATGGCGTCAGGGGCGGATTAAAGGCATCAAACGGAGTGTTGATCTAATGCTGACGCTCTTGCCCTTTGAAGAGGCCTTCTATCAACAGCACTTAGTCCCAGTGGCCTTTGTTGGTCACCCCTTAGCAGGGCAGATTTCCCGTACGCCAGATAGTTCGGCGGCACGTCAACAATTGGGGTTGGATATCAATCGACCGCTATTGACGTTGATGCCTGGTAGTCGCAGTGGAGAGATAGCGCTGATGGGCACACTGTTTCTGATGGTCGCCACAGATCTGCTCAAATCAAATCCACAGCTGCAGTTCTTGATTCCCGCTGCCAATGGCGATCGTCACCGTCAGTTAACCGAGATCCTTGCTGGCTATCCTAAACTGCCCGTCACGCTGATAAAACAGCAATCGCTGCTGGCCATGGAGGCGGCAGATGCCGTCTTACTCGCCTCAGGCACAACGGCTCTGGAAGCTATGTTGCTGAAAAAGCCAATGGTGGTCAGCTACAAGCTCGGAAAATGGACTTATAAACTGGTTAAGCCGTTTATCAAGACACCTTTCGCGTCGATTCCCAATTTATTGGCTACTGAGATGTTAGTCCCAGAACTGATTCAAGATGATGCCACTGTCGAAACGCTCAGTTCGGCGGTGAGCAAAGCCCTAGACCCCAAGGCGCGAGACTCAGTTGAGCAACGCTTTGAGGAGCTTTATGAGCAAATCAACCTGCCATCCGGTGATACCGCCGCCGCTGCAATTAACAAGCTGATCTCCTCGTGAAGCCTTGGAATCCTCCCGCTAATATTAAATTTCTTGCCGGCGTCGACGAAGTAGGGCGCGGCCCCCTGGCGGGAGATGTGGTGACTGCTGCAGTGATTCTGCCAGCCAACCACGGTATCGAAGGGTTAGCTGACTCTAAAGCGCTATCCAGCCGTCAGCGGGAAAATCTCTATGCTGATATCACCAGTCGCGCACTCTGTTGGTCTGTGGCGCGCTGCTCGGTTGCAGAGATTGATCGGTTTAATATTTTACAGGCCACCTTGATGGCTATGCGACGCGCGGTGATGGGTTTAAGCCAGCAACCGGACTATGTGGCTGTGGATGGCAATCGCCTGCCTCAATGGGAGTATCGTGGCGAAGCGGTGGTCAAGGGCGATGGTCGTGTCGAATGTATCAGTGCGGCGTCGATTATTGCCAAGGTAGTGCGCGATGCTGAAATGAAAGCCTTTGATATCACTTACCCAGGTTATGGCTTTGCCGCCAATAAAGGTTACGGCACGCCCCAACATTTAGAAGCGCTGAGTCGCATCGGAGCAACGCCAATTCACCGCAGGACTTTTGCGCCAGTGCGAGAGCAGCTAGAGCTTGTACAAACTGGTCTTTTTGATTAGGTAGCTTCGCGGTTAATGGCTATACTATTGGCCTGAAAAGCGAGGCCAGTGCAATAAGCTCCAGAAGCCTAGTACCAGTCCCCGCAGTCGAAAAAAATT
>Ga0206682_10002885_pt1 | contig 15178 bp, 19 predicted proteins | sample M240m12015metaG_FD_155444 | JGI IMG/M metagenome (GOLD analysis project Ga0206682, IMG submission 155444) | Ammonia-oxidizing marine archaeal communities from Monterey Bay, California, United States - M2 40m 12015 | ecosystem: Environmental > Aquatic > Marine > Intertidal zone | place: USA... | reverse complement strand
CTGATTCAACCATTATATCAAGTTCTACGACACTTTGCAAGCCTATCTGGTATTGTTTCTTCAGAAATTCTTTGAAGTCTGTCTCAGCAAAGATAGGTGCCCAGAACTCTTCAGTTAGGGTTACATCTTTACGGACTTTATTCTCAGTACCTGCACGTTGATACCAACCATTACTTGGTTTAGTAACATACCCACCTGCCAGACCTACGTCCAGTAGACCAGACCATTTCTCTACACCACCATCCCACGATACACTAATAGGTATCTTAGAATTTTCTTTGGCAAATCGAGACTTCTCTACCTTGATTACAAAGTCATAACCTGTAACCTCAGTACCAGTCTTGTTCTGTCTACGACCAATGATCCATACATTATCAGCACTATACATGATACCAGTACCACCAGATACGATGTCTTTAGGATATAGACCGATCTCTTTGTAGGTATGGTTGATAGCAATCATTGGGATCTTCTTCATATTCAAGTATGGAGTTACCATTCTGAATAATGATTTGAATGCTTTCGCACGTGACATATCTGCAACTGACTTACCGTCAAGTGCATCATCCAGTTCTTTCTTAGATGCAAGGTTACCGACAGAGTCGATTACAATGATCACATCATCGGATGCTTCTAAGTTTTCCAGTTGACCGACAATGTCGATCTTTAACTGCTCGACATCTTTTACTGGTGTGTGTAATACACGTTCAGTATCGATACCAAATGTTTCGAAGTATGATTGCGGTGAACCAAACTCAGAATCATAGAACAACATTACTGCGTCCTTCTTTTGTTTTAAGTACGCACTTGCCATAAGCAATGCGAACGAAGTTTTGAAATGCTTAGACGGCCCTGCAAGGACTGTTAATCCTGGCGTCACACCACCATCCGCATCTCCACTCAGTGCTACGTTTACCATAGGGACATCGGTTGGTACCATGTCCGTTACACCAAAGAACTTGCTTGTCGCAAGTGTTGCAGTATCCTTTACAGTAGACTGCTTTTTCAATTTATCCATCAAACCCATATTATTCACTTTCTCCAAATGTTATATTATTAACTTTTTCACGTTCATCTATATCATACATTATACGATATTTATTGTTGATTGTCAAGACATTTTCCAATAAATCGAAACGTGAATCACCACGTGATTCCGAAAACTTCAGTAATGCCATTGTATCTTTGGGTAGACACGCACCACCAAAACCTTTCTTTCTATCTGGGCCAGGGACTCTGGTGTGTTTAATACCAATCCTGTCATCTGCCCCCATAGCACGGGTGACCATATTGTAACTACAATCAAATCCATCAACCAGATCTTTTAACTGATTAAAGAATGTGAGTTTAGTTGCAAGGAATGCATTTGTTGCATACTTCACAAACGATGCTTCGCACCCAGACATACGATAATACTTGTCACTTTTACAAAGAGAAAATATATCATATAGTTGTGCGAGTTCATCACATGCAGGTGCGGTTGCACCAAACACATGAAACTCTGCATTTACAAAATCTTCACAGGCAGACTTCTCAGTCAGAAACTCTGGGTTGTATGCAAACCGATCAAAGTTAGTTGTCTCTATAGAGTTGTACAACCTATCAATAATATCTGGTGTCACTGTTGATTTAATAACAACAAGTGAGTTAGTATTATTAATAAGTTTAAGCACGGCATCTTCTACGATGGATGCATCAACAAATCCTGTATTTGAATTCTGTGGTGTAGGTGCACAAATAAAACATACGTGCGGATTCCATTTCACCAGATCATCAATAGTCGTATCATGTTTAGGATCCACTAAAAAATGTTCTATCATAGGATGAGAGAATCCATACTCTACTGCCTTACCTACAAACCCATGTCCGACTATACCCATTCTTAATGGGTTGTCTCTGCTTATGGGATCTTCTGTAAACTCTCCTGCTTCTTTAGAGGGAGCATACTTGTCAAAATCATCTGCCATTATGTTTTCCTATTGCTGATCAAATCTATTATAATATTCTATATACCAATCGTAAAAGTTCTTGATACCTACATCTACAGATGTCGATGGTGTATAACCTAGTTTATGTAGTTTACTGGTATTGCTCCATGTTTCTAGAGTATCTGCCGGATGCTTCGGTGCCAAGTTCTTGATAGCATCTTTACCTACATTCTTCTCAATCTCTGATATAAAGTCCATGAGATTCACTTGCTCCCCACGTCCGATATTAAATATCTCTCCGGTAGGAATAGAATCATCATGTAATACGCACTCAATTCCACCAAGGATATCATCCACGTAGGTGAAGTCACGTTTCATATTACCATAATTATACACTGTTATTGGTTTGTTGTCAAGTATATTTTCAGTAAAAGTAAACAGTGCCATGTCTGGTCTGCCCCAAGGGCCGTACACTGTAAAGAATCTTAGACCAGTTGTATTCAAACCAGATGCTTGAAACTGACATTCGTTTGCCCACTTAGACCATCCATATGGGTTCAACTGTTTACCAGTTTCTTTACCCTCAGTCCAAGGTAATTCAGATCCTGCATATACACAAGAAGTTGATGCGTAAATGATTCTTACATCCGGAACGAATTCTCTACATGCATCAATTAAGTTTTGAGTACCATCGATATTATTTTCGTGGTATTGTTTTTCCTTACCATATGAATCACGTACTCCCGCATGAGCGGCAAGGTGAATAATATGAGTAGGTTTGTATTTTGAAATTAGTTGTTTGAGTTTAATATCATCTCGTAGATCTACTGGTCTTACGTCAAGACCGAAATGAATAACCCTGTCTTCTTTGAGTGACGGGTGATATAGATGATCATTATAATTATCTAATCCAAGGGTTTCGAACCCCTGTGTGTTTAATCTATTTGCTAACTGAGATCCAATGAATCCCGCCGCTCCTGTTACTAAATATCTGTTTGCCATTATCCGTTCCTATAAATGTATTCCAATGCTCTGTCTGCCTCTTTTTGTAGTGGACGATTCTCGTACCAATTACCAGTCTCTGAGTCAAACTCCTTACACAGTGTAGCAATTTGTGATGCCGTAATCGGATACCCCTTTGCAACTGCATGACCTGCTATTGCCACCATGATCTGATACATTTTCAAGTACCAACCTGTGTCGGTGATTGTCTGATATTCCATACCCATATGTTTAGGGAAGAATGGACAGTCACGATATGATGACCAATTGTAGTCAGTGTTATTTAGACTATTCTTACGATGTTCAATTACTGCTTTCTGCATTTCCGGTGGTAGTCTGTCTAGAAAAGTATTTCCAGATCTTTCTACATATGGGTGTTTAGCAATCATTGCTGATACGTTTACCGCATTACCACCATTATGGTTAAAGAAAAAATCCATAGCATTAGGATACTCTGCCGGAACATAATACATACGTGCAAGATCCTTCGTCTGCGGATCACCGATCTCACCGATGTCTGTGTTGAATGCGTACCAAAAGGATTTGATTCTATCACTTTCAACGTGTTCATCAAGTTTGAAGACAAGACGGAACTTAGGTAATGACTCCCTAGAAGAAGCGGTAGAGTAACACACAAAATCCAGATCATTAAATCGTTCAACTAATTTCTCCTTTAATACATCAACAGTAATATCGTGAAACCCATCATCCACATCAACAGCACACCAAGCACCCCAATGTGTAACAGATTTATTACTACGTGTTGTACCGTCTTGAAACATAGCAGGACTAATAAGAGGACTAGAATTATTTCCACCTTTCTCTCCTTTCTGATTACTCAGACCTTGTAGCAACTCAACGAACTTAACCCACGAAGAAAGGGATACTCTCTTATGGGTTTTGTTGTCGAACTGTGATTTAAATATAGTTAATTCATAATTCATAGGGGTATTATATCATAACGATTGCGTCTTGTCAAGTTATTCAAAAAACTCTTCTAAGTCTGAACTGTCTTCCGTATAGTCAATAAAGTTGAAGTTGTTTTTCCATTTGTTTTCCATGGATCTGAAACTGATACTCATCTTATTACCAGTATAGTGTCGAGGGATAATGTACCAATCGTCTGTCGGAATGTGATGTAACGCAAACCAATCAATCGTATCTTCTGGATAACAGTACTTGATCTGATTACCCTTGTTAGATGCCTTGGTTATTGTTGCTTGTTTATTGTTAGTTGACTTGATCTGAACACGCAGTGCTTTCTTGTTCGCAACCACCACCATATCAAAGTCATCTGTTCCCACGGGTATACACGGTTGATGACCATACTCAACAAAACACTTTGCCATGAAGGCGACTTCTGCCCTCTCGCCTTGTCCTGTTCTCCAATGTGGGTTTCTTGAAAACGGATCATCTGGATGTAAATGCTCCTGTCTTTCATTATATTTTTCTATTGTCATCCGAAAAAGTCCTCCAGTGATGCTACTGGTTCTGCGTCCCACCCGACTGCGTCCAGAATTACTTGGATCGGATCGAGGAAGGATTTAGTAAACATCATATCATAGTTAATGTATTTGTTTAGTCCCAGTTCTTTAGGTAGGTTAACCGGAAACGAGACCACGTTAGAACCTACAGGGTTGGGCATACGTAAGTACGAGAATTTAATCTTCTCACCATTCTTGACCATCTCGTATCTTTTGGTCAGATTGTTTTCTTTTACTGCAAGGTTATATATGATTGCTCCACGCACATGGATCGGGGTACCTTTCTTAAACTTGGTAGTCCTATCCATCCACTTGTCAACATTCGACATGCCACGAGGAAACGATATGTCTTCGGGATTCATGGTTTTAAAACGAGTCTTGAAGTTAGAGATAAATTTCTGCGTTTCGGTCTCGGTGCCATTTATGATTACATGGAAGGCATCTTTGAATGCATCACGTACAACCTGCGGTGTACTGGATTTGATTGCTTCGATACCCATCATCTTTAACTTGGGGGTTTTGTACTGGACACCCTCGTTGTTGTGGACGTTGAGAATGTATCTCTTCTTGGCAGTCCAGATCCCACGAGAGGCAATCACCTCACGTCCCATCTCCATGCGGTTATCATACGCACCAGTAACTTTTGCCATACTATCGTATGACTTTACCAGAACTTTTTCGAAGTGGTCTGCACAGATCTTGTCAAGAAACTTAACTGGATCTTTGGGGTTGAACTGGTCAACCAATGCACCCATTCGGATGTAGACAGAGTCAGTGTCAATCGCAACAACGTAATCTTCGTCTGTCTTGAGAATGGTTTGCATCTCATCATTGACGGCACGTTCTGCCCACTTGATTGCCAACTGACCTGCGAGAGTGATACTCTCTGCTACACGTTGGTCAAAGTAACGGAAGTACTTATTGCCTAGTGCACCATAGAGTGAATTCATAAGAATCTTGATTGCCATCTGCTGATTGTTCAACGAGGTGATCTTGTACTCAAGTTCTTTCGTAGGATTGTTTTGGTTCTCTTGCTCCAGACGTAGCATCTCGTTCTTCACGAGTCTACGTTCTGCGTAATACTTCTTAATGATCGTGGGGATAACACCCTCACGTTCGTGAGTGAATCTTACACCAGTAGGTGCGACAGAGTAACCGGTATCACCTACATTGATAGATCCGTCAAGAAACTTGTCAACGTTCACGTCACCGAAGAATCCGTCCATGACAGTTTCGGGTGACATATTATATTGTACAATGATGTTAGGGTACAGGGAGTTCAAGTCGAACGAGGTAACCCAATCATGGGATCCAACCTGTGGTTCTTTTACATAACCGCCTGGGTATGAAGTCTTAGGTTTCTCGACCTTGGGTGGTACTGCTACTTTGTTCTTGTTCAGCAAACGGTAGATGATACTGTCCCAGATAGCAGTCGTACCTAGAGTGTCCGTATAGTTTACACCACCACGATATGCCATGGTAAGTACTAAAGTAATCAGATCGAGTTTCTCATCAATGCGGTGAACTAACTCAACGTCCTTGATATTATAGTCAATAAACTTCTGGTAGTCTTCCTTGTATAAAGTGTATAAGTTGCCGTGCTCTTCATATGAGAGTTTGCGTTCACCTAAAACTACGTTGGCAATATGATCTAAACGATATGATTCTTGTTGGGTGTAGGTAAACTTCTTGTAGATTTCGAGGTAGTCAAGATTCTGGATGCCGTCAATCTCATAGTACTGATTTGGTTTACCGTTAATAGTAACGTTGCGATCACGCACGTTGCCCCACGGAGACCATTGCTTGACACGTTGGTCACCCAGAACTTTGAGTGTCCTATTGATTAGGTATGGCATATCAAAGAATCTGGTATTCCATCCTGTGATTACATCCGGATAGTTATGTCTCCAGTGGTCAAGAAACTTCTGGAGCAGATCTACTTCGGAATCACATTGGACAAACAATACATCGTCACGAGTAACATTATATTCTTGTAGTCCCCACACACGATAGACACCATCATTCTGTCGCAATGCAATAGAAATGACAGGGTACTCTGCTTTCTCTGGTACGGGGAATCCATCATCGGATTGAACCTCAATATCTAGATTGTTAACTCGCACGAGAGATCTGTCGAATTTAATATCGTTTGGATGTTGCTCAGTAATATACTGTGCGATAAAATTAGAGTTACCGTAAATCTGAAAGTTAGATACGTGCTCATATCGTTTGACAAAGTCAGAGGCATCTTTCATGTCACCGAATGTCATGGGTTCTACAGCAACACCGTCCAGAGATTTCCAACCTTCGAATCGCATGTCTTTAGGTTTACTAGGGACATACATCGTAGGTTTAAACGGGACTTTGCGTTGATATTGTTGTCCGTCTTTGTACCCACGGACAAGTAAGTTGTTACCGTACCTCAGTACGGAAGTATAAAATTGCATATAGTTTCCTTCAATAAGATTACATTATAACAGAAAGTAGGACTACTTGTCAAGTACATATATGGGTTCAATGAAATTTAATTTCTTTTCCCCATCCACTAGGTAGTGATTATCCATGTCGTGAGAGTTAGGTCTCTTGGATAGCATCATACCGGCAATGTATTGGAATCCATAACGTTCTCTCATATCTGCTTCGATTGGATTACGTTTACCCTTGACTACTGGATCTACAATATTGATCATAACTTTTTTGCAGTGTTTCTGCATAGCATCCATAACTGGGAAAAAGAATGTATCTCTCCAACCAGTATATTCATTATATCTTTTCCAAGACTGATTTCCTTCAGAGTCAGATCCTTCGGCATACTTCTCGATTCCAAAATAAGGGGGTGATGTAAACATTACATCGTGTTCGGTTTCACATACAGTATCCCAGTCGATATCTTCTGCCGGTTTATTGTATATACGCACTCTCTTCTCACCTACACATTCGAACCAGTCACCATGATCTTCGAAGTATACTTCTTTTGGAAACAAGGGAGACTCTAGTAAATTCTCGTATGCTTTACATTGCTCTTTATATAGATTATAAGAATCTGTATTGGGATCACAACCAAGATACTCGGTAGTATTATTAGACGCATAGAAACCTGCAAGTCTATCACCCCATCCACAAGAGATGTCGATTACTTTTTTCGCACCTTCTTTCTCGTATACAGTTTTAGCAACGGATGGTTTGAACTGTGTTGCAACATATCCAGATAGTCTAAACATCGCACGATACTTGTGCTCATCTATAGATGCTTCTTCACCTTTAAAACTACGGAACAAATATAGCAACATAGAATGACATCTAGACGTGTGCGGATTATCCCATGCCCACTTACTTGATTCACATGTAGCATGACCACAGGTGTAACGATTGTCTGCATGGAAATGATTAGATACTGGATTAAAGTTATGACCACATGACATGGCATACTTTACTCGTACCGGTTCATCAAATTTATTACGAACAGTAGTAGGATCTAGATCTTTCTTTATATTAGACTTATAGTCAGACTCAAGTAGTTTATGAAATGAATCTGCCATCTCATATTTATTTGGTCTTGATATAGGTAGTGGTGGTTTGTTGGTTGCAAGATAATCTTTCATCTGCTCCATAAACCAAACTGATCCAACATGTTGATCATCTGGATGCTGATTGCGTTCTCGGATCTCCTTCCATTCATCAAACGAAAAGATCGGTATCCGAAACTCATTGTGTGTATAATCTATAATTCTGTCAGTCATAGTAGCATTGTACCATACTAAACGGGGAATGTCAAGGGATAATATGAAATTGGTCGTGTCGAGTCCATGGTTCGTCTATGAACGATTCTTTATATGAATGATGGTCTTGAGTTACTTTTAATCGTTTAGATATTACTTGAGTTGTCGGAACTCTTGATTTACTGGTCTGACGATTCGGATCTACACCATTAAATGGTATCTGGCAATTGTTTCCAAGGTATAGTGTATCACAATGGTGCCATGGTACAAGACATGTTTTCTCTTCTTTGAACTGTAGAACTCTTGAACTATAGGTAGCAAACAATCTTTGAAGACAGCAGTAAGGCCCACAGTTGATTGGGAAGTCTCGTTCTGATAACAACTCATATTGATACTGTGCAGTTTCACGTTCAAATGCATAACATCCCATAAACAAACCGATATTAAGATAGAGAACATCCATCTCTAAACACTCTTTAAAATATCTCACATCACCATGAAACCAAGTGTCATGTTCTAATACTAGAAACCTTTCATCCTGTAATGATTGCTGTCGCATTAACTCCCAGTGAGAACACATCCCTGCCATCTCAGATGGTGAATGCATAGGCAATCCCTTTCCCTGTTTTGTATCACCAAACATTAAAGACTTTGCCCAAGTGTATTTTGCATGATGCTCTTCGTACTCTGGTGACTCTGGTGTAATAGCATCGAAAGTTTCTATCTCAATAATACCTTCATCAACTAATGGTTGAAAAGAGTTACGAGATATCTCAGCATATTCTTCTGATCTTTCGTCTCCTTTGATTACTATCTGTTTTGCAATCATTCTGGAACAAATCCCCACTCGGATTGGGGTTTGTTTACTATATTAAAATGTGTCTGTGCATCTAGATCATCTGCACCTCTAAACTGTACGTGTACAAATTTAGTATCCTCATCTGTATAGTTTTTGAAGATTCTATTCTTCAGTCCTTTCAATCTACTAAACGTCATAATAGAATTCCAACTAGAAGTCAACTCTTGTATTTCCTCCCAATCGAAATGTGCAAACATCTGTCCATGTAAGTATGGTTGATCACATGTATAGAAACTATCTAGACCATATTTTCTGACTTTATCTACATAATACTTGGGATCAGAAAATTGTTTACGTGCTTGTAGTCTTGCTTGTTTTGAATACAACACCATGCCGGTATTATATACGACAATGCCATGTTTATCACGAGGCACCGGAGTCTGATAACACTCTTTCATCATCTGTGCCCATCGTTCGTCCTGTTCGTGAGTTATACGTCCCGCAGTGATTGTGCGGATCCTAGACTCTTCGGGTTCACGACAGATAGCAATCTCACCCCAAAACATCTCGAAGATATCAACGTTAAGATTGTCTTTAGGAAATACGTCCGTATCTGCAAACATGACATTATCATACTTGTCAAACGATTCGTCCCAGATAGGTTTGAGTGCACCATAGTGCGGGGAATATCCTCCGAAATCATGTCCGAAGAATGTGCGTAAAAAGTTGGGGTTGTCTTCAAAGATATATTCTGCACCGATGGACTCTGCATACTTTCGCATGGCATCAACACCTGCACGGCAAGACTCTTTTATCTCTCCATCCCAATATTGGTAAATTAAATTCATAATGTATATATTCCAAATGTAAAAAGAAATCGAGGGACTGAACGTCCCTCTATCCCCATTAGATCAATGGTGCCATTGCAGTTGCCATAGTGAATATGACAAGTACTCCAATAACAACATTGCCAACAGTATCGGGGTTTGCCCGCTTTAGTCTGCTGATCATTATTGTTCCCTCCACGAAAACGATTAATTGATATCGATTATTCGTGGACGCTTCTCTTCTGGAAGTACTACCTTCAGATGAACTGACAGGATCCCATCCTTGTGAGTTGCTCCGTTTACTTCTACGTACTCGGATAGTCGGAACTGTCGTTTGAACTGTTTAGTTGAGATACCTTGGTGGACATAGTCCCGATTAAGTTTCTCATGTTTACCAGAAATCGACAAGGTTCGTTCTTTCTGTTCAATTTCTATTTCGTCCTTCGCAAACCCAGACAAAGCAAGTTCGATGAGGAATTCGTGCTCAGCGACCTTTACTACGTTATGGGGTGGATAGTTGTCATTTGCATGACGACCTCCGATGAAGTCCAATTCATTAAGTAAGTGTTCAAAACCTACAAATGTTTGTGGTGGAAATAAAGTTTTAGTCATAGTTTTCTCCTATTATTATAGCAAGTTAAAATGGATACCCGACCTATTCGGCATATCCGACTGTATTTATACAAATTGGTACACTTTTATGCACATTAATTTACATTAATATTACACTTTTATGCACTAAAAATATATTGAGGGATCCGGATCTCCTTCGACTCCGAAAGAGAATGTTACCCTACTATCGTGGGGGATGATCTGGTGATGCGTCCCACGAGGCAACCATACATAGTCGCCTGGATGAAACCAAAATGGTTCATCGTTATTATGACCTTCCACTCGCATTTCTATAGATGCAAGGACTTGTACTAAAAACACGTCCATAGCATCTTTATGCCAAGGGTAAGAGTCAGAATTCTGTCCAACACCTGTGAAGGCAATGTTGGTAATTTTGTTTCCATGCAGGGAAAATACATCCTGCATTTCTTGCTCGACACTACGAGCAAAGTCTGGTGCGGATGGTCTACTATGAAAGTTGTTTAGACCTATACGCATCTTCTTAGAATTAGTATCAGTTAATTTATCGGGATGTGTATCTATTAAACTTATGTGTTTATTCCAATCATACACTTCACTTATATCAACCGGAAGTTTACCAAAGAAGGGTTTCTTCTCTGCTATCTCATCTTCTCTATCATCAAATATATTAAACATATTACTGGATCCAACAAACAGGATATACACACCAATATGGATTAAAGACTCCTAACATCCATGCAAGAAGAATCCATAGAGGAATCTTTGCCCAGAGTTTATCCTTTGACCATTCTCTAAATCTAATAGCATAAGGTGCTAACTTATCAAATAACCACTGTGTCATTTGTTACCTATATTATACTTGGGACACAACTCCCAATTCTCTTTATCTTTAAAACCAATAATCTTAATCATTCGCATTGGTGCACAGTCTTGACAGACTTCTTTATTCTGTATTTCGACTAGTCCCCAGTCTTGAAGTAAAGTAGCAATTGTATTTCTACGTTCTACGTCACCTTGCTCCAGATTAGATTTTTTACCGTCAAGCATAAACAATTCTTTGAAGTGTACTATGAAGTACCGACCTTGTTTATGAAGAATATGACAGGACTGGTATAGTTTATTATCACGTCTGGATGATATACCTATACGAGTTAGAGTTTCTTTTACTTTGAGGAAGTCGTCTGGTTCTGCTAAAGTTACTTCTAGCATTAGTCCAGAGTTCCATTCTACGACATTATTTTCTTCCACCTTTATCCACCTTATTAATTATTATGTTAAGTTGATCAGTGGAGAGTAACGGAAGTATTTGACGTGCTTTTGCATCGCTGTAACCATAATACTCTTTCACCTTATCAATATTATTTTCCAATTCAGATTTAATCCATTTAGAGAAACGTTTACGTTTCCTTATTATATTTATAAGAAATTGATATTGTAACTTACTATCTAGGTGGTGATACTTATTCATCTCATTTGCGATTGCAACAGTATCGGGGAAATAAGAAAGAGTACGATTAACCACGAATGGCACGTACTGCTTCTCAGTGTCTGGATCTTCCATTAGATCTTTCTTAGTCATATTAATAGAATTAAGAAAATCGAATGGTGATAATTTTTTCACAGTTGACATAATGTAACACCAGATTTTTGTAGAAATACGATACCATCATCGCATCTCAAATGTTTAGTTTTATAATATACTTTACTTATACCACTCTGATAGATTAGTTTAGCACAATCTAAACAGGGTGCTGTAGTAGTATATATGGTAGCATTATAACATGATTCTGAGGACATTGCAACCTTTGTGATTGCATTAGATTCCGCATGAATCACTGTATCATATGTTACCAGATCATTTTTCTTCTCATCGAAATGTTCGCACTTGTTGTCCCATCCTGCGGGTTGTCCATTGTAACCAATAGAAATAATTCTATGATCTTTTACAATGACGCAACCAACCTTGAGTCTTTTGGCATGAGAAAGATTGGCATAGTTCATTGCCGTTCTCATGTGTGCGAAGTCCCACTTGGTAGGTTTATTCCTCTTTAATGAAAATACCATCTACCATCTTTCCTTTTCGATCTTTAATATCAGCATAGGCAACTGCGAGGCAATGTGCTAGAGGTAACCCATTACGTTTAGCAATGTTAATTAACACCACCATGATGTCACCGATATCATCTGCTACGTCACGTTCTTTACATACGTTATCAGATAACTCACCTACTTCTTGAATCAACTTACATACTTGATCCTTGTCGGTTGCACCATCTATAAGGTTACGTTCCATATGCCAGTGTTCTACTTGCGTAATAAGACGTTCGATATTTGGTTCTGCCAACTTATTCAACATACCTTGCTTGGCAGGTGTTATTACGTCAAACATATCTTCTTGTCTCATTTAAGTATCCTCACTTACATATGCAAGATACAATCCTAAGACTGCAACACATACACCCAATACTACTAATCCTGCTAAAATTTCCATTTATTTAATCTCCACGTTTGCCATGATCTCAGTCATACAGGCAACTAAGTTAAGTTCGTGATCTGCCACGAACGCATTTTTGTATTGATAGTCTGCGAGAATCAACACAAGTTGGGGAATACTGGCGGGTGCCACGTATTCATACATAGCATCATAGATGCCACGAAATATTGATGCGGGTTCCATGTCCATATTCTCTACTACCCATCCACGCATCTTCTTGAAATCTTTCTTCTTTACTGCTTTGAATAGGACACTGTAGTTATCATTAACGTCACTAATGATACATCTAAGATTCAGAGTACCACCAATAGAATGACGTTGCAACTCATTGAGTACACGTCTCCAGTCGGGGGCATGTTTCATGATCAACTGTGCAAGTGTGTCTTTGTTATACTCAACACCCTCACCCTTCAGTATCTCATCCGCACGGGACATAAACTGTCCACACAATCCTGCCAGAACTTTCTTAGAGAAGTTAAACTCGTAATTAGAACAACGAGAGTGTAGGGGTTCGATCACTTTGTTCTTGAAGTTACATGTCAGAATAAACCGACAGTTCTTACTGAACTCTTCGATGAAACCACGCAGTGCGGGTTGAGTTGATTGGGGATTAAGGTAGTCTGCTTCATCAAGGATTACGACCTTGTAACCGCCAGAGAGGGAGACGGATGAAGCAAACTGTTTGATCTTGCCACGGAGAGTATCAATGTTACCCTCTTCAGAACCATTGATGATTATATAATCAAGTCCAAGTTCTTCGCATATGGCACGTGCTATTGTAGTTTTACCAGTACCTGCGGTACCAGAAAGTAGCATGTTAGGGATCTCACCCCCATCTACTATTGCTTGTAATGTAGTCTTGATTGTATCTGGTAGGATACAGTCTGCAACTGTTTGTGGTCGATACTTCTCAACCCAGAGAAATTCATCTCGCATATATACTCCATAATATTAAAGTGTTTCTTACAATGTACATTGTACAACATATGAAACAAAAAGTCAACAAGTAATTTCGTTATTTCCAAAACCTTCAGAATTAATTGCGATCACCTTATTTTTATGATCTAGATAGACCATCTTAGGTTGAAGTGCGTCTATATCACTCCAAGACTGATATGCACATATGATGATTTGATCACCGACATATGCATTTCTTGCACCGGCACCGTTAACAGAGACTACTCCGTCTTCGGCAAGAATGGCATAAGTAATCCAACGTTTACCATTTGTCATGTTATAACAATGGACTTGTTCGAACTCCTCTATACCTGCTTCTTGCAGAAGTGCAGTGTCGATAGCAATTGAACCGTCATAATTCAGTTCAGTTGCCGTGACAGTAACGGGGTGTAGTTTGGAACTCAGATATGTTTTCATACTATACCCCTAGACTATTACTGTGCTTCGTTTTGAAGTTGCTCTACCAACTGAATTAATTCAATTGCTTGATCTCTTAATTGACCAATTGTAGATAGTTCTTCACCTTTGAACCCACCACGTTGAACTACAGTGTCCACTACGGCAACTGTTGATCTACTTACACGATTAGATAAATCTTGTAAAATGGCAAGACGTTCGTCTACTGGGTTTGTTTCTTTCTTATCTTTTGTCATCTCTTATTCTCCATAGGTTGATGATTTTTCAAGTGCAATAAAGTACTCGATTGGTGACTGAAGACTCTTAAAGTTAGAGATTAGTTTCTTACTAATTCCCACTTGGAAATCCTCATTCACTATCTTCAGATTATTAACGTTCATAACGAAGTTGAAATCAACTCCTTCTTCGAACTCTCCTTCTACATATGAGAAGAATGAATTTGATGTCGCATCGTCCTTATCGACTACAGTCAATTTGACAGATGATCCTCTTTTACCATCGTTGGTAATTGAGATCTCATCGTGTCCAAGAACAGAAGCGGCACGTTTCAATCTACTCAGTGTATCAGTATCTAGTGTAAACTTAACTTCCGGTTCTGGCATCACTACATCCTTTGATGGGGATGATAGCATATCGATATCAGAGTAGAAGTATTTGTTTCCACGTAAACCAGTGGAATCAGAAATTACCACATAGTTATCTTCGAACTTCAGAGTAGGATTGTCAACCAAACCCATGATGTTCAAAAATTCGTTTAAGTCATAAATACCAAACTCACTAGGTAAAGGTGCATCCAGTGTTGCTCTCGCAAGGATGTTCTTTGCCATTGAGATGGTCTTCAGTTCGTTGCCTTCACGAAACACAATATTACTATTAATGTTTGCAAAGTTTTTTAGTACTCCAAGAGTACGATCAGATAGTTCCATAATAAATCTCTCTATTTTTAGTTAATATACG
>Ga0206682_10002884_pt1 | contig 15181 bp, 20 predicted proteins | sample M240m12015metaG_FD_155444 | JGI IMG/M metagenome (GOLD analysis project Ga0206682, IMG submission 155444) | Ammonia-oxidizing marine archaeal communities from Monterey Bay, California, United States - M2 40m 12015 | ecosystem: Environmental > Aquatic > Marine > Intertidal zone | place: USA... | reverse complement strand
ATCTGGAGTCCCCTCCACAAGAGTTAAGGCACAGGAATTAATTCTTGATCTCCTAAAGGAAAGAGCAGAGACTGGTCGTATCTATATTATGAATATTGACCATTGTAATAGTCATTCTTCCTTTAAGGATAGCATTTATATGAGTAACCTTTGTCAGGAGATTACTCTACCTACAGATCCTATTAGTCATATTGATGATACTGCTGGTGAGATTTCATTGTGCATTCTTTCTGCTATTAATATTGGAAAGGTTAAATCAGATGAGGAGTTGGAAGATCTTTGCGATCTATCTGTTAGGTCACTAGAAGAACTGATTGATTATCAAGGATATCCTGTTGCAGCTGCAGAACGTGCTACAAAGGCACGGAGATCGCTTGGAGTAGGGTTTATTGGTCTCGCACATTATCTTGCTAAGCTTGGGTTTAAGTATGAGTCACAGGAGGCATGGGATGCTGTTCATGGACTTTCTGAGTCCTTCCAGTATTATCTTTTGAAGGCATCTAATGAGATTGCTAAGGAGAAAGGACATTGTGAGAACTTTGGTAGGACTAAGTATTCTGATGGTATCCTACCAATAGATACATATAAGAAGGATGTTGATGAAATTTGTAACCAGGAGTTGCAACATGATTGGGAATCTCTTAGAATGGCTATCACCACCCATGGTTTACGGCACTCAACACTGTCCGCACAAATGCCTTCGGAGAGCAGTTCCGTTGTGTCAAATGCAACCAATGGAATCGAGCCACCTAGAGACTACTTGTCCATTAAGAAATCAAAGAAAGGGCCTCTTAAACAGATAGTTCCTCAATATGGAAGTCTTAAAAACAACTATACACTCCTTTGGGATATGCCTGGGAATACTGGTTATATTAATGTTGTTGCTGTTATGCAAAAGTTCTTTGATCAAGCGATTTCTGGAAACTGGTCCTATAATCCGGAGCATTACCCAGATGCTGAAGTTCCTGTTAGCGTAATGGCACAGGATCTTCTGACCACCTATAAGTATGGATGGAAGACTTCATATTATCAGAACACTCATGATATGAAGACTGATGAAATTCAAGAACCTTCTCACCCAATGGGATGGCATGATAATGTGGAAGAAGGTGAATCAAAACTTGACAATTTACTGAAAGAGTTGGAAAATGTTGATGAAGGGGAGTGTGAGTCCTGTGCAATCTGATATTAAAGGAATGACTGTCTTCAATACTGAAGATGTGGATACCAGGAAGCAACCGATGTTTTTTGGTAAACCACTTGGTGTACAGAGATATGATAGTTATAAGTATCCTGCATTTGAAAATCTAACAAAGCAACAACTAGGATATTTCTGGAGACCTGAAGAAGTTTCTCTACAGAAAGATCGTGGAGATTATCATACACTCCGTCCAGAACAAAAGCATATCTATACTTCTAACCTGAAGTATCAGATTATGTTGGATAGTGTGCAAGGAAGAGGTCCAGCAATGGCATTTCTACCTTACTGCTCCTTACCTGAACTGGAAGCATGTATTGAAGTATGGGGATTTATGGAGATGATTCATAGTCGATCATATACTTATATTATTAAGAATGTATATTCAGATCCTAGTGAGGTATTTGATACTATTATTAAGGATGAACGTATTCTAGAACGTGCTAAGAGTGTTACAGGAGCATATGATGACTTTATTAATGATGCACAAGAATATGGAACAGGTAATTATTGGAGACCTGAATATAAAGGATCTCCATCAACAACATATACTATTAAAGAACTAAAAAGAAAACTCTATCGGGCAGTTGCCAATGTTAACATACTGGAAGGAATACGTTTCTATGTTAGTTTTGCTTGTTCCTTTGCTTTTGGTGAGCTTAAGTTTATGGAAGGCAGTGCGAAAATCATTTCGCTCATAGCAAGAGATGAGAACCAACATCTTGTCATCACTCAGAATATTTTAAACAATTGGCGTAAAGGTGATGATCCTGAGATGAAGCAGATTATGAAAGAAGAAGAGGAATGGACATATAAGATGTTTGATACTGCAGTCAATGAAGAGAAGCGTTGGGCAGACTATCTCTTTAAGGATGGTAGTATGATTGGTTTGAATGATAAACTCCTTCAGCAATATGTTGAGTGGATTGCTAATAGAAGATTGAAAGCAATTGGATTGAATCCTGCATATGATATTCCTGCAGCCCACAATCCACTACCTTGGACACAACACTGGTTGTCTTCCAAGGGACTCCAGGTGGCACCACAGGAGACTGAGGTAGAGAGTTATGTTGTTGGGGGTATTAAGCAGGATGTTAAAAAGGATACTTTTAGTGGATTTAAGTTATAGTGAAAACTAACAGTATCTGTATTTTAGGTGGTGGAACTGCTGGATTTTCTATAGCTTCTCTTTTGTCTAGGCATAGAGAAATGTCTGGATTGGACTATGATATTAAGTTGGTACATAGTGAAAAGATTGGAACCATTGGGGTAGGAGAATCAACTATTCTTACTATTAATACATTTTTAAAATTTTTAGGGTTGGATGATAAGGCATGGATGAGTAAGTGTGATGCCACGTATAAAACAGCAATTAAATTTACTGATTTTAATAAAGGAAGTTATTTTTATTTTCCTTTTGGACATTTATTCCCTCAACAAAATAATTCTGAATCTGCAAGAAAGTGGTTTATTGCTAAAGAATATTACCCGGAGATATGTATCCCCGAAAGAGCAGCACTTTATTATGTTCCAGATACTATATTAGCAGAAGAAAATAAACTAACCAGAGAATGTTTTGATTTTGATAATACTACTGCATATCAGTTTGATTCATCTAAGTTTGGTAATCTTTTAAAGCAATATTCAGAAGAACGAGGAGTTGAAATTGTAGATGATAAATTTTTAGAAGCAGAATTAAATGAAGATGGTTCTATAAGATCTTTGATTTGTGAAAATGGTATACATGAAGCAGATTTATTTGTTGATTGTAGTGGATTTAAATCATTACTTTTAGGACAGGTAATGAAGGAAGAGTTTATTTCTTTCAGTAATACTTTGATTAATAATAAAGCTATAGTTGCTAGGATTCCCTATACAAATAAGGAAAGGCAATTAAAGAATTATACTGATTCTATTGCTCTTAAAAATGGTTGGTGTTGGGAAATACCTTTATGGAATGATATGTCTGTAGGGTATGTTCATACAAATAAGTTTGCTACAGAGGAAGAGATTGAAAAAGAATTTTTTGATCGTTATGGCGAAGTGGAATATAGAACTGTAGAATATAAAACGGGAAGATATAAGAGAGGATGGGTTAAAAATGTTGTTGGTGTAGGACTTTCTTATGGATTTTTAGAACCTTTAGAAGGAACAGGATTGGCATCAACATTTATAAATTGTTTTAGATTGCTTGAATGCATTTCTAAAAGAGATATGAATTGTACTCAGATTGATAGAGATATATTTAATACTGGTGCGGGTGAGTATGGTATTGATAAATGGAGAGCACAGATAGAGATGCATTATTTTCTTTCAGTAAGAAGTGATAGTAACTATTGGAAATATGTTACGGAGGATATTGATTATAGAAATGGTATTGATTCACCTTTTAGTTATGAAAATCTTCTTTATAAATGTGGAGTAACAAGAGATTTGTATGATGCTGACGAACCAGGATTTATGTTTATTGTTGCTGGAATGAATTATTCATATTTTTCAAGAGCAGTTCTTTTATCAGAGACATCAAATAAAGATAGATATGATATGAGAGATTTTGCAGATTTTGTGCGAGACTGTCATATTCGTATTAGACCATATCCATCTACATTTAAATTTTTACAAGATAATATTTACGGCAAAGTTGGAATCGTTGATGGTATTAAACAAAATGTTAAACAAAATGTTAAAAAAATATTTAAAGTCTAATCCTTCTTTTGTTGAGATATATGATAATGCTCTTACTAAAAAAGAATGTGAGATATTAACTTCTCAATTTGAAAAGTCTTTAGACGCTACAATCGTAGGTTCTGCTACGACACAATTCAATTGGAAAGAAAATAGTAATTTCTTGCTTGTTAATAAAGGAACTTTATATATTAAATCTTCAGATTTAGAAATACGTGAAGTTAAGAGATCGTGTGATTTAACCACACACCTTCATTTACAGACTAATCCATTTTCTAATATTATCAGACCTGCTCTCATGTCTTGTATAGCGAAATATTCTAAAAAGTATTATAGTTTAGAAAAATATTCACCCTCATGGCAACCTGATACTTTGTTCAATATTCAAAAATATGAATCAGAAAATGATGGATATAAAATATGGCATTGTGAACATGGTCCTGGAACATCATCCAATAGATTTTTAGTATGGACAATCTATTTGAATGATGCTAAGTCAGGAACAGAGTTTATGCATTATTCTACAGTTAGTTCTAAAATTGGAAGATGTATTATTTTTCCAGCAGCATTTACACACATGCATCGATCAGAACTTAATCGTGGACTTAAATATATTGCAACTGGATGGATTTCTTATATGGATTCAATCAAAAATAATATGATTTTTTGTCAAGAATCAAAAAATTTTTAATAAGAAAACTCATCTACAACATCTAGTACTTTATTAAGATATTCGTCTGCTCCCCGGCATTCTTGTTCTGATAGTTCATGTCTTTCACAACGATCATAGAGCTCATTTTTAAGCTTCAAAGCTCTTGATTGCATATCAACTTTGTGCATTGCGCCGTTCATAGCTATATCCCTTGCTACGTTAATATTTATAAAGATTATAACATAGGATACTTAAAGTGTCTAAATCTAAATAAAGACATAGATGTATGGTAGGATATGCCTGTTGACTATGAAAACCCCTGGACTTATAATGACAAAGTTTTTAACTCTATTGATATTCTCGACCACTTTGGTTTTGTTTATAACATTACCAATCTCCAGAACGAACGACAATACATTGGTCGAAAGTATTTTTGGCAATTTAGAACTCCAAAGGGAAAAAAACGAAAAGTAAAATCCGAATCAGATTGGAAGAAGTACTATGGGTCTTGTCCAGAACTTAAGGAAGACGTTATCAAGTATGGCAGAGAGAGTTTTAGTCGAACTATGTTATCTTTACATGGTACAAAAGGTAAAACAAACTTTGAAGAGACCAGACAACTCTTCTACAACAACGTTCTCACAGAATCACTTGACGACGGAACCCCCCTGTACTACAATAGTAACATCCTCTCAAGGTACTTCCGAAAAGATTATTATGGAAACACAGACTGAAGATATTGTTTCAGGTATTCGTGAATGGGTATTAGAAAGGATTGATAATACAAATCATGAATATGCACAAGCACTTTATGAAGAATTTGCAGAATGGATTGATCTTGATGGTATAGAAGATATTGAAATTATATCTTTAGAACCTAATGAAACAGATTGATCTTGATCTTGAGTATGCTAATAAGCATAATATATTTAAAGATGGAGAGCAGAATTCTCAGGAATGGAATGAGATGTTTATAAGATTCAGAGATGAATATGGAGCACCTCAGTGTGATCCTAAGACTGGGTTAGGTGTAGATTACGGAGGTGTTCGGTCAGGTAGCGAGGGCTCATAGTTAAACGGAGATAACTACTGCCTTCTAAGCAGTTATTCTAGGTTCGATTCCTAGTGAGCCTGTTGACAAATGAAAATTTTGGTCTATAATAATAGGTATGGGCATCGGAGAGACCACCACCACTTCCTTTTCGTGTAAGGCCCATCACCATCATATCATATGCGGGCATAGTTTAGAGGTAAAACTAAAGGTTTCCAACCTTTCGTCACCAGTTCGATTCTGGTTGCCCGCTTTGGGTAAGTGTCCGAGTGGTTAAAGGAGACGGACTGTAAATCCGTTGGCTCTGCCTACGTTGGTTCAAATCCAACCTTGCCCATTGCCGAAATAGCACAGTGGTAGTGCAGGGCTTTTGTAAAGCCAAGGTCGCGAGTTCAAATCTTGCTTTCGGCACCTTCCAATCCCCTGTAGCTCAGTTGGTAGAGCTCGGAGCTGTTAACTCTGTTGTCGCTGGTTCGAGTCCAGCCGGGGGAGTTGGGGTAGTAGTTCAGTTGGTTAGAACGCCTGCCTGTCACGCAGGAGGTCGAGGGTTCAAGTCCCTTCTATCCCGTTAGGGTTGCTAGCTCAGAGGTAGAGCATTCGGCTTTTAACCGACCGGTCCTGAGTTCGATCCTCAGGCAACCCATATTCTAAATATTAAACACAATGAATGATCACACACCAATGAAAATCTTTTTAGATACTGCTGACACCTCTGATATACTTAAGTATTTTCCTACTGGATTGATTGATGGAGTAACTACTAATCCTACTCTTATTATGAAGAGTGGTAGAGATCCTGAAGATGTTTATCAGGAAATAAAAGATATTGGTGTTAAAGATATCAGCATGGAAGTTGTTGGTAGTTCTTCTGAGATGATTGTTGAAGGTAGAAGACTTGCTAAGAAATTTGGTGATGTATGCACTGTTAAAGTTCCTTGTAGTTATGATGGACTTTTAGCATGCAAAGAACTTTCGCGTGAAGTAATTGATGTGAATGTTACTTTGATCTTTGATCCTGCACAGGCAATTCTTTCTGCTAAGGCAGGTGCTAAGTATGTGTCACCTTTTGTTGGTAGATTAGATGATAATGAAATTGATGGTGTAAAATTAATTAAAGATATATCAAATATCTTTACCGAACATATGGTTGGTACACAGGTTCTTTCTGCTTCTATTAGAAATGTGCATAGTGTTTCACAGTCTTTTTCTATGGGTGCTGATGTAGTTACTATGCCGCCATCAGTATTTACGAAGATGTATAATCATATATTAACTGATAAAGGATTAGAATTATTTGATAATGATTGGAGTATGGTTACTAGCAATTCTGATTCTTCATCTGGATCAAAATAATAAATATTAGTAAAATGGAGTTGATTAAAAGGATATTTAATCATGATTATAGTAAGATGTAAGGAATGTAATAAAGAATTATCTAGTCATCCTGGTAAAACAAAGTGTTGTGGTTGTAGTAATATGACCACACTCAATGGAGATAAGTTATCTGCAAATGATTTGAGTTTGGTGGTTATGATTGATTCTGGAAATATGAAGAAGGATAAGAATGTCCTTTCTTCAGAAGATATTGCATGGCAAGAACAAAGACGTAAACGCAAAGTTCGTAAATTGGATTTTGAGGTACGATAAATAATGCGGTTCAATTTTGGTAAATGAAGAAACTTACAGTAGAAGAGTTCCAAGAAAATTGGGATGAGATGATTGGTAGAGTTGAAAATGGTGAAAGCATAGAAATAACAAATGGAGAATCAACTGCTGTAATGAAACCAGCTGATGCTGAGATTGTTCGTATCTATACGGAGCATGACGAAGGAGCATAGGACACTTGAAGAACTGTTTAAAATACTTGACATACAGTCTACTTGATCGTATAATTACTATGTAATCACACAAAACAATGACACTTACTTCAAAATTCAAGAAAGATGTTCAGACACTTAAGGACGCTGCAACTGGAGAATTTTTCCTTGATGTAAGAAACCCAAAACTTTACAAAAAGGTTCGTCGTTATTATGAGAATGAAGGTGTAGTATTCTCTGGTGAACCGCTTGACGATTATGATATTTTGATTGATTTTCTATCAACAGACTTGAAGATTACAGAAGTAAAATGAATGTAATTATGGAACGTTATCCTTACCGTTATGTGGAGTGTGGAACCCTAGAGAATGGGAAACCAGACTATCGTATTCAAAAGCAGGATGAGTATACCAAGAGGTACAGGGATATGTACCTCTGCGATAATGGTATGCAGATGACCACTGCTATTGAAGACTTTGAGTACACTAAATGGTTAGACTCTGCTGGTGTACCTGCTTATAGAAAGCACAATCCAGAAGTTAAATGAAAACAGCTCTCATAACAGGAATTACTGGGCAAGATGGTTCTTATCTTGCTGAGTTACTTTTGGAAAAAGGATATAAGGTTCATGGTATTGTTCGCCGTGCTTCCTTGATCAATACTCATAGAGTTGATCATATCTATAGTAAAATTAAACTACATTATGGTGATCTTACAGACTCTACTAATCTTATTAGAGTTATCCAACAGGTTAAACCTGATGAGATTTATAATCTTGGCGCTCAGAGTCATGTAAAGGTTTCTTTTGAAGTTCCTGAATATACTGGTGATGTAGATGGATTAGGAACTCTTCGTATATTGGAAGCAGTTCGTATTCTGGAAATGAAGGATAAGGTTCGTATCTATCAGGCATCTACTTCAGAAATGTTTGGTAATGTAAGAGAGGTTCCTCAAACTGAAACTACACCATTCCATCCACGATCACCTTATGGTGCTGCTAAAGTTTATGCTTATTGGCTTGTTAAGAACTATAGAGAAGCATATGGATTCCATGCTAGTTCTGGAATCCTTTTTAATCATGAATCTCCTAGGAGAGGTGAAACCTTTGTAACAAGAAAGATTGTTCAAGGTCTATCACGAATTGCTAGAGGTGAACAAGCAGTTCTTTATCTTGGAAACTTAAATGCTAAGAGAGATTGGGGACATGCAAAGGACTTTGTAGAAGCAATGTGGTTAATGTTGCAGCAAGATGAACCTGACGATTATGTTATTGCTACAGGAGAACAATATTCTGTAAAGGACTTTGTTGATAGATCAGCACCTTATTTTGGATTTGATCTTCAATGGATAGGAGAAGGTGAAGATAAAATTGCTATGGATAGGAAGACAAAGAAAACAATCGTATCAGTTGATCCCAAATACTATAGACCTGCTGAGGTGGAGAGTTTATTAGGAAGTTCCTTTAAAGCAAAAAATAAACTTGGTTGGGAACCTGAATATTCATTTTCTGAACTTGTGGAGGACATGTGTAAAAATGAACAGCTATTCTAAAATTCTAGTTGCTGGATCTACTGGTATGGTAGGATCTGCAATTTTAAGAAAACTAAAATCTAAAGGATATGAAAACATCTATTCTGCTCCTAGATCTCATTTTGATCTAACAAAGCAAGAGGATGTTGAAAGGTATTTTCGTGTAAATGAACCAGAGTATGTGTTCCTTGCTGCTGCTAAGGTAGGTGGCATTGTAGCAAATCAGAAATATTGTGCAGAGTTTATTAGAGATAATCTTTTAATCCAAACGAATATAATTGATGCAGCATATCGATATGGTGTCAAGAAACTTTTATTCTTAGGATCATCTTGTATCTATCCTAAGTATTGTGCTCAACCAATTAAAGAAGAGTATCTATTAACAAGTACACTGGAACCTACTAATGAATCTTATTCTATTGCTAAGATTGCTGGTATTAAGATGTGTCAAGCTTATCGTAAGCAATATGGATTTAATGCTATTTCATTGATGCCAACTAATCTTTATGGACCTAATGATAACTTTGATCTAGAAACATCACATGTGTTTCCAGCATTAATTCGTAAATGTCATGAAGGTAAAGATAAATTGGATCATGATTTGGGTGACTCTTTTACTCCAAGTATAGTATTGTGGGGTGATGGATCACCTAAGAGAGAGTTTCTTCATGTTGATGATCTTGCTGAAGCATGTGTATTCTTAATGAATAACTATGAGGAAGAAGAGCATATTAATGTTGGTACAGGAGAAGATGTATCTATTAAGGAACTAGTTGAAACAATTGCTGATGTTGTTGAATTTAAGGGTGAATTTGTTTGGAATACTGATAAACCAAATGGAACACCAAGGAAACTTCTTGATGTTAGTAAGATTAAATCTCTTGGATGGAAACCTACTATAGGTCTAAGAGAAGGTATTGAAAAAACATATGATTGGTATTTGAAGAATGAAAGTAGGATTTAATTGTAGTTCTTTTGATCTTTTTCATGCTGGTCATGTCACCATGCTTAAGATGGAGAAGCAGTTATGTGACTATTTGATAGTTGCATTGCAGGTGGATCCTACTATTGATCGTCCTGGAGTTAAGAATAAACCAACACAATCTGTTTATGAACGGTATGTTCAATTGCAAGGTTGTAAATATGTGGATGAGATTCTTGTGTATGAGACAGAAGCTGATCTTCTTAATCTGATTCAAACTCAAACTATTGGTATTAGATTTTTAAGTGAGGAATATAAGGATAGAGATTTTACTGGTAAGCAGTATTGTATTGATAATAATATCGAACTTCATTATCATTTAAGAAGGCATCAATACTCTTCTACTGAATTGAGGAGAAGAGTTCATCTACTTGAGGAAGAAAAGAGAGTGAATCCTGGAGGAGATGGACAACAACATTCACCAGAACTTTTAAAAAAGTATTTTGAAAAATGATTTTTATAACAGGTGGCGCAGGGTTTATAGGAAGTAATTTCGCACATTACCTTTCAGGTAAAGGTTTTGATGATATTATTATCCTTGATATGTTAACTTATGCAGGTGACATGGATAACCTATATCCTTTAGACTATCCTGTTAAAGGTGTAGATTTATTTCATGAAACTCATTTAGAGAGATTATTTGCTAGGTACAGACCAAGGTTTATATTTCATTTTGCAGCTGAGACTCATGTAGATAATTCAATTCATGATGTAAATCCTTTCGTTGATGCTAATGTTATTGGAACAGTTAATCTTTTGAACCTTGCTGTTAAGTATAAGGTAGAAAAGTTCCATCATATATCTACAGATGAGGTATATGGATCACTAGGATATGATGACCCACCGTTCACTGAGACCACTCCATATGATCCTCAGAATCCTTATGCAGCATCTAAGGCAGCAAGTGATCACTTTGTAATGGCATACCATAACACCTATGGTTTACCAACTGTTATCACTAATTGCTCTAATAACTATGGTCCTAGACAGAATCTTGAGAAATTAATACCAAAAACCATTACAAATGTCTTGGATAATAAGATGATACCTGTTTATGGTAGAGGTAATAACATTAGAGATTGGATCTATGTAGAGGATCATTGCAGAGCTATCTTAGATGTTTTCTATGCTGGTGGAGTTGGTCAGAAATATAATATTGGTGGTCAGTGTGAGATATCAAATTATGATATGGTTCGACTTATCATAGAACTTATGGGGGCTAGTGAGGATTTGATTGAATATGTTGATGATAGACCAGGACATGACTTGCGATATGCTATTGACAATGCTAAGATAAAGAATACTGTATCCTTTAGTCCAAAATATACACTTGAGGAAGGTCTAGAAAAAACTATTAAATGGTATGTATGAAAAAAGTAGAGACTAACTTAAAAGATGCATATCTGATTAAGTTAGATCGGTATGAAGATGAGCGTGGATTCTTTATAAAGTCTTTTAATATAAAGGAGCATCATTATGAAGCTAAACTTCAATTACCAGTACTACTTCAGGATAATCATTCAAGATCTTTTAAAGGAGTATTAAGAGGACTTCATTATCAAATTAAACATCCTCAAGGAAAGTTGGTTAGATGTATTAATGGTATTATTTTTGATGTAATAGTAGATCTTAGAAAGAGTTCTTCTACTTTTGGTGAATGGTTTGGTATTAAACTAGATAGACCTGAGTTGCAACTATGGGTTCCTCCTGGATTTGCTCATGGTTTTTATACTCTAAGTGAGACTGCAGACGTTGGATACAAGACTAGTGATTATTATTTTGCAGATGATGATAGGACATTGTTATGGAATGATCCTGATCTAGGAATTGTTTGGGGTAATGATGGTGATCCAATTCTTTCTCCTAAAGATAAGGATGGTAAATCATTTAAAGAATGTGATAAGTATGAGACTTGAAAACACAACGTTTTTGAGATATAATATATACTAAGGAGATTATGGTGTTTATGACTGAAGATGGTAAAACGGCACTTGTTTTAGGTGCTGGTGGCTTTATTGGTAGTCACATGGTAAGAAGACTCAAGGAAGATGGTTATTGGGTTAGAGGAGTTGACCTGAAACGCCCAGAGTTTTCCGAGACAGAAGCAGATGAATTTATTGTAGGAGATCTTACAGATCAACTATTCGTAGAGAGAGTAGTTGTGTTTAAAGGAAATGCTGGCAACTTTTATAAGTTTGTTTCTTCAAAATATACTCAACCTTTTGATGAGATCTATCAGTATGCTGCTGATATGGGTGGTGCTGGATATATCTTTACTGGAGAACATGATGCAGATGTGATGAATAACTCTGCAACAATTAATTTGAATGTTCTTAATTCTCAAAGAGCATTGAATGATAGAAAGTGTGTTAATAAGACAAAGATTTTTTATTCTAGTTCTGCTTGCATGTATCCAGAACACAATCAACTTGATCCTGATAACCCTGACTGTAGTGAAGATTCCGCATACCCAGCTGCACCAGATTCCGAATATGGATGGGAGAAACTTTTTTCAGAGAGATTGTACATGGCTTACAATCGTAACTATGATATTCCTGTTAGGATTGCCCGCTTTCATAATATTTTCGGACCAGAAGGAACCTATGAAGGTGGAAAGGAAAAGTCTCCAGCAGCAATCTGTAGAAAAGTTGCTCAAGTAGCTAGTGTTGGTGGAAGGATTGAAGTATGGGGTGATGGAGAACAGACAAGATCTTTCCTTTATATTGATGAATGTATTGAAGCAACACGTCGATTGATGAACTCTGATTTTATGGGACCAGTAAATATTGGTTCTGAAGAGATGGTTTCTATTAATGAACTTGTAGATATTGTAGCGAAAGCAGCAGGAAAACCAGTTCGTAGAGTGCATAAACTTGATGCTCCTCTTGGAGTTCGTGGACGCAATTCTAATAATGATCTTATCCGCGAAAAACTTGGGTGGGATTATACTATGACACTTTATGATGGAATTAAGAAAACATACGAATGGATTTTGGATAGAGTTAATAAGAAACCAATCGCTCAATAGTTAGATGAAATTAAGACATTGTAAGTATGTTGCCTCTACAGGTGGATGTAGTTTATTAAATCATCCAGAGATGAATGATTTGTATTGTATGTGGAATTGTGGATTTTATTCCAATCAAACTCAAGCATTTCTATCTACTTTGATTCTTCTTTCTCATGGAATATTTCCTGATAGGATTGATTATTCCATGGGGTTTAAGAGGTTTAAGTCTGATCCAGAAAGAGATATCTTTCCAGATTTTTATAGAATTGATCAAACTAAAAAAGTAACTCCTAAAAATATTATTCTTCCTGATGAGAATAGAAAGCAATTTGAAATTTATGATTTTGAATATTATAATCAAGTTGTAAAAAGATTCTTTAATCCAAGTGGTATTGTTGCTGATAGGTGGCAAATGCTAACTGAGAAGTATGAGATTGATCCAGAGAAAACTGTTTCTGTTCTTTATCGTGGAACTGATAAGTGTACTGAAGTTCGTTTAGCACCACCGGAGGATTATTTGAATGCTGTAAAACAAATTTTAGATCAGACTCCTGCTAATAGAGTTTTAGTTCAGACGGATCAGACTCAAGTTCTTGATTATTTTAAATCTGAATTGGGTAATATGGTTGTTTCTTTTTCTGAGACTCCATCAACATCTGGTAAGGATGCTATGAATACTGTGATGGAGAATGAAGGTAAGGATACTATGGACTGGATGCAGTGGTTTGATGCTGCTTTACGGTGTGTTGCAGAGTGTTCTTATGTCGTCAATCATACTGGTAACTGTGGACTTTGGATGAATCTTTATAGAGGTAATGTTGATAATGTATTCCAATTTAATGAAGCAGGACAATTAACATAATGACTGCAACTATTGAAGAAGAATTAAAATATATTCAAGAGATTAAACCTAGTGATTGGTCTAGTAAACAGTATTTTTGGGATACATTAGAGTATGTAAAGGAACCGTGGATTTGGCGAGGTAAAGAAACTAATGATGGATTGTGGTTAGAATTTGGTGTAGGTCGTGGAAATAGTATCAATACTCTTTCATTAAGAGATCCTAAAAAGATGCTATATGGATTTGATAGTTTTGATGGTCTTCCTGAGGATTGGGGACCAGAAGAACCAAAGGGTACTTATAGTTTGGCAGGTTATCCTCCATCTGTTAATGAAAATGTAAAACTGTTTAAGGGTTTATTTCAAGATACATTAGAAGATTTTCTTAAGGAATATGGCGAACCTGTTGCTTTCTTACATATGGATGCTGATTTATATTCTTCAACATTATATGTACTAAGAACTCTTATGAATGATAATAGATTTGGACCTGGAACGGTTATTTCTTTTGATGAAGTTTGGGGTAGAGAACAGTATGAACAGCATGAACTAAAAGCATGGGTTGATTTTGTTAATAGAAGTGGAGAAAATCATGGAATGATACCTATAAAATATAAATGGATTACAAGAACTGACCGAGGACAAGCATCTCTTATAATAGTAAGATGATAAAATATTTTGATAATGAGGATGAAATGATTTTTAGAATTGATAATGTTTTTAGTGATGAGCAAAGAAAGAAAATGATTGAGGATGTTGAACCTCTTTTACTTCCTAAAGAAGAAGAGTTTACAAGACAACAAACATGTCCCGCATTACATTTGCGTCCTGGTTTTGAATTTGTTAGTGAGCATATTTTAAATCTAATTAAAGAAAGATTCAATCTTAAGTTGGATTTGTTATTTTCTTGGGTTAATTTGGATTATGGTGAGAAGAAAGATATGTTTTGGCATACTCATCCATATGATTATTCTTGTGTTTATTATATGAAAACAAATAATGATAATGGAGGAACATTATTTAAGGATAAATCTTTAAACTTTGTTACTTCAATGCAAAATAGTTTGATACTATTCAATGCTAGTTTAGAACATACTGCTCCACCTTATGATCTTCATGAGAAAAGATATACTTTAGCAATGGATTTAAATCGTGTTGAAAGAGATGGTCCAAGAGCTGATGAACTGCCAAATGAAGTGGTTATGACTGCACTACAAAAGACTTATTATTAAGGAGATTTTTAATGAATAAAGTACCTGATTTAGTTTTTCATCATCACACATCATTGGGTGATCACTTTATATGTAATGGAATTGTTCATACATATGCTGAGCAATTATGTGAGAGGTTGCATCTACCATGTCATCATAGATATCTTGAGACAATAGAATGTTTGTACCAAGACTTTGATAATAT
>Ga0206682_10002879_pt1 | contig 15190 bp, 8 predicted proteins | sample M240m12015metaG_FD_155444 | JGI IMG/M metagenome (GOLD analysis project Ga0206682, IMG submission 155444) | Ammonia-oxidizing marine archaeal communities from Monterey Bay, California, United States - M2 40m 12015 | ecosystem: Environmental > Aquatic > Marine > Intertidal zone | place: USA... | reverse complement strand
CGCCGTACCCACCTCAATGTTCGAGGCTGCGTTGAACGCTTTCGTGGGGTTATTGAAGTTCACGGTAGATGCTGTGTTCGAACTCATCACGATATCGATCTGGTCAAGGTTGAACGCCGATGCGTATACGTTCCCACTCGTCACCCTGAGGTGGGCATCGTTCACATCCAAGAACGTATCGTTTCCGTTCATTTCTACTATTTGGGGAGGTTTTTTTAAGTGTTGAAATTTTTTGTCAACCACTATATTGTAACCCAGTTCCACCTACTTGATACTTAAATCTAAAATATTCCTGTAAAAACTTAACCTGTGCCTGGCTAATGACACCATTATTACGTTTAAAAATGATCGTTTCTGCGTAAAATTGATTTCCCGTGTTATGACGATTGAATGAATGTCTATTACCCCATGTAAGAGCATCCGCTAAGTTTCCACCTGGATCAGGGGTACTATTCGCTATATTTACATCTAAATTACCCCTTGTGAGTGTAGCCATACTGATATGATTACTAATACCTCTACCCTTTGTAGCACCTGACCGAGCAGAAGGAAATGCGTCACGTGTTTTCGCGACGACACAATGGACAGCCCGTGTGGTATCAGATGAACCAGTTCCCAATATTCCACCCGCAGTTCTCGTGTTACCGTCATCCTTCCCATACCCATTACCATTATATACCATTAACTCACCACCGTTTAAAGCTGTAGTCCAACTGTCCCATGTAACAGCGACACGGTTAGCATTCGTATACGAATCATGATAATACATCCAGTTTGAACCACTCGCCGTCTGTACTTCATTAGGTGATGTACACGCGACATGAAAAACTGTCGAACTATCTCCGATTTTTTCAGTCGTACCACCAGTTATTTCTGCAGGTGTTCGACTAACCATGCGAGCATCGCTATTAGTCCCCGTCCAAAATCTTCGCCCGTTTATGTATCTAGTCACACAATTCGTGGCGGTTAAATAATTATCTACCCAGTTTCCACTTTTATTGTGAACATAACTAATTGTATCTCCCTCGTCAATACCCCCTTCGAGATAATCTACATCATCCATATCCCACCAATAATGGGGACCCCAACTTCTGATAGTATCTTCCATGAACGACAGGTTACGTATCATACCGGCGTAATATAAATCTGCACGCACGTTGAGGTCATGGGTTAAAGTCAGTGTACCGTCGTTAATCATAGATTGTTCGCGTTCGCGTGTACCGAAAATGTTCCATTGATCAACACCCGCATACCCATCACCACCTCCACTTCTCGCTTCTATCACGAGTCGAAAATATTTAAAGTATTGTGTGGGCGCACTCGTGGGTGTATATGTTGTAAATTCAGTGGCGCTACTTCTCGTTATACCTGAAAAATTATCTAAAGCCGTCCATGCACCCGTTAAATCATCACTTCCCGCGATACACCCCGCACCTGGGTGGCGACCCACTTCACGAGCCCCTTGAATATTAGAATAACTGTATTTAACTTTGTACGGAAACTCAATCTGAAGCCATTGACCGTACCTATTCGTACCCCCAACATTCGTGGTCGTCGCCGCCGTACTCGTTCCACCTGTCCACGATCCATCTACAGTAGAATAACTACCCGGGTCAGCTTGTGACCAATGAAAAATTAGAGTAGGGGCAGTCGTCGTTCTATCGAATGCTTTATACGCTGGAAATTGGGGATATGTTGAACTCGCACTTGTTTTAAAATTGCCATGCCCTACAATGTAGGAATCGTAATTAGATAAAGCTCCGGGTGGAAATTGTTCTACATCGTTTGAATCATCAAGAACGTGAACGAAACCGTCGACTGCGACGTTCCCAGTCACGGTGAGATCACCCCCAACCTCCACGTTCGCAGTGGTGACGAGACCAGTAGTCGCATTCGAAAACTGAACCGTGTTTGAAGTCACGTTTCCGTTTTCGACAATTTGGTGAAGGTTCGATGCGATACCAGTTACGTTACTCACGTCACCGTAAAGGAACGCAGCAGTGACGTTCCCCGCGACGACGATGTTACTATCGACGACGAGACCCGTTTCAGCGTTCTGAAACTCGATCGTGTGAGGGGTGGTGTTCCCCGTATCAGTCACAGAGCTTAGGGGATACGACGGAACAATACCAATTCCACCGAGGGTCATGGACTCGGCTGTGAGGTTCCCGTCAATCACGAGAACGTTAGACCCATCATCATCAACATAGAGGTTCGAGCCAACACTCAAGTTGTGTCCCGGATCGGCGTTTGAAATACCGACATTACTGTTTATGAAATAGATTTCACCATCTCCGTTCGTACTCCAAACACCACCTGACCCGCTCGGGAGGTTCGTTAAGAGACTTCCGTCACCTGAGAAGTAATCAGCCTTCACATTTCCCGTGACCACGAGTACGTTGGATCCATCATCATCAACATATAGGTTCGACCCAACACTCAAGTTGTGTCCCGGATCGGCATTTGAAATACCCACGTTACTGTTTATGAAATAGATTTCACCGTCTCCGTTCGTGCTCCAAACACCACCTGACCCACTCGGGAGGTTCGTCAAAAGACTTCCGTCACCCGAGAAGTAATCAGCCTTCACATTCCCCGTGACCACCAGAACATTGGACCCATCATCGTCTACGTAAAGGTTCGAGCCAACACTCAAGTTGTGACCCGGATCAGCGTTTGAAATACCGACGTTACTCGCCGTGTAATAGATTTCACCATCTCCCTTTTGCTGCCAAACACCGGCTGTTGGTAGATTTGACAATGCCGAACCGTCGCCGATGAATTTCAGCGCGTGTACGTTACCAGTCGCGACTAAACCAGTCGTCGCATCGGTAAGTAAAATCGTGTTTGATGTGACATTACCGTTATTCGCGATTTGTTCGAGGTTCGAGGCGATATTCGTTAATTCCGAACCGTCACCGATAAATTTAAGGGCTTCTACGTTACCAGTTGCCACTAAACCAGTCGTCGCATCGGTGAGTAAAATCGTGTTAGACGTGACATTACCGTTATTTACGATTTGTTCGAGGTTCGATGCGATATCGGTCAATTGCGCACCACTGCCAACAAACGAAACAGCTTCCACTGTACCCGAAGCCACGAGACTCGTCCCTGTATTTGTAAACTGTACCGTGTTCGAGGTTACGTTACCGTTATCCGTAATCGCTTGTAAGTTCGATGCGATGTTGGTGAGTTGAGAACCATCACCCTTGAAACTGGAAGCCTCGACGTTCCCAGAGGCGACCACCCGCCCCGACACGATAAGTTCTGCTGCCGGAGAAACACTCATACTACCACCCATACCTGAGTGAACTGTGCAGTAGTAATAAAGTGTTGAAGGAGCACCGGCCGGAACCGTGAACTTCAGGTGATTCGCAATACTCGTATAGTCTGTGCCTGTGGTATATTCTGAACCACCACCGTGTGTACCATCATTCGTCGTCGACAATCTAAAAGGGTGTGTAGCTCCAGGAGCTGTCAAATCAAAAAGATATGTCTGATGTTCATGAAGTTCGAGTGAATCTTGTTGAACTCCATCGATATAAAAGACACCACCACTCGCCGTCACAACAAACTCTTTCGTGGTTCCTAGTGTAGCTGCGTTACTTATTAAGGCTGTAGTCGATGTCATGTTCCCGGAGACCGTGACATTCCCCGAGGCGGTGAGTGAAGTGGTCGCGTTCGTGAACCGAACCGTGTTCGATGTCGCGTTATTGACATTAACGACATCGTCGAGAGTGAGTAAGGCCAGGTTTGACCATATATCCACGTTCGAAGCTTCGAGGTTTGTCACACGTGGTTCTAATGCGTCGATGCGCCCAGAATTGGAAGTCATATCCGTTCGTAACCCCGTAATAAGAGTTTCTTGAACCGTATTTGCGGCTTCGAGAACCGCGATACGCGTAACATTCGATGCGAGGTTTGACCAGATATCCACATTTGATGCTACGAGCTCTGAAACACGTGCGGCGTTGGAGGCCACATCGACTTCTATCGCAGTGATGAGGTTCATTTGAACTGTATTCGCATCTTCAAGGTCCGAAACACGCGTAGCGTTAGAGGTCATATCGGTATCAAGGACCGCGATACGTGCAGCGTTATCTGAAAGATCATTGGTCAAAGTGGTGATTAACCCCGCTTGGACCGTATTGGCATCTACGAGGGTCGTAATACGCCCGGCATTATCCGAAAGATCATTGGTCAAAGTGGTGATTAACCCCGCTTGGACCGTATTAGCATCTATGAGGGTCGTAATACGCCCGGCGTTATCTGAAAGATCATTCGTTAACGTGGTGATTAACCCCGCTTGGACTGTATTCGCACTTTCGAGGGTCGTAATACGTGCAGTGTTATCAGTTACGTCGGCTTCTATGGCAGTAATCAAACCTGCTTGAACAGTATTTGCCGCTTCGAGGGTCGTAATACGCGCAGCGTTATCCGAAAGGTCATTGGTTAAATCGGTGATCAAAACCCCTTGGACCGTATTCGCGGTTTCCAGGTTCGCAATTCGTGTAACATTCGATGTAGCGTCGCTCACGAGAGCAACACCCGTGAGTGTAGAACCGTCACCGTAATAACTACCACCAGCACCGACCGTCATATTGTTCTGAACATGCAATTGACCGAGGACATTCACGTTGATTTCGTTCACTGTATCATTTGTTATATCGGTCGCTTCAAGTGTGTCTTGTGTATACCCGATCGTGAATGTATCTGTTCCTCCGTGGTGTACGAGGGCGACATTTGCGGTAGGACGCTGCATGAGAATACCCACATCAGTCGTAGAGACTGTGTTATTATTAGCGATCCCTATGATCGCATCATTGATCAACGTCGTTTCCGACTCGACGACGAAACGATCACCCCGCATGAAAATATTACCCGTGACTTCAAGATTTGAACTAATAATAGTCGAATCAGAAGTTTTCGTAATGAATGTATCATCTAAATCCGTTCGGAGACCCGAAAGTAGACCGGCATAGACCGCGTCGGTGGCTTCTAACACGGTCACGCGAGAGGCGTTATCACTCAGATCTGTATCGAGGTTCGTAATACGTGCGGCGTTATCCGCGACATCGGTTTCAATAGCGGTGATCAACCCCGCTTGAACAGTGTTCGCCGCTTCAAGGGTCGTGATACGCGTAGCGTTACCGGTGATATCAGTTTCAATGGCGGTGATCAACCCCGCTTGAACAGTGTTCGCCGCTTCGAGGGTTGTGATACGTGCAGCGTTATCAGTTACGTCGGTTTCAATAGCGGTGATCAACCCCGCTTGAACCGTATTCGCCGCTTCAAGGGTCGTGATACGCGCAGCGTTATCAGTTACGTCGGCTTCTATGGCAGTAATCAAACCTGCTTGAACAGTATTTGCCGCTTCGAGGGTCGTGATACGTGCAGCGTTATCAGTTACGTCGGCTTCTATGGCAGTAATCAAACCTGCTTGAACAGTATTCGCCGCTTCAAGGGTTGAAATACGTGTGGTATTGGATGTTACGTCTGATTTAATCGACGTAATCAATCCCGCTTGTACTGTATTTGCGGTTTCTAACGTGGTGATTCGAGATGCGTTGGAAGTCATATCGGCTCGTAACCCCGTTATCAACCCGGTTTGTGTCCCATTGACAGTTTCAATATTTGCTATGCGCGCGGCATTACTTGTCATATCAGTGTTTAGCGCAACACCCGTGAGGGTCGTACCGTCTCCGAAATAACTCCCACCCGAATCGACAGTCATGTTATTTTGTGTGTGGAGGTCACCGAGAACGTTCACAGTGATCTTATTTGCCGGATCATTTAGTATTGTCGTATCGGTCGCGGTATTTTGCGTATAGCCGATCGTGAATTCTTGTGCGTACGGATTACCCGATGCACCGTGGTGTATGAGACCGATGTTTTTCGTGGGGTACTCCATAAGAATACCCGTATCGGCACCACTTAACGTGTTATCATACGCAATACCGACGATACGATCCTTCACTTCGAGGGATTGTGAGTCGATTTTATAGGTTTCTCCGCTCATGAGTATGTTTCCCGTAACTTCAAGGTTTGATGTGATCGAGACCTTATCCGTACCCTGAGTGATATGAGAGTCGGTGAGTGTGTTATCTCCGTCTATGTAGGGTACACTTCCGGGTGTGAGGCTAGCCACGGAGAGTTTATTTCCGACATTGACATTACCGGTCGTGATAATACCCGTATCTGGGTTTGTAAACTGAACCGCGTTCGATGTGACGTTTCCGTTATTTGTGATTTGTTCGAGATTAGAGGCTATACCAGTGAGAAGTGAGCCGTCACCTTCGAACCTCGTCGCGTATACGTTGCCGTTTACGTGTAGAGTCGCATCTGGACTGGCTGTGGTTATACCGACCCTATTATTTTCAGTATCGACGAACAAGTGCGAGGACCCAACTTGTAGGTTACTCGCGATGTCGACCTTCCCTGAAAATATATGGCTCGTCGTCGCGACCATTTATATTAGCTTAGATAAAATGTAATGCACTTTATATGAGTTAATGTTCACTTTGGAGGAATTATCTCTACGGATTAATGGGAGTAATTTCTAACGTGAAAATATAAACGGCTCCACTATCTGGTAAACCTGCACCAGCTCCATTTGGGCCTCCAGTTCCAGATGCTGATACCAATATCGTGTCACCGGATATTGCGACGGTATCACCGAAAGTTGGGGAGTTACTCAAAGTAGCGTCGCTTGCTACAAACTTGGAGGTTTGTGTCCAATTACCGGCCGCATTGCGCGTAAACACGTATGCAGATCCGATAAGAGAATAACCGTTGACAGATTTAAATCTCGCCCCAACGACAATTGTACCCCCCTCGATTGTAACATGAACACCAAAGTCATCGGGAGAACTCGCATCATCCGCTGTTAGTTTTACGGCTTGTGTCCAACCAGATGTGAGGCTACCGGGTGTATCGCGGGTAAATATATACACAGATCCACTATCGTTTCCGTCATCGTCATCTCTATTCGCTCCGATAACAACCGTGTCACCGTCGATCGATACGTTCTCACCGAACTGATCACCCGAAACACCGTCACTCGCTGTTAGTTTTGCGCGTTGTGTCCAACCAGAGGTGAGGCTACCGGGTGTATCGCGGGTAAATATATATGCGGAATCGTTAGAGCGCGCCCCAATCACCACCGTATCACCAGATAGTGAGAGGCTGATACCGAACAGGGCATTATTAATAGGGTCACTCGCTGTCATTTTGGTGACCTGCGTCCATCCAGATGTAAGGGTACCGGGTGTAGTGCGTCTGAATACATACGCCGCTCCCCTGTAACTAGTTCCATATGAGCCTACCACCATCGTGTCACCGTCGATAGATACACTTATACCGAAATTATCACGCGAAGCAGTGTCACTCGGTACTAGTTTTGCACGTTGTGTCCAACCAGAGGTGAGGCTACCGGGTGTATCGCGGGTAAATACATATACAGCTCCACCGACCTTCACACGACTGCTTTTATTATCACCTCCCACTGCTGATATGGCTACCGTGTCACCGTCTATCGCTACACCGTCGCGGCTTTGAGATCCACCAAAATAATCAAATGCAGCAGCGTCACTCGCTGTCAGTTTTACACGCTGCGTCCAGCTGGATGTATTGTCCCCAGCTGTATCACGAGTAAAAATATACGCGGACCCACTATTGGTTCCATGATCATCGTTCGCGATCGATCCGATCACAGCCGTGTCACCGTCAATATCCGCGGAACTTCCAAATGTGTCACCGTGCGCGGGGTCGGATGCGGTCAATTTTACACGCTGTTCAACGAAACGGGATGGGGTTTTACCATTAAACGCTCGTAAATTAATAGGACCTGACGCGGGTGCCGACGTATTACCATCACTGAAATTTACTCCATATAATTCTTTGAGGCCGTGAGGTGCCGTACCACCGAATAATGTCGAAACGGTATTTAAGCTCGTCATTTATATTAACCGATTTTTTCTTTTAATTCTTTGATAGCCTCGACGAGTAACCCTATGACGTTCCCGTACGCGAGTGAGTAACTTGTCTCTTCTGAACCGTGTACGACTTCGGGGAGAACCTCTCGAACCTCTTGTGCGATGAGGCCCGTAGACGGTTTATCGTTCATCACGTACGTGTACCCTCCTATGGCACACACCTTATCGAGAGCTCCTTCAATGCGCTTGATATCTGTTTTGAGGCGTCTATCGGAAGATGCGGTGACATCACCGGTTGCGTAAATGTCGCCAGCTACATGTAACTTGTAATTTGGGTTATCCTCTCCGATCCCAACATTTCCACCGTTATAATAAATTTTGGACGCGTCGCCCGAATATTCGAGCCATTTAGAATCATTTAAACCCGTTAGACTAGATCCATCACCGTGATACTTTGTTGCGAGTACACTCCCGGTAATTTGTAAAACGTTTGACGTGGCTGGATCAGCTTCGACACCGGATATATCAGGTACACCTCCTATTCCAACTTTGTTATTAACCCGATCGACGTAAAATGTGGGATCCTCTCCACCTGTGGTGAGGTTTCCTGAAACTAACTGGACGTTCGTATGCGCCATCTATATTTAGCTTATATAAAAAACATCTTTGCAAATGACGAACAGGTCATTTGGAGAGAGTATTTAGTATCCGAAATCTATGGGTGTACCCGTACCTACAGTCAAACTCGTAAGTTCACCAGATGTGTTACGGGAAATGTATTCGACGAAAATGGTGTAATTACCGGGTGAAGACAAATTAAACGAAGGTTTAATGGCAACTGTAGTGGGTGCTACGGTCACGACAGAACTCCACGGGTTTGTGTTTGTATTTCCAAAAATGGACATAGGTCCCATCGCAATAGCTAACGGGGTCGCGTCACCACCACGCTCACCACCGGCTATGTCCAGGGTCATCGTACTCACCTCTGTATCGACATTATCGAGGAGTTGTGCGACAATTTTAGCGTAAAACGCGTGTTGCGAAAACGTCAACGTAAGTGTCGCATCTGCGACCGAGGCATTGGTAGCGTACGTACCCTGGTGGCTGTATGTCTTTTTAGTGACACCACCCGTATTCGTGATGAGACCACCTTCAACGTATACATTCCCGGTCGTGTACGTATTGCCACGCGCTTCGATAACGTTTGAATGGTTTCCGTCACCCTCGATAAAGCACTTATCACCAACTGAAAGTGTGTGTACGGGTGCTGTATTCGCAGCCCCGATGTTCGAGTTTGTGTACAGTTTACCATATACGTGAACATTCATGGTTTCGGCATCATTGACTGTGACCTGTGTCGCTTCCATCGCACTATCGTCCGTGTAACCGATCGCGAGTTCCGTAGCGCTCGCATCGTATGCTACGGTGACGTTCGAACCATTCGGACCGCGGTTGAAGATGTGCCCCAAATCAAAAGTGGCTAAATCCGTGTTATTGGTACCGATTTCAACGAGGCCATCCTTGATTGTCGTGTTAGTAACGTGAATATTCGCGACCGTACCCGTTGACGTTACGTTTCCATGTACGACGAGGTTTCCTGTTACAGTTAGATCCCCATCTTCACCATTGGTAGATGAAAGTGCTGAAATAGATAAAGGGACTTGTGTCCTAAAAAGCTGATGCGTACTTTGATTGTACGCGACGAACGTATTGGTAGTATCATCCGTACCGACACCGGTAAATTCGGACGCTAATTCAAGTGGGGTGATGTACACTCCACTCGCACCAGTCGCATCGATTTTCTCTTCACTCGCATTGAATACAATCGAGTTTTCCGCCTGATCTTCACGACAGTTCTTACCGAACCGAAGTTTCGTGGCACCACCGATAGTACTCAAGTTCTTCGGCATTAATATAGTGTCGCATTTTAATTCGCGTACATGAGCCCTGCCATACCGTTATTCACCCTGAGAATGTTATAGTTTACACCATATATGGGGTCGATTAACGGTTTCGTCTCACTATGTATCTTAACCGAATCTAAACGACTGAAGTTGAGCGAACCTGACGGTTGAAGTGAGCTCGTGTTTAGACAGAAACAATGAAGGAAGAAATCGGGTGACGTCACGAAGTTTGTATGGTAATAACTCATGATATCAACGTAATGCGGTTTCGCGAATTTATACGCCCCTATATCAGTACCGTTAATACTCATCTTAATCTTGTTATCGATCGATGTGAGTGTACTTTCTGAATTTGTATTGGAGCATGCGATATACTTGACAGGGTGATTGAACGTGAGTTCTTGTACGAGTTCACCAGATGGGATGTTTTTCTGTACCTGTGTGATGAGAATATCATGTTTACGTGAAGTCATCATACCCCGCTCTTCGTTATCGAGGTAGTAATAGTTTGCATATGCTTCTACGTTATAATTACTCGCTTCGGGACCCCAATAAATTCGCAAATCGACTGTATGGTACTGTAAAGCTACGAGTGGTATCGCCGACTGAGGGCCTTCGCAAAAAAAGAAACGAAGTGGGTAGAAGTATGACCGGGCGCTCGCACCTGGGTGTGTACCGTTAGAACTTTTAGTAACATTTTGTGCGTACGTATCGATAGCAATCTTTTCGGTGAAATCGTGATCCTGGACATCGATAACCTGTCCGCCGATGAGAAGCTCAACCTTATCAATTACCCTACCCCAATCCTGAATATCAACAGAGTTAGTGTTATTATCGAGTGTAAAGTATGTATACCCGAGTAAATCACCGTTTCGTTCGAACCGGATAGATGACATGGAATTATTTTTCACAGCCCCTTGTATTGTTTGTTTCTCTAGAGACTGTGAAAAGTTAGAGTGTCGTTTGAACGTCGACGTGAAAAAAGAAATTTCAGGGTCTCCGATAATATGTTCATCTTGAGCGCCGACCGCTATGAGCTGTACGATTCCGGATGACATACTTATTATAATAATGGTATTTTTTAAATTGTATACACGTAACGCCCTGAAACGATCACATCAAGTTCTTTTTCTTGCATACAAAATTAAACACCAAAAACACTTGAGCAGTAGCCAAAATATCGACAGCATCTTGCTTGTACAGTTTCACATTTAACCTATCGAGTTTACGAATGGGTGTCAAATATTGTTGAGAGATAGGGTATTCATTCTTAAAAGTAAGTGTTGTGTTTCCGGAAGTGATGATCGAACCGAAAGATCCGTTTATACTATTGTGGCCACTAACATCTAAATCTTTCTTCGCGCGTTGGAAGAATGTATTTTTCAACTCATCAATCGAAACGTGAATAAGTTCGGTACTCGCACCGATACCCTTGAACCGAGCAGCAAGTAATTCAACCTGGATAACATTTTCCAGGGGTGTGGGTAAAAGGGCGTTTATTCCATTGGAATACTGAGAAGATGGTTGATCGAAAGTATCTACGATAACCGTGTGATATTCATGTTCAAAGTCGGGGATGGTCGGCTGAGGCGCTGTAACGAGAGCCATTTATAATACACACAGAAATTATCCACTTAAAAATTCGGTATAAATTTAACTGGAAATGGGAAGTGTTGGCTATATTTCTAATCTACGATTTTGTAGTTCGCGTGGTCGCGGACGAGTTTCTGACCACCGCACACACCACCGAGGCTCGTCGAGTATACACTGTCATTCAGGCATTCCGCACTGCTTTTAAGACCAGTGAATGGCTCTTCCGATACAGGCTGGATCTTGATAGATTTGGGCTGGTACATACTCACCCTACCTTTCGATAATGCAGTGATAATCAAAATCAATATGATCGTGATAGCGATAGCTTTGAGTGTCGACCGATTAGTTTTATCGAGTTTCATGTACTATGTACTGACATTTTTTTATTAAGTGCGTTAAAGAGAAAAGATTAGTTTCATTATACAGAGTAATGGACGGTGAAATTATTCTGGACAGAGGGGACACCTCTGTCATGAAGTTAAATGATAACGAACAAGCCATGATGGATGAGATACAGCTAGATTTTACACGGCCACGAACAGTCGCACCACCCGTCGTACAAAGAATGCAAGGTCGTGAACCTCAACCTTCGATGGGATTTCAAGAAGATGTTGACGCATTCGCGAACCCGGTGAAGCAAAGTATCCCAGCACCCCCTCGAATGGAAGAGCCCGTTGATCACGGAGAATACGTAGACGAAACACCATATGATAACGGACCCAGTATGGACTACGGTCCAATGGAACCACCCGAAGATACACCTTCACCTGGTTATAAGACGATCGACGAGGAGAAGTCCGACCTCGTAAACAAACTCGGGCGTTTAGAGAAGCGAGGGTTTAACGTGAACAAGCGTCTGAATGCGTATTCACCCGTGGATGAACTCCGAACAGAGGTGAAGCGTATTACGTACAGTATCGAGGTTGATAAATCGGTTAAATTTTCCCGACGTATGTTGATTGCGTGTGTCACTGGTTTAGAGTTCTTGAACAAGCGGTACAACCCATTCGATATTCAGCTCGAAGGTTGGTCGGAAAATGTCATGGAGACACAGGATGATTACGATGAAGTGTTTGAAGAACTTTTTGTGAAGTACCGCACGAAGATGAATATCGCCCCCGAAGTCAAGCTTATCATGATGCTTGGTGGAAGTGCGATGATGTTCCATCTCACGAACAGTATGTTCAAACAGGTCATGCCAAATATGAATGATGTCATGAAACAAAATCCCGATTTGGTAAACAATATGATGAGTGCGGTTCAAAATACCATGGCCAATGGTAACCAGACGTCCCCCCCGGCGTCCAACGGTGAGAAATACGAAATGAAGGGGCCCGGTCTCGATATTTCCAGTCTGATGGGAGGTATCATGATGCCCCCAACACCGCCCATGAACACGACACCCATACAGAAATCCGTCGAGTATACCCCCGATGTTCCTGATGATGGGGACGATATATCTGATATTGTCTCAGAGGGTGGTGCGGGAGCTGTAGATGAAGGTGATGATGAAGTGAAGGAAGTTAAAATGCCGGCGGCGAAGGCTAAGCGTGGACGTAAGAAGAAGGTTGAAATTAATTTGTAAACATAGAGTATAAATGATAGGGTATGCCCCTATAGATTTCGATGACCCACTCGAAATCCCTACGAATTTCCGAAAGCGGGAAGTTGTGGATGAAAATTTCGAAAAAGTACCAGAGAAGAAGGTTGTGAAGGCTCAGCCCGTAATCGATGAAACCACGGAATGCAACTATGTTGTCATGTTTTTCATCGTCGGGGTTCTCGCACTCGCTGCGATGGACTCTGTTAAGAAGTAAGTATCATGAATGTACCGCGTGACAAAACATCACGTGTTACATTTTAAGCATTTTCTAAAGCCACTACGCGTTCTAACAAGGACTGATACGCCTGTTCAGAAGCGGTGAGGCGTGTCTGTAAGTTTTCTGTTTTCTGTTTTTCCTGTTCCAAATCACCCGATAATTCCTGTATAGATCCAGTGAGTATGGGTATAATTCCAGTATAATTGACACCTAAAGGAGTTTGTGTTTCACCACTATCGTTATGTCTATAATCGTTAGTGTCTGCACGGTATGTATATTTCGCGCGGTCTTCTACTGAAAGTCTATTATATTCACTTTCAGTTTTAATTATTTCAATTTCTTCAGTTTCCTCACCCTTGACAAGTATATCGAGTCCGGGTATATTTCTAACATCTTGTGCGACGAAACCATATTCATCGTTCCAAATATAGTCATTTTTCACACTTTCCCATTCATCATCTGTAGGTATCCACGTACCCACTGCGTCCTCTGGTTTGTCTAACTTTTCGTATTTTAAAGGTCTAAGTTGTTTAACAATTCCCAAACAATTTATTATACTTTCCTCGTTATATTTTATTCTATCATCGGAATAAGTTATACTACCAGAGACCGTGATCCCAGAGGAATTTGTTGTCAGCATAGTGAGTCCATTGAAATATAGTCTCGCCCATGAATTTCGCCTACATCTCACCATCCATTCATTATCGAGATCATTATAAATACCACATTCAGTATTAGTCGCACTCATGAATACGTATCGTCCATTTATAGAATACCCTTCCCAACCACTGGAACCACCACCCGTTGTTTCCACTGTTCCGTAGTTACCCGTTACATTACTCGTGAGAGGAAGGTTAGTACTACCCCCACCGGACGGTGCACCCGGTCCGGAAATAGACCCCGCTACGTGTAAATTTCCAATTGCCAATCCTGCATAATTAGACGCTATAGTTTTAGAACTGTTATCTGCTGGGTCTGTTTCCGTTTGGTATGCTGTGGATTGACCCTGACCAGATGGACAAAGAAGTCGTAACCAACCATCATTACCAGGTGCGAATGTATAAGAGTCACCATCCGAAGGTATAGCGCTAGTCAGGGCACTCGAACTACCTACAAAACCACTCGATGATCCGGCAATTAAACGAAGGCCCGCCTGCAACCGTGAATTCGAAGTCCCACTACGTATAGAGACCAATTGTCTCGGCTCATCTTCAATAGAATTATTTGTGTATGCCATGCCACGTTCTCCACCGAACGGGTTATTCATATCAGTAATAGATACACACGGTGATTCGCGATATTTATTGTTTAGTTGGTCACTTCCGGGTGAGTGAATTTGAAACTCGATTTTCGGTGCCTTTATACGTACTCGGTCACCAAAAAAATCGCGTTTATTCCAATCACCATATTTAACCGTATCATTAGGTTCGTGTAACGTATTGTAAGACTTTGAAATCAAAAGTTCGTTATCATGTTTATATCCATCACCCGCAGTTCCAGTATAAATGACGTTTCGCGTGCCCATCCATCTATTTTCAATTGTCGCACCGGATTCACTATTCACTTCACCTTTACGGCCACCGAACTTTATACGTGCGTGGTCAACAGAACCACCAGATGACCCAACTGTTAAATTATCACATTTGACGTATCCTTCAAAAAGACTATTTCCTCTAAAAACACTGGTAAGTGTATAACGATAGATAAGAACGATCCCTCTTCCCTGCCCATTACTCGTCGCGGGTGTGGTATTGGTACCATTGCCGTTCCCGTAGAGGCTACCACCGGTCCCGTAGGCTCCGTAAGCTTCTGGATAGGCTGGAATTGATACCGCACAGTTAGTACCACTATGCGCAGCACTTCTATATCCATTCATACACCCTATCCCACCCGTAATATCCGGAACCGGACCCACTGTACCAAATACGGTTGGATCAGG
>Ga0206682_10002876_pt1 | contig 15197 bp, 8 predicted proteins | sample M240m12015metaG_FD_155444 | JGI IMG/M metagenome (GOLD analysis project Ga0206682, IMG submission 155444) | Ammonia-oxidizing marine archaeal communities from Monterey Bay, California, United States - M2 40m 12015 | ecosystem: Environmental > Aquatic > Marine > Intertidal zone | place: USA... | reverse complement strand
GGTTGCAGGCCGCGCAGTTGTATTTCAGCTTGCCATGCGGGCACCGGTTGCAGTCCCCGCACTTGCTTTTCCGCTTGCCATGCGGGCAGGGGTTGCAGTCCGCGCACCAGCGCTTCACCTTGCCATGCGGGCAGGGGTAGCAGTTCGCGCAGTGGCTTTTCAGCTTGCCATGCGGGCAGGGGTTGCAGTTCGCGCATTTGCGTTTCAGCTTGCCATGCGGGCAGCCCTTGCAGTCCGCGCACATACCTTTCCGCCTTCCATGCGGGCAGCCGGTGCAGTCCGCGCAGTTCTTCTTCAGCTTGCCATGCGGGCAGCCCTTGCAGTCCGCGCATTTGCGTTTCAGCTTGCCATGCGGGCAGGGGTTGCAGTCCGCCAGCTGTATTTCACCTTGCCATGCGGGCACGGGTTGCAGTCCGCGCACATGCTTTTCCGCTTGCCATGCGGGCAGGGGTTGCAGTCCGTGCACCCGTATTTCACCTTGCCATGCGGGCACGGGCTACACACTTTGCAGTGCGCCTTCGCCCTACCATGGTGACACCGCTTGCGTCCCGCCATCGCCTCGCGAGGGCGCGCGCCAGGGGCGCGCGCGCGCGAAAGAGTGTCGTCGCTTCCAAGCAAAGCGCGTGTCGTCGGCGACGTTTCGTCCCCGCCGAGTTTCTTGCGTCCAATACGACGCCCAAAACGCGCGCTCCACGACGTCGTCTGCTCACAACGCCGTTCGGCGTCGGAGACACGGCGCGAGAAGGGAGGAGGAAGGAGGGGGGAGGGAGGCGCTCGAGCGGGCGGTCGCTTCTCGGGGATCCTCGCGAGATCTCCGAGATGTCTCTCGGACCCCCCTCCGCGGGGCACGACGGCGTCCCCTCCGAGACGTCGTTCGCGTTCGCCAATCTCACCGTCGAGCCCGCGTCGCGGAACGGCATGTCCGCCGCGGCGCAGGCGTTGGGCGCCTCCGCGCGCACGCGGCTCGGCCACGGCCCTCGCGCCAAAGCGCACGTCGACTACGGCGCGTGGAGCCGGGGACGTCTGGACGGGTCGCGCGAAACCCGGTCGCGCGTCTCGGACGTGAGCGCTTCTCACGCTTCCCACGGACGCCACGACACTTCCGAGACGTCTCGCGACGCGTTTGACTCGAGTCAAACGCGCGACGACGCGCGTTCGACTCGTACTCATACGTACCCATACGGCGTCCGACTCGATGCGCATCCGTACCCGAACGCGTTCGGGTACGGCACCGCGGGCGCGGACGGTGCGGACCACGACAAGAGCGCGTTCGTCACCGGGTCGCTCGTCTCCGACCTCCTCACGTCGCTGGAGGCTCTGGGCGGCGCGCGCCCGCACCCGGCGGCGACGCTCCTGAAACGCTGCGTCGCGTCGCACGAGGACGCGCACGGCGCCGGCGGGACGTGGAGTCTGGTGCTGGGCACGTCGCTGTGCGGCGCGGCGGATACGTTGCGGGACGCGCACGGCATGGACGCGCGTTCGATCCTCGACGCGTTCCAGGAAGCCACGCGTCTGATCATCGCGTGGGTGGTGCCTCGGCTCGCCGCGCCCGCGCGGGAGGCGGCGGCGGCGTTCCCAGCCGACGCGCTGGACGCAGCCGTCGCCGAGGCGCGAACGCGGATCCGGCCGCGGCTCGAACCGGGGACCGTTTCTGTGGCGGACGCGCGCGTTATCGCCGCGCTGATCCTGGGGCTGGACCGCGGGAGGCACCCGGGGGACGCGTCTTTGGCGCTCGCCGCCGCGCTGACCCTGGCGCGGCGGCGACGGATGAACGGAAAAGGCGCCGACGACGCCGACGGCGAAACGAAAGAAAAAGGAGGAGACGAAAAAAAACAAAACGCGACAGAGACGTCGTCGGTCGCGACAGACGCGTCGTATGGTCCGCAGTCACAAAATACACAAAATACACAAAATATCTCCGCCTGTCTCCGTTTGGACCACCGCGACGCCGCCGTGGGGATGGTCACGCCCGGGCCGTGCGCCTCGCGCTCGTTCCTCGTGCCGGGCGCGGTTCTGCCCGTCGACGAGTCGGCGACGAGTCGCGGCGTCGCCGACGCGTTGGCCGAGGCGACCAAAGGCGGCGGCGCCGACGAGCGCTTCGACTTCGCGCTTCTCCTGGACGACGAGGCGTTGGCGGAGGAGGACATCGACGACGTCGCGCGCGCCGTGACGGACGCAATCTGCGCTATTAGTCTCGATAGTCTCGAGAAAAAGCCGACAGTATCTATTTCACCTATGAGACGGTTGGTGCTTTTCCGCTCGGACGAGACGCGCGAAGGGCGCGTCGCCGCGCTCGCGCGCGCGCTGGAACGGCTTTCAAAAAACATTTTACTGGAAGAAAACGCGAGGCATCATCCGCCCCTCGTGCGAGCCGTCGTCGGTCCCGGCGTCAAGAGAGCGACTCTACGCGCGCTCGCGCGGACGGTCGGCGGCTCGGTCGTCCTGGACGCGCGCGCGGTCGAGCCGGGTGATCTCGCGCGTTCCGCGCGCGTCTCGTGCGCCGCCGCGGGCTGGGACCCGGACGATTCCGCGACGATTCCGCCGCGACGCGGATCGCGCGCCGACGCGCCCCGCCGCTTCGCGATCGTCACGCGATCGTCAGGCGAAGAAGAAAACGCAAACCGCGCGCGAACCGGCGCGAAAACAAAAACCGGCAAAACCGGCGTTCGCGCCCCGTCTCGCCTCACCGCCTCTTTGGTGCTGTTCGACCGCACGGAAACCGCCGCGAACGCGCGCGCGGCTGAGTTCCGACGGACGATGCGCCGCGTATCCCACGCGCTCGCGTGTCCGTTCAGTCGCGAACGCGGCGGCGGCGGCGCGCGCGTCTCTGATTGGTCTCTTCTTTTTCCGGAAGAAGAAGACGACGACGACGACGACGACGACGACGCGACACGACGCGGACGCGTCCTTCCCGGCGGCGGGTGTTTCGAGCTCGCGGCGGCGGCTGCGCTCGCGCGCGCGGCGCGCGTCGCGCGCTCGCGAGTCGCCGACGCCGCGCGCGCGCTCGACGCCGAGGAGGCCCGCGTCCGCGCCGCGCTCGCCGCGCTCGCCGCGGCGGATGCGCCTTTGGCGCCGGCGGCGGCGGAGGCGTCGCGGTACGCCGCGTCGGAGGCTGAGCGGCGTCGCGAGAGCCTGGAGAGGGAGACGGACCGCGCGCGCGCGCTCGACGCGTTCGCGGAGTGCCTCCGCGACGTCCACCGGGTCGCGGCGCAGAACGGCGGCTCGCGCTTCGACGACGCCGTCGCGCGGGGCGCGCGAGCGGAGGCGGCGTTGGGCGAAGCCTTTTTCGGGTCGCGCGACGACGACGACGACGACGTTCTTCGGCACTGTTCTTCGGAAGAAGAAGACGTCTTCGCCGCGGCGATGGCGCGCGTGAAGGTTTCCGCCTGGCGTGTCGCCTGGGCGGCGCTCGCGGACGCCGAGACCGCCGCGCCGCGACTGGAGGAGGCGCGCGCGCGCGTCGCGGGCCTGCACACCGCGATGGGCATCGCGCGATGCGTCGTCGCCGCGGGACCGGTCGTGACGCGCGGCGAGCTTTTTAGGTAGACTACTACGAAAGTAGTAGTTAGCTTTTTAGTGAGTCAGGGGAGTGAGCGGGTGTAAGAAGAGGTACTTGACATAGTTCACGTAGACCAGCGGTTGGTTCGTTTTTTTACGCAACGAGAGACATCATTTCGTGTCCGACGTCTCCGCCGCCTCCGCCGCCTCCGCCCAGGCGTCGTCGTCGTACGGCGCGTCCGCGGGCTCCTCGTCCCAGCCGTAGGTCTCGTTCTCGACGTCGAACTGGGGCTTCACCCCGCGCACGGGGATGGAGACCGCGTACATCGTCGTGATGGACTCGCCCGTGGGGTCCTGCGTCGTCGCGATGTCGACTTCGGCGTCCTCGTCGACGTCCAGGAACTCGCCGACAACCTCCACGACCCGCGCCTTCATCGCCGACATCGCCGCGCCCGACATGGCGCAGCGGTCCGCGACCAGGATCATGCGCAGCCGCTTCTTCGCCTCGAGACGCGCGGTCTCCTCCTCGGAAGGGGGGAAGAAGATCGCGAACGCCGCCTTGACCTTGCCCCAGAACGACACGCGCTCGGCGGCGGCGTCGTCGGAGCTTCCCGCCGAGAAGCTTTTGGCCGGGGCGTCGGCGCCCCGGCCAAACGTCACGTCGCGGCCGACGGGGTTCCCCATCTCGTCGTAGCCGGCCATCGCGACGATACAGCGAGAGCGAGAGTCGACAGAGCGAGAGAAGTGCGACCGTGAAGACCGTGAAGGCGTGATCGCCGCGGCGCGTCGCTTCCGTCCAAAACGCGTTTGACGCCGGAGTCCCTGCGCGCTGCGCTGCGTCGACCGGGGGGCACATTCGTCAAAAAAAAAGAAAAAAAAGGTGACGTTTCGTCCCGTCCGAGATCGATCGGTGATACCCCCGGGACGTCGCGGCGATTTAGAGGCGCGGTGGGACGCGCGGGGATCCGCGTTCGCGGTTTTCGGCGTGGCGCCGACGGTGGTACCCGGGAAAGAGCGCATCAGGCGCGACTCGCGTCTCCGAGAAGCCGCGGACGCACCGTGCCCGTCCCGCGCGCAATCGCGGGGGAAGCCTTCACGGCGAACATGACGGTCTCCAGAGTTTCTTTCGCGAATCGACGGCCTCGAATCGAGGGCGCCCGCGCTCGACTCTCGGCGGCTGCGCGTACTCTGCGCGCGCGCCTTCACGCGAGGATCGTCGCGCGAAACGAAAGCGCCCGGCAGTCCACCCGTGGGCTGACTCGGCGCGCGGTGGTGTGTGACGCGAACGCGAACGCGGTGGACAAAATATCGCGCGCTTTTTCTCGATGACTGCGCGGGTGCGCGCGCGTTCCCATAAAACACGCGCCGAACCAGTATTTCAAGATGGCGCGAGACGCGATCGTGGATCACCTCGGCGCGCGCGACGGCACCATGACCTCCCCCAGTCGATACACCGGGGTGACGATGTCTCCCACGAAGGGCGCGTCGGGCGTGAACGGGCTGGGCCACACGGTGGGCTCGCCCGGGCGCTCGTCCATGGGGGTCACCACCCCCCCGGGGGGCTCCCCGGGCGCGCTCACGGCGGACCGCGACTCGTACTTCGCGCAGATGCTCGAGCGGAACTGCTCCGTGGGCAAGGGCCGGCGCGTGCGCGGCGAGAACGGCGAGATCTTGGACACCGACGCGTACGCTTCGTTAGTGGACGAGCGCGTCGAGCGGTGCGGCGGGGGCAAAGAGCCGTTCCTCATCGGCGTCGCGGGAGGGACAGCTTCGGGGAAAACCACGGTGTGCGACTTGATCATGCACAATCTGCAAGAGAAGCGCGTCGTGCTCATCGCGCAGGACTCGTACTACCGCGGTTTGACCCCGGAGGAGCACGATAACGTGAGCTCGTACAACTTCGACCACCCCGACGCCATAGACGTCAAGGCGCTGGTAGCGACTCTGAAGGCGCTGCTGCTGCGCAACCCGGTGAAGGTGCCGGTGTACGATTTCGTCACGCACGCGCGCGTGGAGGAGACCATCGCGGTCGAGCCCGCGGACGTGATCATCATCGAGGGCATCTTGGTTTTGGCGATGAAAGAAGTGCGGGACTTGTGCCACATGAAAATCTTCGTGGACACGGACGACGACCTGAGACTCGCGAGGCGTTTGAAACGAGACACGGTGGACCGCGGGCGATCGGTGGACGGCGTCATCACGCAGTACACGACGTTCGTCAAGCCGATGTTCGACACATTCGTCTCGCCGAGCAAAAAGTACGCGGACGTCATAATCCCCTGGGCGCAAGGGGAGAACACCGTGGCTATCGACCTGATCGTGCAGCACATACGCACCAAGCTGGGGCAGAACGACCTGCGGCGGATCTACCCCAACCTGATCGTGTTGCCGCCCAACTTCCAAATCAGAGGCATGCACACCATCATCCGGAGCGCGCGGTGCGTCCGCTCGGATTTCGTCTTCTACAGCGACCGGCTCATCCGGCTCGTCGTCGAGCACGCGCTCGGCCATCTGCCGTTCAAGAACGAGTCCGTGCGCACGCCGAACGGCGATGCCTACGACGGCGTGTGTTTCTCCAAGAAGATCTGCGGCGTCTCCATCATCCGCTCGGGCGAGGCGATGGAGAACGCCCTCCGCGCCTGCTGCAAGGGGATCAAAATCGGAAAGCTGCTCATCGAGCGGAGGGACAGGGACGGCGTCCCGCGGAGCTCGGGGGGGACGCCGATGGGTAGCCTCGCCCCCTCCCACGCGAACAAGCTCAAGCGGGGCGCGGGCGGGTCCGGAAGCGGGGACTCGGCCTCCCCGGGGGGGCTGGCGGGCCTGGTCGCGAACGCCGCAAACGCCGCTTCGTCCCCGCTCGGGACGTCGGACGACGGCGACCGGGACGAGAACGACGTTCGCCGCGTGGCGCGCGAATCCGAATCCGAAGTCAACAAACGACGCTCTGCGCTCGCGAAAGACACGCAAACAAACGGTGGGTCCCTCTCGGGCACGGTATCGCCCGGCTCGGTGCCTCGCGTCATGTATGAGAAGATGCCCGGCGACATCGCCGAGCGGTACGTGTTACTTCTGGATCCCATCTTAGCCACCGGGGTTTCGTCGGCGGCGGCGATCGACCGCCTGCTGAGACTGGGCGTGCGCGAGGACCGCATCATGTTCGTCACCGTGATCGCCGCCAGCCAGGGGATCCACACGCTGGCGAGCAAGTACCCGCACATGAAGATCATCACCAGCGAGGTGGACGCGGGGCTCAACGAGGCGAACCGAGTCGTCCCGGGCGTGGGCGAGTTCGGCGACCGGTACTTCGGGACGGAGGACATGGTCGCGATGTACGACTTCGAGTGATGAATGCGTGAATGAACGATACTTTTGTACGTAACGAACTACGCTGTCACCGTAGCTCACTACCGTACCCGGGTTCTTCTCTCTACGTCTCTAGAGCGTACGCTACGTACGCTTCGTCTTCTGTTTCTTCTTCGCCACGCCGAGCGCCGCCGCCATCTCGGCGTCGGAGACGTCGTCGGGTCTCGATCGGCGCGCGGCGACGGCGGCTCGCGCGCGTCTCTCCCGTTCCCTCCGCTCCGCGTTCATCGCTTCCGTGGCTTTGTTGTGTCCCCCGAACGACACGCGTGCCGACGCGCCACGCGCGACGAAGGACGAGCGCGGCGCGTACGTCACCGCCACAGACAACGGGGGAGGCTTCGCGGTCACGCGCGAAGCGTCTCGGTCGACTCCGGTCGCGGAGACGCGTCTCTCGCGAAGACGAAGACGCTTCTTCTTTTTTTCCTCGTCATCTTCATTCGACGCCTCCGCTTCCTCGGGAAGCGCGACCCAACGCTCCGCCGCCTTTCTCGCCTCCGCCTGCGCCTCCGCGTTTGCCGTGGCCTTCGCGAGCGTTTCTCGCTCCCGCGCGCGCTGCATGAACTGGTGTCGTCGGGGCACGCGGAGGGAGCGGTGTGAGCGGTGTGAGCGGTGGCGGAAACGCGCGAGGCGGCGGTGCCGTCCGAGGAGGAGGCTCCGGAGATGGGGAAGCGGGCGACGCGCGGGAGCGACGCGTGAGACCCCGCGAAGCACGTACCTTGAGTCCCTTCACCCTGGACGACAGCGCCGACATGGTGGCCGTCGGGGGCTGTCGCAGGCCGCGCGCGACAGAGAGTGGCGACGGCGTCCGTCGAAAACCAAATTTCGCTTTTCGGTCGGTCGACAGAGGTTTCGACGATACGTACAAAAACATTCAAATGGGACGTCCCCTCCGCACTTCACTGCATGCTCGGTCGAGGCGTCCTGTGCGCCTTTCCCGTCCGCTTTCTCCCCCGAACCGCACCGGTTCCCAAGCTCACCCGAAGAATGTCCGTCGGCGCGGACGCGAACCAGCCCGAAGTGCACGCGAACAAGATGGCGCGCGTGGAGGACACCCTCCGCGTGAAGAAGATCTCCGAGCACGCGGTGCTTCCCGTGCGCGGCAGCGAGGGCGCGGCGGGGTACGACCTCGCCTCGGCCTACGAGTGCGGTACGTCTCGAAGCCGCGCTTCCGTTCTCGCGGGCGAGACGCGGGCGAGACGCGGGCGAGACGCGCGTCGACCGCGCGCCTTCGCGCGCCCCACGCCTCGACGACGCGAGATCGCTCGACGCGACAGCTCGACGTTTTCAAACGCGTTTTGAGAAGTGCTCTTCACGCGAGAATGGATGCGAACGACGGACGACGCGGACGAACCCGACGGCGGCGCTGACCGCCTTCCCTCGCACCTCCCGTTTCCCTCACACTAAACCGTTCGTACGACGTACACAAACGCAGTCATTCCCGCGCGCGGCAAGGGTTTGGTGAAGACGGACTTGTCCATCGCCATCCCCAAGGACACGTACGCTCGCGTCGCGCCGCGTTCCGGCCTCGCCTGGAAACACTTCATCGACGTCGGCGCCGGCGTCGTGGATTACGATTACCGCGGCAACGTCGGCGTGATTCTCTTCAACCACTCCGACGTGGACTTCGAGGTCAAGCACGGCGACCGCGTCGCGCAGCTCATCCTCGAGCGCATCGCCACGCCCGAGGTGCTGGAGGTGGAGGACCTCGACGACACCGCCCGGGGGGCGGGCGGGTTCGGAAGCACCGGCGTCTCCAAGTGACGTTGTGATGTTACTTTCGTAAAACCGTCTTCGCTCTACGTAAAAGTACATCGATCTCTATTGCTCTCTATCGCTACGTCGCGTCTTCCGGGAACCCCGAGACGACGCGCGCTGGGCCGAAGGCACCCGACGCGTCGGCGCCGGACCGCCCGACGCGCGCGCGCGCGGCGCTCCGCGGCGCCGCCTCGCCGCCGAAGCTTGAAAACGCCATGGACGACCGCAAAGACCCGGATCCGAATCCGGATTCGCGGCCGTAACCGGAAAGCCTCTCCTCGAGAGACGCTTTCATACCCTCACCGTTTTCGTCGTCCCGCGTCTCGTCCTCGTCGCCGCTCGCGGTCACCAAACGCGTTCGCGCGTTCGATCCGACCGGGCCGACCGGGGACCCGAACCCGCGCGTGGTGGATGAGGAAAGCCTTCTCGCGTCCGTCGCGCGCGCCGCCGATTCGATGTCGTCCTCCGACGCGGCGTCGCCGACGGCGAAATCGCCGCCGACGAAAAAGGCGTCCGAAACTTCGAGCGCGTCTCGCGCCTCTCGCGCCTCCCGCGCCTCTCGCGCCTCCCGCGCGCCTCCGAAACCTCCGCGCGCGCCGCGCCTCCTCCGCGCGCCCCGAGGGGGGGCGCGCCTGCTCGCGTACGCGCGCTTGTACGTGACGTCCCGCTCGAAGACCCTCTGCCGCTCGGCGGCGTCACCGCGGCCGTACAGCAGCGTGCCGAGCGTGCCCATGACGAACCCGGCGAGCCGCGCGGCGGCGAGGCGCGGCGGGACACTCGCCTCCCCGGGGAAACACGCGATTTCGTTTTCGTTTTCGTTTCGTTCGTTCGCGCCGCCACCGAGGGACCCGCACTGCAGCGTCGCGGCGAGCGCCCAGCACAGCAGCGTCCTGCTCGTCTCCAGCTTCGTGCGCGACATGACGCCCATGACGCGCGACACCGCCGCGCCCGCGTGGTTGTACGCGGCGAGCGCGAAGAGGTAGCAAACGACCAGCGCCGATAAGTCGCGGTTCGCGAAGAGCGCGCGCGCGGTGTCGAACGAGTCCTCGCCCGCCGCGGAGGCGACGATTCTACGCGTAGACCTCTGAGCGCCGGCACCGGTACTGTCGCCGGCACTGGTACTGTCGTCGCTGGAACTCAGAGAACTCAGAAATTGCGCGAGCGGCATGACGACGCACAGCAGGAACGCCGTCCCCAGCGCGCCCTCGATCCCGAGCGCCGTCGCCGGCGAGGGCGGTTTCCGCCGCGGCGCGCGAGGACTCCTTCTCCCTCCGGTTTCCGCGCCGAACGCGTCCTCCTCCGCCACCGCCGCCCTCGTCTCGAACGTCAGCGCGAGCGCCTGCGTCAGCTGCGAGAGGAACAGGCACGCCACGCCCGACGCGGCGCGCGCCCGTCCGGCGGCGTCCGCCTCGGCGATCTCCGCGGACAGCACCACCAGCGCCGCGCCCGACAGCGACAGCGAGACGCCGAGTTTGTGCAGAGGGTTCAGCTCGCGGCGGAGCGCCGTCGCGACGGCGGCGGCGAAGACCAGCTGGAAGTGCCTGAGGCTCAGGAACACGCTCAGGGGAAGCCGCAACACCGCGTGGCTGATGAGCGCCGTCGCGAGGACGTCCGCGAACGCCACGGGCGCGAGGCGCGACATCAAAGAGGCGACGACGCGCGTTTCGCCCGTCCATCGCGCGCGGCGTCGCGCGCGAACGTCGTCGATATCGTCGTCGTCAGAACGCGCGCCGACTGTTTGTCCGTACGTCCCGGAAGCGCCCGGAAGCGTCTGTGCCGCGCCCCCGTCCGATCGGTCGTAGTCGGAGAAGAACACTTCCGTCTCCTCCGCATCCGTCTCCGCGAGCAGCGGCTCGGCGAGTCCGCGAGCGCCGTCGGAAGCGGCGGCGTCGCCGTCGCCGTCGCGCGGATTCGGATTCGGGTCGTGGCTCGCCTCGCGCGTCCGTCTCGTGAAACGCGCGTCGCGTGACGCTTCGAGACGCGCTCGTTCGCGTCGTCGATCACGTCTCCTCGCGTCTCGCCTGAACGAGTGCCACATCTGCGGGAGCGCGCAGAAGGACATGGCGACGAAGGACACGAGGGTCATGAACAGGGGCTTGTGGAAGGGCGCGTCGTGCGCGCGCATCTCGTACGCCAGCTTGGACGCGAGGGTGGTGATGACGCCGAGAGGCAGAAGCGCCGCCCCGCCGACGCGCTTGACCCTCCGGCGGGACACGCGGAGCTCGCGCGAGAGCCGGAGCTCGAGGGCGGTCGGCGCGTGACTCGCCATGGCGACTGGCGGCCGCCGGGCACGCACGGGCGCGCGCGAGTCACTGCGAGAGACGGCGAGGGAGGAACGCGGATATGGCGACGAAAGCGCTTTCTTTTTTCCGGACGAGCCGCAGAGAGCGCGTTTGCGTTTGACAACATCAGAACGTCGGGCGCGCGCTGGCGAGCGTCGCGTGGGGTTCGGAGGCGGCCTCGCGGCGAGCGCGCGCTCCCGGGCGTGGGACGCGACGCCACGGCGGTGCGCGTCCCTCGGCTCCGTCGGCGCGCACCGACCGATCGTCGCCGATATCATGGCACACTCCCCCGGAGACGCGCGCGCCCTGGAGTCTCCCGGCACCGCCGCGTCGCGCGAGTGGATGGCGCGTCTGTTCGACGCCGACGCGAAGTCCCCCTCGAGCTCGAGGCCGCGACGACGCGACGCGCTCGAGCGCTCGTGGTTCAACCCCGAGGCGCACACCGAGGCGAAACGAACGTGGCTGCGCGGGCGCGCGGACCCGGCGGTGAGCCCGAGCGGACGAGCCTTCGACGGTCGCGACGACCACGAGGCTCTCGATGCGAAAAACGAAAACGACCCCCTCGGTTTTTCCGACGACGAAAAAAAAAAAGCGCGCGCCGCGTTTTCGCCGCCGACCGCGCGCGACGCGACGCGGCGGACGCCGAGCGGGTACGTGGACGACTTCGGCGAGGACGACACCGAGACGCTCGGGTTCGTGTTCTCCCCTGAACTCGTTCCAGGAGGACGAACGCCGACGAACGGAGAGACACAGACGCCGAACGCGACGAACGAGCCGGAAAAAAAAACACTCGCGAACGCGTTTACTAAAAATAAAAAGCCCTCTCCGCCTTTCGAGCGGTTCTTCGTGGTGGGCGTCCCTCCCGACGCGAAAGTCACCGCCACCGCCGAGTCGTCTTCGGCGGCGCGCGCGGCGAACGCCGCGGGATCGCGGGTGGAGGCCAGGCGCCCGCAGAAGAAGAAGCCGCACAGAGGCGCATCCGGGGTGACGCACCCGGCGCGCGTGCTGTTCGCGTACCCGCCGAGAGAAGCGTTCGGACCCGACACAAAAAATACGTCGACGTCGACGTCGACGTCGACGCGCGGCGACGAGACCACCGGAAACGTTTCTGACTGTTCCGCCGCCGACCTCGGTGACGTGGAATCGTTCTGCTTCCCCGACGGCGTCGCCACGAAGCTCGTCGAGCGGACCCCGAGTATGTCCGCCGTGATGAACGTGCAGTGCGGGTCGTCCAGGACGCCCGGCGCGCCGGGGGGCGGCGTCGAAGCCGACGACCGGTCCTTCGTCTTTTCCGTCGGCGGCGGGGACGAAAACGGAAACGACGGCGGACGCGACGGCGACGACGGCGTGTCTTTCCGTGAGACGGACGAATCACCCCGTGGTAAAAACGATGGTTCTGGCGCCTCGCGAACCCCGCGCGTTCTGTACGGCGTCTGCGTCTACGCGGAGGAGCTCGTGCGTCGCGAGCCGGGCGTGTGCCGCGCGGAACGACTCGCGAACGACAGACTCGCCAAACGCGAGCGGCGCCGCGAGAACCGAACAGATGGACAAAAAGAAAAAGAAGAGAAAACGCGAACAAACGCGAACAAACGCGAGCGGTACCTGGTATCCGCGGACCGGTGCTACTGCTTCCTGAGTTACCGCCCCGCCTTTGAGTGGCACTTCGAGGTGCTGCGCGCGGTCGCCGCCGCGGAGCGTTTCGCGCGCGCGCGCGAAGCGGCCGAAGAGATGCGCGCGGTTGGCGATCCCGAGGAGGGGGCTCCCGACGGGGACGACTCAGACGACGACTCAGACGACGACGCATCATCGAGAGGCAAGACCCGGTACGATTTGATGCGTGGTCTGTCCGAGTCCTTCGCGGTGGTCGCCGCATACGAAACGTTCGACGTCTCCCCCACGCTTCAGCGCTTGGGCGGCGCCGCCGGCGTCTCCTCGGAAACCGTCGCGCAGTTCCGGACGTTGGACGTCGCTTCTTTTTCCGAAACGCCGGAGCTGGCGACGACGCCGGCGATGACGTTCCCGGGTGCATTTTTCCCCGCGGACGCCTTCTCGGTGTTCGAGCACAGCGCGGACCGGTGGCGCACCGCGACGGCGTGTCGCGTGCTGTCGTTGGAGACGCTGCTCACCGCGGCGACGGCGGCGCTCCTCGAACGCCGGGTGGTGGTCGCGCATCCGAACCTCGGCGAACTCTCCGCCGTCGTCTTCGCCTTGACGCGAGCGTTTTTCAAACCCGCGACGTACACGTCGCTGGTCCTGCCGATCGTGCCGGACTCGATGCTGGACTTGCTCGAGGCGCCCGTGCCGTTCGTCGTGGGCGTGCGCTACAAAACCGCCGAGACGCGCGCGGCGTGCGCCACCCCGGGGGTGGTCCGCGTCAACGCGTACAAGGACGCCGTCAAGGTGAGCGGCGCGGGCGATTCGTCCTCGTCGAAGAAATCGCCCTTCTCGTTGCCCGCGCTGCCGGGCAGACAGGCGTTGCTGGAGGCTCTGCGCCCGAGTTACGACGCCTGTCGCTCGGCGGCGCTCGAGGCTGCGCGCGTCGGCGCGCCCTTCCCCTACCCCCTGTCCGTCTCGAGCGCGGCGGCGTACCTGGACGACGTCGAGAGCGACGCGAACGAAACCGGCGACGAAACCGACGACGCGACGCGACGAAACGTCACGGCGCGTTCGGCGGCGAGAGAGGCGCGTCGCGCGGCGGGTGCGTTTCTGGAGACTTGGCGCGAGTACATGCACGCGTTGGTTTCGTTTGAAGCGCTCGCGCCGCACGCCATCACGGACGTGACGAACGCCGCAGGCCGAGTGACCGTCCTGATGAGAGATTCGTTCGTGGAGTCGTTTCGGGTCGCCGATCGCGCCTTCGCCGAGGCGCTCGTCGACACGCAGGCGTTCCAAGCGCGCGCCGACGAAGTGTTGCGCTTCTAGCCGGTATCGAATATCGCAAGGAGGATATATTATAGGAGTTCTGGTCGTAGATAGACTACATTATATAGAGCGGACGGGAAGTTCGTGTATATCTCTCCTGTTCACGTACATAGCATAGCTGGCTCTTCCGGTTTTTAACCCCCGATCTTGTGCGCGGTGACGACGCCGTCCGCGGCGGTCTCTCCGACGTACGCCGCGTCGGCGCCGAGCACGATTCCGTGCGCGGCGACGCCGTCGAGCGACGCGAGCTCCGCCGCGACGCGCGACGCGGAGGCGGGTTCGCCGAAAAGCACGAACCCGGCATCCCACCGGCTCGGTGGTTTCGCCAGCGGGTCGTTGAAGCACAGGTCCACGATGGTCTGCGTGCCGCAGGGGCTGACGTACGGGTTCTTACCACCGCGCGGGTTCGCGTCGAGCTCGGCGCCGCGGCGCCACACCTCCGCGTCGCCTAGGAAAAGGTCGTCCATCTCCTCCGCGTCTTCCTCGAACGCGTCTTTGTCCTGGAACCGCATCGCGACCGGGACGCTCCCGCCCAGGGGGCGGAAAGAGTCAGGAGGCTCGGCTTCGTTCGCGAACAAGGCGGTGTGATTCTCGATCGGTTTTTCGTCGTTGTGCGTCGCCAGCAACGCCACGACTTTAGCTTCTTCGAGTAAACCGCGCGCGGTCACCAGGTCGGGCTGCGTCGGCCGTCGCCGTCGGCCGAACACGGCTTCGATATCGCCGTTCGCGTTCACCGCGAGCTCATCCGGCTGCATCGCGAGCACGTCCACGGCTCGTGGGCGCAGCTTGCCGTCGTCGTTCACGAGGAAGGGGCTCACGGGGACCCCCGCGACCGCGGCTTCCTTCGCGGCGAGCGCGTCCGCCGGGACGGCGACGACGTCGCGCAGGCGGCCATCCGCGACGCGCTCGTGGATCTCCGCCAACACGCACGAAACCACCGCGCCGGCCGTGACGCCAACGCGCATGCCCGAGGTCACCTGCGCGTTCACGAACGCGGCCGCGACCGCCTCGGCCGCGGCCGAGTTCGTGGAGGGCCCGTCGGAATTCTCCGCGGCTTTGGGGACGACGCCCGTCCGCGCGGTGAGCCGCGCGCCGGGTCGATCGCGGCGGTCGAGAAGCGGCGCGCGACGGTCGGCGACGGCGGTGCCGAGTCCTTTGGGGCCGGCGTCGGCGCGGCTCGATCGCGAGGCGCGCGAGCGCGTGGAGCGCGCGGGCGCGACGGCGCGCATCGCGAGGCTGGTCATCGCGGCCGAACGCGAGTTTTGGGCGATCACGACCCGGTGCAGCGCGAGTGGCGCGGGGGAGGGCGACGTGTGCTTTCCGGATATCGTAGTTTCTTCGAAGTCGGCGCCGAAGGCTCGAGGCCTCGAGCTTCGG
>Ga0206682_10002875_pt1 | contig 15204 bp, 12 predicted proteins | sample M240m12015metaG_FD_155444 | JGI IMG/M metagenome (GOLD analysis project Ga0206682, IMG submission 155444) | Ammonia-oxidizing marine archaeal communities from Monterey Bay, California, United States - M2 40m 12015 | ecosystem: Environmental > Aquatic > Marine > Intertidal zone | place: USA... | reverse complement strand
AACTCACTTGTCTGAAAACCTTCTGGTAAATCTTTTCCTATAGTCTCTTTAATAACTCTCGGTCCAGCAAAACCAATTAAAGCTCCTGGTTCAGCAATATTTAAATCTCCCAGCATTGCAAAAGAAGCTGTCACTCCACCAGTTGTTGGATCTGTTAAATAAGAAATATAAGGTAATTTGGCTTTAGAAAGCTGGGTAAGTTTTGCTGAAGCTTTTGCCATTTGCATTAAAGATATGCCTGCCTCCATCATTCTTGCTCCTCCGGATTTTGAAATTAACATAAATGGACATTTTTTTTCAATCGCATATTCCACAGATCTAGCAATTTTTTCACCCATTACATTTCCCATGGATCCTCCAATAAATGAAAAATCCATACAAGCTACCACAATGGCTTCTCCAGATGTTTTTCCATAGGCACTTCGCATGGCGTCATTAAGGCCAGTTTTTTTCTTTGATTCCTTAATTCTATCACTATATTTTTTCTTGTCCTCAAATTTTAGCTTGTCCTTTGGAATTAAATCATCAGCTATTAAGGTAAACTTTTGGTCATCAAAAATTATATCAAAATAATCTTTTGAACCAATTCTCACATGATAGCCCTCTTTTGGAGTAACAAAAAAGTTTTCTTTTAATTCTGTTTTTTCAATAACATCTCCAGAGGGAGTTTTATACCAAAAACCATCCGGAGTTTCTTTTTTCTCTCTACTTGGTGTTATAATGCCTTTAAGCTTTCTTTTAAACCAAGGGTTTTGTGCTTGTTCACTCATAGGGTATTGATATTATTTAAATCTTTAAATGCTTGCTTTAATCGATCTTTAAAAGTTAATTCTGCTTCCCTTACCCACTTCCGAGGATCGTAATGTTTTTTATTTGGAACATCTTCTCCATCAGGATTTCCAATTTGTGTTTTCAGATATTCTGATTTATCATTAAAATAATCTCTTATTCCTTCCATATAAGCATATTGTAAATCAGTATCGATATTCATTTTTATTACTCCATAACTAATTCCTTCTCTAATTTCATCAACAGATGATCCTGAACCACCATGAAAAACAAAATCTATGTAATTGTGTTCTAGGTTATATTTTTTTGAAATAAATTCCTGAGAATTTTTTAGAATTTTTGGTGTTAGTTTAACATTTCCTGGTTTGTACACACCGTGGACGTTTCCAAATGCAGCAGCAACAGTAAATTTATCACTAACTTGAATAAGCTGTTCATAGGCATATGCAACCTCCTCAGGCTGAGTATAAAGCTTGGAATCATCAACATCCGTATTATCAACTCCGTCTTCTTCACCACCAGTAATTCCCAATTCTATTTCTAACGTCATCCCTATTTTAGACATTCTCTCCAAATATTTTTTACATATAGCCATATTTTCTTCAATAGACTCTTCAGAAAGATCGATCATATGAGAACTAAAAAGAGGATAACCTTTTTCTTTATAATTAATCTCACTAGCTTCAATTAATCCATCTAACCATGGGAGAAGTTTTTTTGCACAATGGTCTGTATGCAAAATAACAGGGACACCATAAGCTTTAGACATAGTATGAACATGTTTTGCACCAGCAATAGCACCAGCAATAGCTGCAGATTGATTTTCGTTATCTAAGCCTTTTCCTGCATTAAAAACTGCTCCACCATTAGAAAACTGAATTATAACAGGAGCATTCAATTCTTTTGAGGTTTCTAAAACAGCATTTATACTACTAGAGCTAATTACATTAACTGCAGGAAGAGCAAACGCTTTACTTTTGGCTAGTTTAAAAATTTCTTTCACTTCATTTCCTGTTGCAACACCTGGCTTTATCGAACTCATTTATTGTAATTTTTTATTATAGATTTTTATTAAAATTATATTTCTCAAACAAATCTATAAAAATTGATGGTTGAGACAAATAAAACTTATTAGAAAGGATAACCAATTCCTAGGTTTAACAAAGGGGTAAAATGGTCTTTGTTTTCACTTTTAAAAATCCATTGGTTTTCATTATTTGGTATTCCAGGATTTTTAAAAGGAATTGCTAGGTCTGCTCTTAAGATAAAGAATTCAAAGTTTAATCTTAAACCAAATCCAGTCCCAATAGCAATATCATCCATCAAATTATTCCAATTAAACTTTCCCTTAGGACGTAATGAATCGTAGCCAACTAACCAAATATTTCCAAAGTCCACAAAAAAAGCACCTTCTATCCATTTTGAAATTGGGAAACGTGCCTCTAAATTACCTTCAAATTTTATATCCCCGATTTTATCATATCTTGTTGTGTCTTCGAAATAACTTCCGGGACCTAAAGACCTTGCGCGCCAAGCTCTAAGACTATTTGAACCACCAGCAAAAAAACTCTTCTCAAATGGAAGAGCATCACTTAAGTTTTTCTTCGGAACTCCAACTCCAGAATAAATACGATATACAATTTTTGAACGATCTGATAATCCTTGATAATACCTTAAATCTAATGTAGCTTTTTGGAAATGAGCGTACCTGATCCCTAAAAAATCATAACTGTCAGTAAGAGGATTTTTTTCCTTATTAATTAATTTATGAAAATTATACAACATACCTCCAGCAGATTCAAACGTAGTTTTGAAATAAAGAGAATTTAAGCTGTTAATTTGGTTTTGACCATTGTATTCAAATGAAAATACACCACCTGCAACAACATGATCTTGAAAACTAGAAAGAATATATTGGTCATTATAAGACTCAATCTGAGACTGAAAATCACTATTAATTTCAATATCTACAATCGAAATTAAAAGTGGATTAATATGCCAAGTTGTAGTCTTATTTTCATGAAAAATCCATCCAAAAGAAAGTTCTTGGTTTCTTCGGTAGTAATCAGGTCTATCTTGAATATTGAATGCTCCAGTGAATTCGGTTATTGGATTAATATGCTTACTTAAATTTCCAATTTTATTTATTAGAAAATATTTTGGTAGATAAAAATGGAATTCTGGACCAAGTTCAGTCGTATTGGGTTTGTTAGAAATTCCTGTTTCTTTACTGTCTGTAAGTAATAGTTGTATTTCAAAACTACTTTTTAAAGAAATTAATATTTTTTCACCACCACGAAAAAGATTGTTATGAAAATAATCAAGTCCACCTTGAAAACCAAATAGACGTTCGTTATTGGTTCCGTCTAAAGACAAGGATAGGTTTTGAGACTTAGTAGGAGATAACGAGACATTACATATCAGTTTACTTTTAGGTAATGTATCAAAACTAATATTAACATATTTGAAAAGACCAAGAGAAATTAGACTTCTATAAGTTTGCTGGGCAATACTTTTTTTATAAAAATCATCTTTTTTAAAAAGAATAGAATTTTTAAAGACTTTGCTATTAAAATTTATTGGATGGTAATTGACGATTTTAAAAAAGGAATTTTCAAGACTATCTAACTTAGCAATATGGTTAAACTTACTTGAGTCTCCAATTTGAATATTTACCTTAGAAATCTTAAACTGCTTATGGGTTAAGTCTTGAAAACTGTTTTTAATTTTATCAATTTTTTTGTAATTCTGAATTCCCAATGTAATATTTACAGTATTGGAAACATAATTGGTGTCAATATCAAAATAGATAAATTCCTTATTAAAATTGTAAAAGCCTCTGTCGGTCAGAAAATCATTTATCCTATTTCTTTCTTTTACTAAATTTTCGGTGTCAAAAACAGCTCCCTTATTTAAAAACGAATTACTTTTAATAGAGTCTAAGTAACTCGATATTAGTACTTCTGGACAGTGGTATTTAATAGTATTTAAATACATTGGATCTCTTAATTTGATAAAATATTGGATATCTATTTGACCATTATCTAAAATAGATAATGAGTCTGTAATTTCGCTTTTAAAATAGCCTTTGTTAAAAAGATGTTTTTTCAATTGTTCTTTAGTTCTATTTAACTTTAAGGCACTGAAAATTACAGGGGCTTCACCAGAGTTTTGGATTCTTTCACCAAATACTAGTTTCCGTTCTTTCAATGGTTTTTGAATACAGTTACTATCCAAAATCAAAGAGTTTCTATTTTGTTGCTTAATTTTATGATTTACCTTATCGATTTTAGTCTGTTTCTTAATAATTTTTTGGTCAATTCTTTGTTGATTGGATAAATTATAAAGTCTTAGGTAAAATCGATAATTTGAAAAAACTTTGCGATTGGGTTTTTGCAACAAAAGATTGTAGAGTTCGTCTTTAGAAATAGTATTGGAATTATTACTACTTAAAACTTCAATTTTTACTTTTCTAATTAAATATTCATCTTCTGGAACGTGCTTTGTAATAGAGCACGAGCTAAAAACAAAAATTAATAAAAAGAAGAAAATTAAATTTTTAAGAAATTTATGTTTATTAATTCTTACTATATTCAACTTAGACTTCACATTACAAAAGTAACAATATGACCATCAGCAATTACGATTTAAAAAAATTTAGTTCTCTTAATCGGAAAATTAAAAGAAAAGAACATCAATTATTTGTAGTTGAGGGTGAGAAAATTTGTAAAGAACTTCTGAAAAATGATTTTGAATTTGAATCTATTATTACAACCAAAGACTTACAGGACGAATTCCCTTTGTCTACAGTATGTTCCGAGAAAGAAATTGCTAGAATAAGTAATTTGAAAAGTCCTAGTAATGTAATTGCAATATGTAAAATACCAACATACAAAATTAATAGAAAGGATAAAAAGCCATTGATTTTCCTAGACAATGTAAATGACCCTGGTAATTTCGGAACTATTGTAAGAACTCTTGATTGGTTTGGATATAAGCAACTATTTTGCTCAAAAAACACTGTAGATTGTTTCAATAGTAAGTCTGTTATGGCCAGTATGGGTTCTATTTTTAGAGTTAATTGTCATTACATTGATTTTGAAGAATTTCAACAACTTTTCCCACAACATGTTACGTTTGGTAGTTCTTTAACAGGTGAAAATATTGGTTCTGTAAAACTCGTACCTAATTCTATTATTGTAATTGGAAATGAGTCTAATGGAGTTTCTAAAGATATTAAAGAAAAACTTAAAAACACTATTAGAATTCCTGGTAATGGCAAAGCAGAATCTTTAAATGTAAGTGTTGCAACAGGGATAATATTGAATGAATTGGAAAAATTAACCCTCAAAAGTAAATGAAAGTGTCCAAACTCTTGACCTCAAGGACTCTATAGCATTGTCAAATTTAGTAGATTCATCTGGATTAACATAAAGCATATTTCTCATTCCGCTACCTAGTTTTAATTCAATTCCCAACTTAAAATATTCAAGAAATAAATCTATCCCTCCTCCGACTTCAGATCCAAAATCATGCTTATTTAATTTAATTACCTGATCTTCTAAGTCAATGGAATTATTTACATCAATATTAGAAGACATATCAATTCCATACCTTAAACCTGCAATTCCATAAACTGCGAAATTATTTATTCTATTGGTTCTAAATTTTAGAAGAACTGGAAAATCTAAATACACTGGTCTCAAGGACTTAACGTAAACCGTTTGCTGTAAATTCGAAGGATTTAAATAGGTGTATTCCATTTCACTTTCTTGGAATGATAAAGAAGGTAAAACAAATCTTATTTTAAAATTTTCATTTATATTCAAAGACGTAATTACCCCTAAAGTAAAACCTCCTTTAGAACTTACTAGTAATGACTGTAATGAATCATCAAAAAATTCATGGCTTGAACTTTTTTCCAAATAGAATCCTGGTTGATTAAAGCCAAGAGCAAAGCCAAAATGAAATGGTTTATCGTCAAAATCTCCTAGGTTTGATGACTGACTAAAAAAACTACCAAAAGATAATAGAATTACAAATATTAAGAATTTCCTTTTCATTTAAAATCAAATATAACAAAAGAGATTTAACTATGGTTTTTCAGCAATATATATTGAAGAAATTCCACCTGTTAAAGTTTTATATGAAGAATTTGAAAAACCTACTTGATCTAATTCGTTTGTAAAATTATTTCCTTCTGGAAAAGCATCTACTGATGCTGGAAGATAATGATAAGCAGACTTATCTTTAGAAAAAACGCTTCCTAAAAGAGGTAAAACTGACTTTGAATAGAATCCAAATAGCTGCTTTACAGGAAATTTTTTTGGTTTAGAAAACTCTAAAACGAATATATTTCCTCCAGGTTTTAAAACTCTGAAAATTTCTTTTAAACCCATATTTAAATTTTCAAAATTTCTAACACCAAAACTCACCATAACTGAATCAAAAAAATTATCTTCAAATGGAAGGTTTTCTGAATCTCCTTGAACAAACTCTAATTTATTTTCTAATTTTTTTTTCTTAATCTTATTTCTACCCACTTCCAACATTCCATTTGAAAGATCTAATCCAATAATTTTTTCAGGATTTAATTTTTTATAAGCTGCAAAAGCTAAATCTCCAGTGCCAGTAGCAACATCCAAAATTAATTTGGGGTTTTTAGCCTGCATTAAACGAATAGTTTTTCTTCTCCAAATATGATCAATTCCAAAACTTAAAAAATGATTTAAAAAATCATAATTACTGGAAATATTGTCAAACATCTCTTCAACTTGTTTTTTTTTGGATAATTGAGAGTTGTCGTAAGGTTTAACTATTTTTTGCATAAACAAAATTACAAAATCAAAAAACACAATAGAGAATGTTTACCAATTTAAATTGAAAAATATCTAAGAATAATTATTATTTATAAACCGGTTATTATTCAACTTTCTTTTAATTAGCACTAATAATTGTTATTTTTATAAAGTTGACAATGTCAATACTTAATTAATACAGAAAAATACTATGAAAAAAATTATATACTTATTTACCATACTTCCAATTATAGGTCTTTGTCAGGACAACTACACTGATTACAATAAAATTATTAGTGAAATAAAAATATTAAAAGGAGACGATGACAAAGAGAAGAAAAAAGTTCACAGAATAGAAATAGGAGTTAACGGTGGACTAAATTTTGCTGAAATTACTCAAAATGTTCTTAATCAAGATTATACTTTGAATAGTAAATTAGGCACCCTCTATGGAGGAACTTTTATATATAATTTTAATAGGTTTTTATGTATCAAAGGTGATTTTGATATTGCTAGTAAAGGATTTGAAATGTCTAATGTTGAACTAGATGGTCTTAGAGATGGAGTTGATGCAGTAATTAGTGGAGATATTAAACAAATGATAAATTATTTTGATATTCCTGCATTTTTTCATTTGGGATTTGGGAAAAAATTAAAGTTTGATATTAATTTCGGTCCTTATATGGCTTTTCTTCTAAAAAATAGATCTCAACTAATCGATGCAGACGGTAAACAAATTGAAATTAAGGACAACGCATTTGATTTTAGTATTGATAATCTTGATAAAATTGACTGGGGTTGGGTAGGTGGTGCTGGAATTGATTATCATCTTACTGAAAAAATATCTATTGGTTTTGATTTTTTAATTGAACAAGGACAAAAAGTTTTAAATGGTGGAAGTACATTTGGCGACTTTAAAAACAGATCTCAAGATTTTGATTTTGGCGTAAATTTTCTTTTAATTGAAAAGAAAAGCAAAAAACTATTTTAAATAAATGGCAAAAAAAAAGATTAATCATATTTCTAAAAGTTCAGAGAAATTTTTAGAAAAATATTTAAATACCGCCTCCCCTACAGGGTTTGAGAGTAAGGGACAGAAAGTTTGGCTAGATTATATTAGTCCATATATAGATTCTCACATAGTAGATACCTATGGATCAGTAGTTGGGGTAATAAACCCAGATGCAAAGTATAAAGTAGTTATTGAAGCTCATGCAGATGAGATTTCTTGGTTTGTCCACTATATTACTGATAAGGGATTTATCTATTTAAGAAGAAATGGCGGAAGTGATCACCAAATTGCACCATCCAAACGTGTAAATATTCACACAGACAAGGGAATGGTTAAAGCTGTTTTTGGATGGCCTGCAATTCATACAAGACTTGGTGGTGCAAAAGAAGAATCTCCTAAAACAGATAATATATTTTTAGATTGTGGGTGTGGAAGTAAAAAAGAAGTTGAAGCATTGGGTATTCATGTTGGCTGTGTAGTAACCTATGAAGATGAATTTATGGTTTTAAATAAGTCCAACTATGTAGGAAGAGCTCTTGACAACAGAATGGGTGGATTTATGATTGCTGAAGTAGCAAGATTATTGCATGAAAACAAAATAAAACTTCCATTTGGACTTTACATTACCAATGCTGTTCAAGAAGAAATTGGTTTAAGAGGTGCACAAATGATTGCTGAAAGAATTAAACCAGATGTAGCTATTGTAACTGATGTCTGTCACGACACCAACACACCTATGATTAAAAAAATAGTAGAAGGTGATTTATCTTCTGGGAAAGGACCTGTTTTGACCTATGGACCAGCAGTTCAGAATAATCTATTAAAATTTATAATTGACCAAGCCAAAAAAAATAAAATCGACTTTCAAAGATTAGCTGCCTCAAGAAGCACAGGAACAGATACAGATGCATTTGCTTACTCAAATATGGGTGTTGCATCTGCCCTGATATCTTTACCTCTAAGATATATGCATACAACTGTAGAAATGTGTTCTAAAGACGATGTTAACTCTGTTATAGAATTAATCTATCAAACTTTAATTTCCCTTAAAAAAGATCAGACTTTTAACTACTTAAAGTAAATGAATCAAAGACCAAGAAGGAACCGAAAATCAGTAAACATTAGAGAAATGGTTGCTGAGACAAATCTTAATAAACAAGACTTAATATACCCTCTATTTATTGTAGATGGTGTAAATAAAAAGCTTCCTATTAAATCTATGCCAAATTGTTTTCGATGGACAATAGATTTATTGATTAAAGAAATTGAAGCCTGTGGAAAATTGGGTATTTATAATTTTGTCCTATTTCCAGCTGTAGAGAATCGTCACAAAGACAAAAAAGCTACTTACAGTTATAGTTCCAATAATTTTTATTTAAAAGCCATTAAAACTATTAAAAGTAAATTTCCTGAATTCACCATAATGAGTGATGTTGCTATGGATCCTTATTCTTCAGATGGTCACGATGGGTTAGTAATTGATGGAAATATTGATAACGACCAATCTCTTGAAATACTTTGCAAAATGGCTCTTGCTCAGGCAGAAGCTGGAATTGATATTATTGGCCCGTCAGATATGATGGACGGTAGGGTTGGTGCTATTAGAGAAATATTAGACGAAAATCAATTTACAAATACAAGTATAATGAGTTATACTGCCAAATATGCTAGTGCATTTTATGGTCCGTTTAGAGATGCCTTAGATTCTGCACCTAAACATGGTGATAAGAAAACCTATCAGATGGATCCAAGGAACAAAAGTGAAAGTCTTATTGAAGCTGAACTAGATGAACTTGAGGGAGCAGATATTTTAATGGTCAAGCCAGCTTTAAGCTACTTAGATGTGATTCAAACAATAAAGAAAAATTCTAACCTCCCTGTAAGTGCTTACAATGTTAGCGGTGAATATGCGATGGTACATGCAGCCGCAGAAAAAGGATGGTTAGAGTATAACCAAACTTTTATTGAAGTTCTTACAAGCATTAAAAGAGCTGGCGCAGACATAATTTTGACTTATTTTGCCAAAGATTTTGCAAGCCTTAAAAAATAAATTTACCTAATAAAAACTAATTTATTATTGCTAGAGTCATTAGATGAGAAATTGTATCCCAGTTCCATAAACCCCTCTAACTCTTCAATATTTTCTAATTTATTTTTTACAATAAAATTTGCCATACTTCCTCTTGCTGCTTTCGAATAGCTTCCTACTACTTTCAATGAGTTGTTTGATTTTTCATAAAAAACACAATCTATTATAGTACTATTAATACTCTTATTAATCATAACATTAGAATACTCCTTGCTTGCTAAATTTATTATTAAATTATCTTCCTGAAAAGAATTAAAGTAGTTAGTCATTTTATCTTTCCAAAATTGGATCAAGCTTTTACTTGACTCTATTTCAAATTTTAGACCCATTTCTAGTCTATATTTATTTATCCAATCAAATGGACGAAGAACCCCATAAAGACCACTAAGAATTAATAGATGATTTTGAGCGTACTCTGCATCTGATAATTTCCATTTTTGAGGCTCTAAATATTTAAAAGAGGTACCTTGGTATGCAAAAACAGCTAGAGTTTTATGAGACTTTTCAGAATCCCAAAGCTGAATATCATTGATGGTTTGAGTATTTAGATTTTCACTTAACTTCATAAGTGTTTTTAACTTTTGCTTTGAAAAACCTTTTAATAATTGATGAATATTTATAGCCTCTTTTTGAAAAAAAGGAATTGAGCTAGGTGAATCTTCAATTTTAAATTGTGAATTCATCATGGTTTTTGTTGGAGATAGAACGATCTTCATTTATTTAAGAAAGCTTTTTTAAATAATAATCTTCTCTGTAAGGGACAACATCCGTCTGGTTGGCAGTGAGACAGTATTTAATATCTTCATTGAGATTTAACTTTTTTAGTCTTTTTCTATGAGAAGATGCCTTTAGATATCCAAAAAAATTAGTTCTAGCAGAATTATAAAGATACTTAGCAGCGATAGTTGAATCATTAAAACTTTCGAAATTATTTGTGTTAAGTAATTTTTCACTAATTGCTCCTGCACATATAGAGTCTTCTAAACAGAATTTATTCTGCCAGCCCGAACCAAGTAACAATACACTTTTATTAAGCTCCATGAGGTGTTTACAAATAGCATTTAAATTCAAAAAGGAACCTATTAACAAATGTTCTATGTCCTTAGCAATATTTATTGCTTTTGTTCCATTAGTGGTAGTGAGAACTAATGTTTCTCCCATTAACTTATCATTTCTGTAACTTAACGGAGAATTTCCATAATCAAAACCATCTACAACTTTACCTTTTCTTTCTGCAGCTACATAGAAACCTTTATTTTTATATTCTTTGGCTTCCTGCAAAGTACTAACTGGAATTATTTTTTCTACTCCAAAATGAAAAGCTGTACATATAGCAGAAGTTGCTCTAAGAACATCAATTACAACTACTACTTCAAAATCCTCGGCATACAAAGGAAAAAGATGTGGAGTAAAGCATACTTCTAACTTTGGTTTCCTAATCATTTTTTTTATAAAAAGGTAACTTAACTAGTTCTGCTGGAATATTTTTATTTCTAATTTTTAAAAATATTTTGTTCCCTAATTCAGAGTGATTAGCTTTCACATAGCCCATTCCAATTGCTTTTTCAACTGATGGCCCCATTGTTCCTGATGTTACATAACCAATCAGAGCTCCATTTACATCCTGAATTTCATAGTCTTTTCTAGGGATTCCTCTTTCTAGTAATTCAAAAGCAACTAGTTTGTGTTCTGTTCCCTTTTCTTTGTCTCTTTTGATTATATCATCACTTATGAATGCTTTAGAAAATTTAGTTACCCAACCAAGACCAGCAGAAATAGGGGAAGTGTTATCATTGATATCATTTCCATACAAACAATACCCCATTTCTAATCTTAAAGTATCTCTTGAAGCTAATCCAGCTGGAAGAACTTCAAATTTACTATTGGATTTAAATATTAAATCCCAAATATCTTCTGCAATTTCGTTTGGAATATATAGTTCGAAACCTCCAGATCCTGTATAGCCTGTTGCTGAAAAAATAATGTCTTTGAATCCTAAAAAATTTCCATGTTTGAAATGATAAAATTTAATTTCGGATAGATTTAAGTCTGTGAATTCCTGTAATAGCTCTGTCGCTTTGGGTCCTTGTACAGCAATTAAAGAAGTATTATCAGAGATATTTTCTAATTGAGCATTACAGTTATTTTGAAGGTTTATCCATTCCCAATCTTTTTCAATATTAGAAGCGTTTACTACCAACATATAATGATTTTCATCTATCATGTAGGTTATCATGTCGTCCACTATTCCTCCATTATTATTTGGGAAATAGGCATATTGAGCTCTTCCTGGAAACAATAACGAAGCATCGTTGCTAGATATTTTCTGAATTAACTCTAATGCGTTTTCTCCTTTTACCAAAAACTCACCCATGTGAGAAACATCAAATACTCCAACATTTTCTCTTACATTTTTATGTTCCGAATTAACTCCAGAATATTGTACTGGCATCTCATACCCTGCAAAAGGAACCATTTTTGCTCCCAATTCAATATGCTTTTTATAAAGTGCTGTTTTTTTCATTTATTTATTTCATTAAGGAAGTATACAAATCTAAATAAGTCTTTTTAATTTTATTTTTTGAATATTTTTCTAAAACAGTTTGACGTCCCTTGTCCCCTACTTTTTTTCTTAATTCTTTATTTTCAATAAGTTTTGACAATACTTCAATCCACTGATTTTCACCAACTGGTAAAAAACCATTTACACCATGTTTAATAATATCTTTATTCATTCCTACATTTGACATTACAGAGGGTATTCCCACAGACATATAGAGTAATCCTTTCATTCCACATTTACCTTTGGCCCATTCATTATTAGGAAGAGGCATTATTCCTATATCAAAAGAATTGAACAACTCAACTTCCATTTTATTTTCCCATTTAAGTCCTTTTATCCCGAGCTTTTTATGGTGGTAATTTTCATCTCCAATAAGTATAAAATCAATTTTATCTTTGTATTTAAGTTTTAATTTCAAATAAACATCGGTAATCATTTCAAAATGTTTAACTGTCGTATGACTACCTACCCACCCTATTTTTACTTGACCATTTTTATTGAGTTTTTTAATGGGTTTATATATATCTGTATCGACAGTAGATGGAATAATGGTAATATTTGAATTAAATTTTGAAGCATAATTTGCCAAATATTCATTACCACAAGTTATATGCTTACAAAGCGGTAAAATTTTTTCAATCTTTTTTTCATCTTTCAAAAAAGAGATTTTTTTATTTACTTCTGAAACATCTTTCACCCAAATTGCGTCGTCAAAATCATAGACTATAGGTATGCTTTTTTTTGAAATGTAGTTCTCAAACAAAGTTGACTTTGTTGGAATCACCTCCCTATAAATAACTACTAAATCAAAACTTTCAATATCTTTTATATGTTTCCACCTTCTAAAAAATGAGTTAACGCCAACTTTTACTTTTTTTAAAATATTTTTTGAATGATATAAAGCTATCTCATCTTTTTCGTTTATAATGTTAGCTAAGTAACATTGAATACCATTAATTTCTAAATAATCAAAAAACTGCTCAAACCTATATCTTTGTCCAGGGCTTCTATCGATACGGTGATGTGCAAGAAATAAAATCTTTTTCAAAATTGGATTAGTAAATTAGGGAGTAAAAATAAAAATGATTTTGTTATAACTACTTAAAGTAAATAAATACTTTGATTTATATTACAATAATAGGTAAAGTAAATTTCAGACTGAATTTTTAAATTTATATTTGCAACTATATGAATCCTGGATGGTATTTACCAAAGAAACTAATATTATTAATCGATATTACCTTAACTTTTTTATCGTTAATTCTAGCATATTTAATAAGATTTGATTTTATTGACTTTTACGATCTTTTTTTAGTAAAAGAGTACGATACTCTTATTATAGGAGTTCCTGTTCTTCTTTCTATAAGATTTTTAAGTTTTTTAATTGCAAAAACTCATAAAGGAATTATTAGGCATTTTTCAAACGACGATGCCCATCGAATTTTCTTCACAATTACTTTAGGTACTATTTTAATTAGTTTTCTCTCTATTCTGAAGTATAATTTCATAGACGGAAGAGTCATTCTTCCAAAATCTGTAATAATTATCGAGTATTTAGGAACCTTGTTTTTGTTACTTTCTTCGAGATTATCAATCAAACAAATTTTTTTCACTACAAATAAAAAAAAGGGAGAAAAAATAAATATTCTGATTTATGGTTCTGGTAAAATGGGTATGATAACCAAAACAAATCTAGAAAAAGACGACAATAGCTATTACAATATTGAGGGATTTATAGACGATGATATAAAAAAAGAAAATTTGTTGGTTGATAGAAAGAAAATAATTCATCCAAAAAATCTAAAGTCCCATATTGAAAAACTTAAAATAAGTACAGTTATTATAGCCATAAAAGACCCTTTTCTAGAAAACAAACAACATTTGGTTGATTTTTGCTTAGAAAATCAAATTAAAGTAAAAACAGTTCCAAGTGTGGAAGATTGGTATGATGGGAATTTCTCTGCCAAACAAATAAAAGATATCAATATTAGTGACTTGCTAGGAAGAAAACCAATTGAACTTTCTAATCAGAAAACGAAAGACGAAATAGAAAATAAAACGATTCTAGTAACAGGAGCAGCAGGATCTATTGGAAGTGAAATAGTAAGACAATTAGCTAAATTAAAACCTAGGAAAATAATTCTTTTAGATCAAGCAGAAAGTCCACTTTACGACTTAAATCAAGATCTTATAAATTTGAAAGCCAATCTTGAAATTATTATTGGAGATGTTACAAGAAAAGAAAGAATGAAAAAAGTTTTTCTTACACATCAACCAAATCTTGTCTATCATGCAGCAGCATATAAACATGTTCCATTAATGGAACTTAATCCTTCGGAATCTGTAAGAACCAATTTGATTGGAACAAGAATAGTTTCAGACTTAGCAGTCGAGTTTAAAATCGAAAAGTTCGTTCTAATATCTACGGACAAAGCTGTTAATCCAACCAATGTTATGGGTGCATCTAAAAGATTGGCAGAAATGTATTGTGAGTCATTAAATAAGAACCATAAAACAAAGTTTATTATAACCAGGTTTGGTAATGTTCTAGGAAGTAATGGTTCGGTAATTCCTTTATTTAAAAAACAATTGAATAATGGCGGACCAATTACAGTCACACACCCTGAGGTAACGAGATTCTTCATGACTATACAAGAAGCTTGCCAATTGGTCTTAGAAGCATCTTCCATGGGAAATGGTGGAGAAATTTATGTTTTTGATATGGGAAAAAGTATTAAAATAATTGATTTAGCACATAAAATGATTCAATTGGCAGGATTGAAAGTAAATAAAGATATTGAAGTGAAATTCACTGGACTTAGACCAGGTGAAAAGATGTTTGAAGAAACATTAAACAAAAATGAAACTACCTCAAAAACACATCATCCAAAAATATTAATAGGTAAAGTTACTACTAGTAATCTCGATGAAACTGTAAAAATCATTGATGAAA
>Ga0206682_10002874_pt1 | contig 15206 bp, 17 predicted proteins | sample M240m12015metaG_FD_155444 | JGI IMG/M metagenome (GOLD analysis project Ga0206682, IMG submission 155444) | Ammonia-oxidizing marine archaeal communities from Monterey Bay, California, United States - M2 40m 12015 | ecosystem: Environmental > Aquatic > Marine > Intertidal zone | place: USA... | reverse complement strand
GAATTTATAGTAACTCAGCTTTTCTATGATAACAAAAAGTTTTTTGAATTTGTAGATAAATGTAGAGCTATTGGGATACAGGTCCCCATTATTCCAGGGTTAAAACCTATAACTAACCTTAGACATTTGTCTTTTATCCCCAAATTCTTTAACACCAACTTCCCTGAAGAATTTTCTAATGAATTGGAGAAATGTAAGTCTAATGAAGAAGTTAAAAAAATAGGAACTGAATGGGCCATTGAACAATCAAAAGAGTTAATTAATTATGGCGTTCCGGTACTTCATTTTTACACCATGGGTAAAGGAGAGGCCGTTAAAAATATTGCTAGCGAAATCTTTTAAACTATTTGCTTTTAATTTAATTACAAAAATTAATTTTTTTAAGGTTAATTATAGAATATATTAGTTCTTTTTAAAGCATTATTCTCTCTAATGAAATTCATTAAAATATTAGCCTTAGTCCTATTATTATTAAAGAGTTGGAGCTTTATTAGCCAAAATAAAGTAAATATTAAACTGAAGATAAATCTTTTGCCTGTGGAAAACAGAAAGGGTCGATTAAAAAAATGCAGAGTTAAAATTTACAGAAACAATACAGAACTTCAAAATTATATATTATCTGGCAATAAAATTAAAAAAAAATTAACCACAAGGGGGATTTATAAAATAGTGTTTTCTAAAGATAGTTATGTCTCCAAACACTTAATTATTGACGCAGTTAATGTACCCAACAAAAAAAAGAAACAATTTTTAAAAGCCGATATTACTTTATTTCATAACACTAAAAATGACGATGTTGGATTCCTTGAAAAAGAACCTATTTCAATTGCATATTATGACTATGTAACTAAACAAATAAGATGGGACTTTGAGTATTACAGGGCAACTGTAGAAAAAATAATAAAAGCTCAAATTTCTAATTAGAAATTCTATGTGATTTATTTTTTAATATTAGCAGATAAAAATTCTCTATTCATTCTAGATATGTTGTCTAAAGAAATTCCTTTTGGACACTCTACCTCACAAGCCCCAGTATTGGTACAATTTCCAAAACCTTCTTCATCCATTTTATTAACCATGTTCAAGACTCTTTCTTTTGCTTCAACTTGACCTTGTGGTAATAGAGAGAATTGTGAAACTTTCGCGGAAACAAAAAGCATTGCAGAAGAGTTTTTACAAGAAGCTACACAAGCTCCACAGCCAATGCAAGTTGCAGCGTCAAATGCTGTATCTGCATCATCTTTTGGTATAGGAATGCTGTTTGCGTCTTGGGTATTACCTGAAGTGTTTACTGAAACGAAACCTCCAGCTTGTTGAATTCTATCAAAAGAGGATCTGTCAACAACTAAATCTTTGACAACTGGAAATGCATTAGCTCTAAATGGTTCTATAAAGATGGTATCTCCATCATTAAATTTCCTCATATGAAGTTGGCAAGTCGTGACTCTCCTATCGGGCCCATGGGCTTCTCCATTTATATAAAGTGAACACATACCGCATATACCTTCTCTACAATCATGATCGAATGCAACGGGTTCAATTCCTTTCTCTATAAGTTCCTCGTTTAAAACATCTAACATCTCCAGAAAAGACATGTGTTCTGACACATCACTAATAGGATATGTCTCTAATGAACCTTTATCAGTACTGTTTTTTTGTCTCCAGATTTTAAGGGTTAATTTCATTTTTTTGTTATTTATAAGACCTTTCTTTTACCGCTATATTTTCAAATTCTAATTCCTCTTTGTGGAGTTTTGCTTCAGAAGGTTCTCCAGCATATTCCCACGCAGAAACAAACGTGAAATTTTTGTCATCTCTTTTAGCTTCTCCTTCTTTGGTAGCATATTCCTCTCTAAAGTGACCACCGCAAGATTCATTTCTAGTTAAAGCATCTTTTGCAAATAATTCTCCTAGCTCTAGAAAGTCTGCCACTCTACCAGCCTTTTCTAATTCTTTATTTAATTCATTGCGTTTTCCAGGAACTATAACATTTTTCCAAAAATCTTCTCTAAGCTCCTTAATTTCTTTAATAGCTTGCTTTAATCCCGTTTCAGTTCTTGCCATTCCACATTTATCCCACATAATCTTCCCTAGTTTTTTGTGGTAATAATCTACAGAGTGCTTTCCTTTATTATTTATTAATTGGTCCAATAATTTATTGACATTATTTTCAGCTTCATCAAACTCGGGTGAATCCGTACTTATGGAGCCAGTTCTAATATCATCGGACAAATAATCTCCAATTGTGTAAGGTAGAACAAAGTATCCATCGGCTAACCCTTGCATTAATGCTGAAGCTCCAAGTCTGTTAGATCCATGGTCAGAAAAATTAGCTTCCCCTATCGCATAAAGACCTGGAACAGTAGTCATTAAATTATAATCAACCCAAACGCCACCCATTGTGTAATGAACCGCAGGGTAAATCATCATTGGAGTTTCGTAAGGATTTTCATCAACAATTTTTTCATACATCTGAAATAAGTTCCCGTACTTGGACTTTACTATTTCTTGACCTAGTTTCTTCACGAGTTGATGATTGTTTTCATCTTCGCCTTTTAGTAAAGCCTGCTCTTTTCCATATCTTGTAATGGCAGAACTAAAATCTAAATAAACTGCTTCTCCAGTTTGGTTAACACCGTAACCTGCATCGCACCTTTCTTTAGCTGCTCTAGAAGCAACATCCCTAGGGACTAAGTTTCCAAATGCTGGATATCTTCTTTCTAAATAGTAATCTCTATCTTCTTCTTTAATGTTAGTAGCTTTTAACGTACCTTCTCTAAGAGATTTAACATCATCCATATTTTTAGGAACCCAAATTCTTCCATCATTTCTTAAAGATTCAGACATAAGAGTAAGTTTAGACTGGTATTCACCAGATCTTGGAATACATGTTGGATGTATTTGGGTGTAGCAAGGGTTGGCAAAAAATGCTCCTTTTTTATGAATTTTCCAAGCAGCAGTAGTATTACTTCCCATCGCATTGGTAGATAAGAAATATACATTTCCATAACCTCCAGAAGCGATTACTACCGCATGAGCTGAATGCCTTTCAATTTCACCTGTAACCAAATTTCTAGCAATAATTCCTCTAGCCTTACCGTCCACTAAGACCACGTCCAACATTTCGTGACGATTGTGCATTTTAATTTTACCTCTTGCTATTTGTCTATTCATGGCAGAATAAGCACCTAATAATAGTTGTTGTCCGGTTTGTCCTTTGGCATAAAAAGTTCTGGAAACTAATACTCCACCAAAAGATCTATTATCTAATAATCCACCGTAGTCTCTAGCAAAAGGTACTCCTTGAGCTACACATTGATCAATAATATTTGTAGAAACTTCTGCCAATCTATAAACGTTCGCTTCTCTTGATCTGTAATCACCTCCTTTAACGGTATCGTAAAATAGTCTGTATGTTGAATCACCATCGCCCTGATAATTCTTTGCAGCATTGATTCCACCTTGTGCTGCTATTGAGTGAGCTCTTCTGGGACTATCTTGATAACAAAATGTTTTCACGTTGTATCCCAGCTCTGCTAATGTTGCTGAAGCAGAACCACCAGCTAATCCAGTACCAACAACAATTACATCGATATTTCTTTTATTGGCTGGATTGACTAAATCAATAGAGTCTTTGTATTGAGTCCATTTGTCTTTTAACTCTCCTTTTGGTACGCCAGAATTTAATTTTGCCATAATATTTAATGTTGAGTTAGGTAGTGAAACAAAGCAATTACTATGAATCCAAAAGGTACAGCTATTGCAAAAATATTCCCGATTTTGTTAAACGTTAATCTTGTTTTGTTTGTGGAAACGCCAACACTTTGAAAAGAGGACTGAAATCCGTGTAATAGGTGAAGTGATAGGAAAAAGAAAGCTACTACGTAAGCAATCACCCTAGGTAATAATGCGAATTTCTCATGTAATTCATGGTAGTATCTAGTTGGATCTTCAGTTGATTGCTGAATGTATTTGTAATTAATTTCCGGAATCCAAAAATCTATAAAATGGATTGTTAAAAAAGCTAAAACAGTAATTCCACTGATTATCATATTTCTAGAAAACCAAGAAGAATTTGCTGATGGTTTGTTGTAGACATAAGAATTAGATCTAGATTTTCGGTTTCTTAGATCGAGGAAAAAACCCATAATAAAATGAAAAACAACTCCAAATATTAATATGGGTTGAAAGAGAAATTGTACAATTGGGTTAGTACCCATGAAATGAGAAGCTTCATTAAAGGCATCTGGGCTTATGAGCGAAAGAGAATTTATTACAAAGTGTTGCAATAAAAAAATCATTAAAAATAGACCCGAGAGCGCCATCAATATTTTATATCCAACTGAAGTGTAAAAAGTCGATTTACTCATGTTTAATTATTTTAACTGTTGCAAATGTAATAAACAATATAACGTCAAGGGAGTAGTACAAAAAAATATGATTGAACAACAAATATTTTAGATCAATTTAGAATAATTATAAATAAATTAATATTGAATTCTTAAGCCTCGTATCTCCAACTACTATTGAAATATTAGTCCAATTAATCCTATTGATAAAAGTTAAGGTCAAATTGGTTTATTCCCAAGCTTTTCATTTTTCTTTTGTCATTTTGGGGAATAATCAATTTAAAAACTTTTCCAGTTTTACAGTGACAAGCTAAGCATAACTCTATTTTAGAGGAATCAAATTGACTGTCTAAGGATATTAAATTTATATTTTCGTTGGATAAATAATCTTCTATGGCGTTCATCTGTGCTTCTTGAGAAAAAGTATCTGCTAAATAGAAGTCTAACCAAGGATCTGAACATCCTGTTTCGTCCCAATAAAAAGTTGTTTGAGTATTTTTAGTACAAGAAAAAAAGATAGAAATAGTTAATAACAAATAAAAAATATTCTTTTTCATAAAAATTGTTTTAACATCAATAATATATTTTAAATATAGAATTTTGTAAAGATAAAAAAGTTTGGTTTTTGACTATCTAAATTTTTTAAATTTAAATAAAAACAATTCATCATCTTCATTTGGAAGAACTATTTTACCATTAAGTTCAAATCCTAATTTCTTTAGTAGGTTTTGAGATGCAATATTTTTTTGATCTGTAATCGCTTTTAATTCTTCAATTTTAAACTCTTCAAATGCAGCTTTAATAATTCTAGACGCCGACTCATATGCATATCCAAGACCCTCATATTTTGGTAAAATACCAAACCCAACATCGATTCCTTCTATTCCACTTCTATCGTAAAGACCACATATCCCAATTTTACTTCCATTTATTGCATTAATTAATGTGTAATTTGAATAACCTTTAGCTTCTAATTGTGGTAGCATTTTAAGCTTAATATAATTTTCTGCACTACTGATTGAATCTATTTGTCTGTCACCTACATATTTAATAAAATTAGCAGTGTTCATTAATTGATAAATTAATTCAGCATCTCCTTCAAAAGTCGGCCTAATTATTAATCTTTTAGATTTAAAAACCTTATATGATACCATAACGTGTCCAAAAAAAATTAAACTCTAATTCTAGAATATAAGTAATGCAGTACTAAAAACCAAAAACCCTATCACCATCATAATTAAGCTGTATGGCAGTATATCTTTTGCCTTTAAACCTGTTATACCCAATAAAGGTAGTGCCCAAAAGGGCTGCATCATATTAGTAAGTTGGTCTCCGTAGGCCATAGCCATAATACTCTTTTCTAGAGAAATTCCCATTTCTACAGTTGATTGTATAATCAAAGGACCTTGAATGTACCACTGTCCACCGCCACTAGGAACTAGGAAATTGACTAATCCAGCACTTAAAAAAGTATAAAGTGGGTAGGTGTATGGTGTAGAAATATTTTGAAAATAGGTTGCAAAATCAGAAACAATTCCCATGTCAGTAACAATACCCATTATGCCAAAATAAAGAGGAAATTGAATTAATATTGCTGCTGTTCCACCAATAGCATTGTCAATTGCTTTTATGAAATTATAGAAACTTTTATGAAAAAATAATGCAAGACCAAGTAAGAATAAATTTAAATAATTTGGATTAATAAACTGCAAAGATTTGGTTGCTGTATGGGTTATTGCCAAGTAGCAACAAAAAAGCAATACTAATAGTCCTAGAAGCATTCCAGTTAATTTGGAATGGTCTAATTTTTCAAAACCTATCAAATTATTTTTTTTCTGTTCCATCTTATTATCAAAAACTCTTTCAGGAACTTTTAATCGGGATTTTTTTGCAAAAAAACACATAGATACTGGCAAGACGATTAGTAAAGAGACTGTCACAAAAATATTCATACTTGAAAATACAGTTAATGAAAAATCTATAAATTGAGGAACACTACTTTTTACACTTTCAGGAGCTAAATCTGATAAATGTCCTACCTCTGAAATTTTAATTAAAGAAGATCCTGAAATACCTCCATGCCATATCATTAATCCCGAATAACCACAAGCTCCAATTAAACCCATATTTAGTCCAATAGAATTTTTGGCTGCATAATTCATGATTTTTTTACAAAAAATAGCACCAAAAACCAAGCCTAAACCCCAATTAAACCAACTTACTATTAAAGTAGTAAATGTGATAATAAACGTGCTTCTAGCATTATTGCTACAAAAGAGTAATAATTTATTAATTACATTATCAATTGGTTTACTTATTGCTAAAACATGCCCCAACAATAGCATCAACATCATTTGTACGGCGAATGCAAGACCTTTTACATTCCATAAACCGATGTACCAAGATTTGAGAATATATTCCATCTTATTTGAAGAAGATGGGGTTTCAAAAGAGATGTTAGTGGGCCAAAAAAAAGCAAGTACTAACGTAAATAAAGTTAATATGATCGCAATTGAAAATGGAGATGGTAATAGAAAACGAATCCCTTTTATATATTTTTCAATTAGGGACATTTAAAAATTTAATTAAAATGGCAGGTCGTCATCATCGTCTCCTACAGGTTCAAAATCTGGTTCCGCTGGAGCTTCTTCTGTAGCTGGTGCTGCACCACCACTTTTATTAAGTCTCCACGCTTGTAAGTTTACATAATACTTACCATTGTACTCATTTCCACGTACATTAAAGGAAACTTCTACGTCTTCCCCCTCAGATAAACCATCCAATAAACTGGTTTTGTCTTTGATACACTCTAACTTCACATCTTGAGGGTATTGTTCATTAGTTGTAATAACAAACTCTCTTTTAGTAAAACCCGAATCCCAAGACTGTAGGTCCAATATCAACTTCACTTTTCCATTTAATTTAAGTTCCATAGCTTTTTTTAATTATTAAACGAAAGTAATGTTTTCCATGCTGCTTCCAAATCATTATTAAGTAAAAATTCTTGTGCTATTTGTTGAAGCTTTAATTCTAATTTTTCTGCATCATCTTCCAATTCTAAAAAAATCTCACCTAATTCTATCAACTTAAAATCATTGACTGATGTTTCATCAGGTAAAAACTCTACACCAGCTAATTTCCCCAAATCGTTTCCAGTCAAAATTTTACTATTTAAAACTTCTTTAGGCATCTGATCAAAACCTATTCCAATTGTAGAAATTGGTTTGGCAATTTCAAACATCGAGTTTTTATTTGTTTTTGAATACCAATTACCTCCCATTCGAGCAACTAAATCAATTTTTTGTTGATCAATCATTTGATTGGCATCTAATACATTATCACAAATATGAATTTTTAGAATTTCACAAATGATTAAATTCCCTGCACCTCCCTTTTGGCCCAACTCCTTAATTTCTATTACTTTACACTCCAGTTGTACTGGCGATTCTTTCAATCGGTATGGTTGGACTAAATCTGATTTTAATTTGGTAAACCCACTTTTTATAAATTCATCAACTTCTGGTGAATAAGGAGAACTAGCTAAAGACATTTGCTCTGCCATTTTAAAGTTTACCATATTTATAACAACTTCCCGTACCTTTTGAATGTTGTTAAATGTATCTTTATGCTTTCCTGTTCTGCCGCTTCTTGATGGTGAAAAAACTGCAATTGGTGGGTTAGAGCTAAATACATTGAAAAAAGAAAACGGTGCTAAATTTGAATTCCCATTTTCGTCTATGGTGCTAGCAAAGCAAATTGGTCTAGGAACTACAGCACCTAATAAGTAATGATGTAGTTTAGGAATCGGAAGGTCTTTTGGGTTTAATGAAAGCATTTTAATTATTTATACTGAACAAAGGTAGTAGAAAAAAAAATTTGAGCTTTTCTATTTCATAAAATTGAATAAATTTGCAAACTGCTTTTTCAAAACAAAGCATTTAGTAATGCGGGTATGGTGGAATTGGTAGACACGCTAGACTTAGGATCTAGTGCCGCAAGGCGTGGGGGTTCGACTCCCTTTACCCGCACCAACATCTTAAATGGCATAAGCATAAGCTTTATGCCATTTTTAGATTAATAAGAAAACAAAAATATGGACGTTAGTATTAAAAATACAGATGCTTTAAACGCAGTTTTAACAGTTAAAATTTCAAATGATGATTATAAGGATACTTATAATTCTTCTTTAAAAAACTACAGAAAGCAAATGCAGCTTCCTGGTTTTAGAAAGGGACATGTACCAACAAGCGTAATTAAAAAAAAATACGGCCCTTCTATTCTTGCAGAAGAAATTGATAAAATTTTAAATAAATCAATTTATGATCATATCACTGAGAATAAACTCAACATTCTGGGAAATCCACTTCCAATTGAAGACGATAATGTTAAAGTAGACTGGAACAACCCAAGTAATTTTGAATTTAAATATGAGTTAGGAATTGCTCCTGAATTTACACTGGAATTACCTGGCAGATATAAATTCACAAGATATCAGCCAAAAGTAGATGATTCGCTAATTAATAAGCAAAGTGATGATTATGGGAGACGATACGGAAAGCTAATAAACGTAGAAAAAGCTGGAGAAAGAGACATGATTCTTGGAAATTTCAAAGAATTAGATGAAAGTGGTAATGTTATTCCAGAAGGGTTTAATCACAGTTCTACCATCTCACTAGAGTTTATAAACGACAAAAAATCAAAGAAAAGATTATTAGGAAGTCAACCTAAAGATACTTTCAAAATAGATCCTGTAAAAATATCAAGAGGAGAAGCTGACATGGCTGCAATGCTTGGTATAGATAAAGAAAGAGCAAAAATTTATAAACGAGAGGTTTTATTAACTGTAAATGAAGTAAAAACACTAGAACCAGCTAATTTAGATGTTGCCTTATTCGACAAAATATATGGAGCTGGAGAGGTGAAAACTATTGAAGAATTTAAGTCAAAAGTAAAAGATGATTTGAATAAAATGTTTATTTCCGATATCGACAGACTGCTTAAAGGTGAGATATCAAAAACCCTCATTAAAAAACTTAAGTTAAAATTGCCAGATCAATTTTTAAAGAAATGGATTTTGTCCTCAAACAAAGAAGCAAAGCAGGAAGACATTGATAAAGAATATGAGTCTTACTCTGACGGTTTAAAATGGCAATTAATTGAAAATTTTATTATTAGAGACCAAAGTATTAAAGTGAGCGGTGAAGAATTATTAAAATTTACAATGGATTTAATGGGTAACCAATATATCCAATATGGCATGATGATTCCTGAAGAAGAAGAGTTGAAAAAAACTGCTGAAAAAGTTCTTTCTAACAAAGAAGAAGGGAGAAAAATTAATGACATGATTTATGATAAGAAAGTCATGGAATACTTAAAAAACACATTAAGAATTAATGATAAATTCGTGAATCATGAAGATTTTACTAAAAAGGTAGCTGAGCTAACTCAATAAATTCCTAACTTTAAAAAAAGACTAACGATGTACAACAGTAGTGATGAATTCAGAAAATTTGCAACAAAGCACATGGGCATTTCCAGCTCATCTTTAGACAAATACAGTTCTATTTTACCAAATATTCCTGTTGGGATGACCCCAAATATTATTGAGGAAAGACAAATGAACATAGCTGTAATGGATGTGTTTTCTAGATTAATGATGGATAGAATTATCTTTCTTGGTACTGCAATTGATGATTATGTTGCCAATATTATTACTGCACAATTACTTTTTTTAGAGTCTATGGATGCTAAAAGAGATATTCAGATATACATCAATTCACCAGGTGGATCGGTCTATGCTGGACTAGGTATTTACGACACTATGCAATACATTAATCCTGATATTTCTACTATTTGTACCGGTATGGCTGCTTCTATGGGAGCCGTATTATTGTGTGCTGGAAAAGATGGAAAAAGAACAGGTTTAAAGCATTCTAGGGTCATGATACACCAGCCATTAGGTGGAGCCCAGGGACAAGCATCTGATATAGAAATTACAGCTAGAGAAATTCAAAAATTAAAAAAGGAGTTGTACGAAATCATTTCACATCATACCAAAAAAGATTACAAAACTGTTTGGAAAGATAGTGACAGAGATTACTGGATGACTTCGGAAGAAGCCAAAAAATATGGCATGATAGACGAAGTGTTAATTAGAAAATAACAAATGTCAAAGACTTCAGAAGAAAGTATTAGATGTTCCTTTTGCGGAAGAGAAAAAAAAGAAGTTAATATTTTAATTGCTGGTATTACTGGTCATATTTGCGACTCTTGTATTACACAAGCTCATCTAATTGTCAAAGAAGAAGGAGGCTTAAAGTCTAAAAAAGAAATTGAAAAATCCTTAAAACTTTTAACCCCAAAAGAAATTGTAGATCGATTGAATCTTCATGTAATTGGACAAGATGAGGCTAAAAAAGTTTTGTCCGTTGCTGTTTACAACCACTACAAAAGATTACTTCAAAAAAATCAAGTTCAAAATAATATTGAAATTGAAAAATCAAACGTCATAATGGTTGGTGAAACTGGAACTGGTAAAACACTCCTAGCTAAATCAATTGCTGATTTATTGAACGTTCCTTTTTGTATTGCAGATGCAACCGTTCTAACGGAAGCCGGTTATGTTGGAGAAGATGTTGAGAGTATTTTATCTAGGCTATTACAAGCTGCTGACTATGATGTTCAAGCTGCTGAAAAAGGAATTGTCTTTATTGATGAAATAGATAAAGTAGCTAGAAAAAGTGATAATCCGTCGATTACAAGAGATGTTTCAGGTGAAGGTGTGCAACAAGCAATGCTGAAATTACTAGAGGGTGCTCAGGTAAGTGTCCCCCCTCAAGGTGGAAGAAAGCATCCCGAGCAAAAAATGGTTCAAATTGATACCAAGAATATTTTGTTCATATGTGGTGGAGCTTTCGATGGTATCACTAAAATCATTGGTAGACGAGTAAAAAGCCAATCGATTGGATTTAATGCAGCAACTGGTGAAGAATTTACCACTGAAAATATATTATCTCATGTCAACCAGCTTGATATTAAAAAATACGGGCTAATCCCAGAACTAATTGGAAGGTTTCCAGTCCTAACTTACTTACATCCTCTTACTAAAGAAACTCTGATAAGTATTCTTACAGATCCTCAAAATGCTTTAATAAAGCAATATGTAAAGCTCTTTGAGATGGATAATATTCAACTTACAATCAATGAAGATGTTTTAAATTTCATTGTTGATAAAGCTATATTACTAAAATTAGGAGCCCGAGGGTTAAGATCTATTTGCGAGGCAATTCTTACGGAGTCCATGTATAATGCTCCCGAAAACGACTCAAAAGAATTAGTTGTAGACCTTTCTTATGCTGAAAAACAATTTTCGAAATCAAAAATTAGCCAACTTAAAGTAGCCTAATTTTTTTTAGAGTATTCTATTACTTTAAAGTCATGAGGGTTTTCGTCGTCCTTCTGATGATTTAATATTTCCTTTGAAATCCACTTATCTAAATTAAAATCTGGGAAAAAAGTATCTCCATCAAAAAACTCATCAATATGGGTAATATACATTTTGTCTATTAGGTCCAGCTCTAAAAATTTTCTATAGATTTCTCCACCTCCAATTACAAATACTTCTTCTTTACCAAAATCCATACATTTTAAACTTTCTTCGATAGAATGAACTACTTTACAATCAAGGGCTTCATAATTTTTATTTCTTGTAATTATAATATTGGTTCTATTTTTAAGAGGACGAAATTTTTCCGGTATACTTTCAAAATTTTTTCTTCCCATTATTACTGGGTGCCCTAATGTAGTATCCATAAAGAACTTCATATCCTTAGGGAGATTCCATATTAGCTGATTATTTTTTCCAATGACTTTGTTATTGGAAATCGCTACGATTAAAGAAACTATCATATAGAAACAGCAGCTTTAATATGTGGGTGAGGGTGGTAGTTTTCAAGTTCAAAATCCTCGAACTTAAAATTATTCAAGTCTTTTATTTCTGGATTCAATTTCATTGTTGGTAAAGGTCTTAATTCCCTAGATAATTGTTCCTTCGCTTGCTCTATGTGATTATTATAAAGATGCACATCTCCAAAAGTATGAACAAAATCTCCTAAATCTAAATTGGTAACTTGCGCAATCATCATGGTGAATAAAGCATAGGAAGCAATATTAAATGGAACTCCTAAAAAAGTATCCGCACTTCTTTGATAAAGTTGACAAGACAACTTGCCTTCGCTAACATAAAATTGAAAAAAAGCATGACATGGCGGTAATGCAGCTTTGCCATCTGAAACATTTTCAGAAAAACTTTTTGAAGTATCTGGTAAAACACTTGGGTTCCATGCAGAAACGATCATTCTTCTGCTATTGGGATTGTTTTTAATTTGATTGATTAGTTCTTCAATTTGATCTACATTATCTGAATTCCAATTCCTCCACTGATGGCCATAAACGGGACCTAAATCTCCATTATCATCTGCCCAAGCGTCCCATATTTTAACATTGTTTTCTTTTAAATATTTAATATTTGTTTCTCCTTTTATAAACCAAAGAAGTTCATGAATAATAGATTTTAAATGCAGTTTTTTAGTGGTCAGAAGTGGGAAACCTTTAGCAAGGTCAAATCGCATTTGATATCCAAAAGTACTGATAGTTCCAGTTCCAGTTCTATCCCCTTTTTGAGTGCCATTTTCAAGTATATGATTAAGTAATTTATGAAATTGTTCCATGGATTTTATTGATGTCTAAAAATAGAATCAATTTCATCAAAAAGATAAATAAAATGTAAAAACTTTTCAACCAATAGTTAAAAAGTCATACCTACAATTGTAGCTGACAGCAAAGATGCTAAAGTCCCAGCTAAAAGGGCCTTTAGACCCAACTCTGAAAGTAGTTTCCTTTTGCTAGGAGCTAAGGCTCCAATACCACCAATTTGAATTCCAATGGAAGCGAAATTAGCAAATCCACACAGCATGTAGGTTGCCATAGTAATAGATTTTTCTTCCATAAATGCTCCAGCAGTTTTTAATTCACCTAAACTAATATAGCCAATGAACTCTGTCATTATTAACTTTTCTCCTATAAGTCTACCCACAAGAGTAATGTCTTCTGTACAGACTCCTATTAACCACATAAGGGGAGCAAAAATATATCCAAGAATTACTTGTAAAGAAAACTCATTGAATTGGCCATCACTAATAGTAGTTATAAAGTCATTTAACCCTGTAAATGAACCGATTTTTATGAGAATAAAATTACCCATTGCCAGAAAAGCTATAAATACCAATAACATAGAAGCAACATTAACTGCTAGTTTGAGTCCTTCTACAGTTCCATTAGAAATAGCGTCTAAAACGTTGCTACCAATTTTATCTTTAGTTACCTCAACATTGGAATTAATTTCCTTAGATTGAGGAATTAAAATTTTAGATATTATTACTGCGCCAGGAGCTGCCATAAAAGATGCTGCTAATAAATGTTTAGCAAACTTCAATCTTTCTACAGTATCATCTCCTCCTAAAAAAGCAATATATGCTGCTAAAACCCCACCTGCTAACGTAGCCATTCCACCAGTCATGACTAATAAAATTTCCGATCTATTCATTTTAGATAAATAGGCCTTTATCATTAATGGAGATTCTGTTTGTCCAAGAAAAATATTACCAGCAACTGATAAACTTTCAGCCCCAGAAAGCTTCAAAACCTTAGTCATTAAAAGTGCTAACCAATACACTACTTTTTGAATTATTCCTAAATAAAAAAGGAGACTTGTAAGAGCAGAAAAAAAGATAATCGTTGGAAGAACTTGAAAAGCAAAAAGAAATCCATGTTTATCAGCATCTAAAAAAGATCCAAATAAAAACTCTGCACCAGCTTTACTAAAATCTAAAATGGAAACAAAAATTTTTCCTAAAAAGTCAAAACCTAGTCTAAAATAATCTAAGAATGCAATATTAAATGGATTTAATATGAGAAAAGCTAATAAAATTTGGACTCCCAATCCTAAACCTACAACTTTCCATTGCACATTATTTCGTTTTTCGCTAAATAGAAATGCAATTGCAAGAATGAAAATTATTCCTAAGAATCCTCTGAAAATTGAAATGAAAGATATATCCAATGTGTTAATTTAACTTTACATATGTGTGAGTGTCACCATCTATCAAAAGATTCAACTCTTCTAAGTTAACAGAAATTATCTTCATTTTAGAAATTACTTTTTCTGGACTAAGGTTTCCATCTTTAAATGTTGCTATTTTTTGTGCTCCATTTTGGAATATAATTGAAGAATTTCCAAAACTATCATTTACAACAAAAATAGAATCTATTAGTGTTTTAGAAATTGGTATATTTTCGAAATAAAGCGAAGAATCCTTAAGTGTCCAAGTGCCATTGACTTCGTCAATTCGGAAAGAATTTTTTGAGTTCTTATTTGTTAAATTTATCTGGTACTTTTCTTCATCTGGCACTTTTGAATAGAAACCATCTGAATACGAAATATGATCTATTTCCCAGTTTCCCAAAATTTTATTTTCGATTGAAGATTTACAACCAATAAAGAAAAAAAATAAGTGAAATATAAAAGCTTTATTAATTTTCTTTCCTTTTATTAATTTCATCTCTGAACCTAGAAGCTGCTTCATAATCTTCATTTTCAATAGAGTTTTTAAGCTGTTTTTTTAACTCTTTTAGAGTTAATCTTTCTGCAGGGTCGTTGGTAATGTCTTCTAAATTTATTTCTGGTGTTATATCGTCATTTGCACTCAGCTCTTCATCATCTAAGATAATACCGGCTGAATTCAAAACAAACTCATATGTATATATGGGAGATTCAAAACGAACAGCTAAGGCAATAGC
>Ga0206682_10002871_pt1 | contig 15211 bp, 5 predicted proteins | sample M240m12015metaG_FD_155444 | JGI IMG/M metagenome (GOLD analysis project Ga0206682, IMG submission 155444) | Ammonia-oxidizing marine archaeal communities from Monterey Bay, California, United States - M2 40m 12015 | ecosystem: Environmental > Aquatic > Marine > Intertidal zone | place: USA... | reverse complement strand
GGCGACGACGCGGAGGCGCGCCAGCTGGACGACAGCCGCGACGGCCGGCTGGACGACAGTTTCGTTTCGCAGGAGATGGAAGAGAGCGCGGAGGGCGTTTCCCTCGCGCTCGCCGACGCCGCGGCGAGCGCCGTCGCCGACGCCGACGCCGCGCTGGCGCGCGCGGAGGCGCGCCTCGAGGCGGCGGAGGAGGAGCTCGGGCTCCTGGGCGGCGGCGGCGACGACGACGACGCCGCGGATCCCGCCGCCGCCGCCGCGGCGGCGCTCGCGGCGCGCGACGCGCGGTTCGCCGAGGCCGAGGGGCCCTCGACGGGGTCGACCGGGTCGCCTCCCGCTTCGGACGACGAAGCGGAGGCTGAAGCGGAGACGTCGAAGACGTCGGGCGAAGCCGCCACGCGCGCGATGCGCCGCGCGCTGCGCGACGTCGTCTCCGCCGCGGAAGAGGCGGCGCGCGCGCGCGCCTTCGCCGCGAAGGCGCCGGCGCGCGAAAAGGACGGCGCGGCGCTGGCTCGCCGCGCCGAGGCGCGGGGCGCGGCGGCGCGCGAGGCGCTGGACGCGCACCTGGCGCCTTTTCCGCCGACGCGCCGCGACGGGATCGACGCGCTCGCGTGTTTGCGCGCGGCGGTCGAGGGGGACGAAACGCTCCAGGCGCTCGCTTCCGAGACGATCGCCTCGCCGGGCGGCGCGGCGCTCGCCGCGCACGTCGCCGAACTCGCGCTGCGCCTGAGCGACGCGCGCGTCGCGCGCGCGGCGCGCGCGCGCGCGGCGGCGCGGGCCCTGGCGCCGCTGGAGGCGCACCTGGCGCGCCCTCCGGTTCGCGCGCTCGGCCGGTTCCCGCAGCTCCGCGCGCTTCTGAAGGCGGAGCGTTCGTTCGCGCGCGACCCGGCGCGCGGCGCGCGTTCGCTCCGCGCGCTTCCCTTCGTGAAGGGAATCGATCACGCGATTTCGAACGACGGTTTGGACGTTTTGGAAAACCGAAACGACGCGAACGGAAGGCGCGCGTCGGCGGAACGGTGGCGCCTCGCCGACGCGAACGCGTTCGAAGATACCGTCGCGCCGTTCCTGGAGGAGCGCGGCGACTGGGGCGCGCGCGTCGCGTTCGCGACCGCGCGATGTCCCCGGTGCGCGTTACCTCTGCGTACGAGTGAGTCGTTCGAAATCGCGAAGCGCGACGGTTCGAGTCTACGCGTGACGCGTGACGAAGTGCACTCGAAAGAAGACTCGAAAGCAGAAGACGCGTCCGCGTTTTCGGATCCGAACGACGCGTCGGGATCGGCGGGATCGGCGGACGCCGCGGACGCGACGCGAAGGGAAAAAAAAACCCTCGTTGCGTTTCCGTGCGGGCACGCGTTCCACGCGCGCTGCGTCCCCGAGGACGCGTGCGTGGAGTGCCTGCGTCTGCGCGGTGAGCGGCTGCCTTCGCCGGCGCCGGCGGCGCACAGGGAGGGCGTCGCGGTGAACGCGGCGTTGGAGGCGTTGTTTCCTTCCTTTTATTAGCGCTGAAATATACGCACCGCGCCAGGTCTTCGCTTTCCGCTTGACGATTGAGTTGATAGGTTTTTGGGCACTTGGGCTCGGAAAAACGCCACGCAAAAAAAAACGCCACGTCACTGATGGCCGCACGACGCGCGTGGATACTCGCGCTGGCGCTCGCCTCGTCGAGCGCCCTCGCGCGCGCGCACCCGAATTACGTGGGATGCGACCGCACGGGCTCGGGCTCGGGCGATGTCATGACGAAGAGCTCCATCATGGGCGTGACACCGACGGACACCACGCTCATGACCGCGTCGTCCACCACGTACGCGCCGGGTGACTCCGTCACCGTGACGCTCAGTGGGCTATCGAGCGGGGCGTTCGTGCACACGAGCGCGGGCACGCCGGCGACCATCTCCGGCTTCACCGCGAAGACGTGTACGGGGACGTCCCTGCAGTACAAGTCCTCGTCCGTGAGCTCCACGGAGACGCTCACGTGGACCGCGCCCAGCGACCTCACCGGCGTGGCCACCGTCGAGATCTCCGCCGGCACGGCTTCGGGGTACGGCCAAATCAAGAGGCACACGCTCACGCTGACCCGCGCCGCGGCGGCGGCGTGCGCGGCGAACGAGCGCGTCTCCGCCGGCGCGTGCGCGTCGTGCGCGGCGGGCACGACGCGCGCCGCGGGTGACGACCCGTACGCGGGAGATACGACGTGCGCGGCGACTCTGTGCGCCGCGAACGAGAGAGTGAGCGGCAAGGCGTGCGTCGCCTGCGCGGCGGGGACGACCAACGCCGCGGGCGACGATGCGTCGGGATCGGACACGACGTGCGACGCCACGCTTTGCGCTTCGAACGAGTACGTGAGCGGGAACGCGTGCGCTTCGTGCGCGACGGGCGTGACCAACGCCGCTGGCGACGACGCGTCGGGCGTGGACACGACGTGCGACGGGTCGCTGTGCGCCTCAGATCAGCGCGTGAGCGGCAACGCGTGCGTCTCATGCGACGCAGGCACGACCAACGCCGCGGGCGACGACGCCTCCGGCGCGGACACGACATGCGCGGCGACCCTGTGCGCTGTGAACCAGCGCGTGAGCGGCAACGCGTGCGTCTCATGCGACGCAGGCACGACCAACGCCGCGGGCGACGACGCCTCCGGCGCGGACACGACGTGCGCGGCGACGACGGTTTTGATCGTGGAAGACGAAGCCGCCGACGAAGACGACGACGAAGACGACGCCGAAGACGAAGACGACGACGAAGACGAGGACGACGACGACTCTGTGTTGGAAATTTCATCCGACGGTGCCTCCTCGGCGTCGACCCGCGTCGTCCCGGCCGCCGCCGCCGTGCTCGCCGGCGCCGTCGGTTTTTGTCTGTATCAGTAATAGCCGTGTAAATCGTTTCATCATTCTACGACACGTCCTCCACGCCGCGAGAACCTCGCTCGTCCGCAGAATAAGAAGCCCACTTGCGTTCGAATGACACCGCGCGTATACGCATCACCGCGACGCCAGCGCCTCTGCTCGCGCGGCGTTTCTTCGAATCGCCGCTTCCTGCGCCCGGAGCTCCTCCCGCACCGCGGCGTCCGCGGGATCCGGCTTCGCGAAGCGCGCGCCCGAGAGAGCTCTAGCGCCCGCGTTTTCGGCACCCGCGTTTCCGGCGCTCCCGTCTTTGGTTCCCGGGTCTTTGGTTCCCGGGTCCGCCCGCACCGCCTCCGCTCGCCGCCTGAGCTCGTCCAGCTTCGCGCGGAGCAGCGGCGCGTCCTCCTCGGCGGCGCGCAGAGTCACGCGGAACGCGCTCTCCGCCGCCGTCGCCGGCCGCGGGAAGGATCGCTCCATCTCCGCCAGCCGCCGCAGCCGCTCGCGCGCGTCGGCGTGTGCCCCCTTGGCGCGCTCGAGCCGCCGCGCCAGCGTCTCCCTGCGCTGCAGCACCGAAGCCAGGCCCTCGCGCAGCACACGCGCCTCCGCCTTCTGGCGCGCCACCTCCACGCCCAGCCGCGTGCCGTGGCGCCGGCACGCCGCGTGCACGCGGTGCGCGAAGCGCAGGTGTCGCTCCTTGAGCGCCATCGCCGCGCGCGCGAGCTCGCTGTTGCCCTCCGGCGTGCCCGGCGTGAGCCGCGAGCCGGAGGCGGCGGGCACGCCGTCGGCGCCGTCCGCCGGGCCCTCGGCCAGCGCGCGGAGCTCCGCGCTCGCCTCCGCGGCGGCGGCGAGGCTCCGGCGGAGCGTCTCCGCCGCCTCGGCGCTCTCCGCGGCGTCCGCGTCGCCCTCCGGCGGGAGAGGCGGCGCCGGGTGCAGCGCCTCGGCGTTCCCCGCGACGTCCACCGCCAGAACCAGCCCCTCCGCCAGCGGGTCGCCCACCGGCGCGACGCCGAGCAGGGCGCGGGAAGAGTCGAGCAGCGTGACGACGGCGGGCAGAGGCAGCCTGCCGCCGCCGTCGCCGACGACGCCGCTGGAACCGGAACCTCCGCCGACGGCGGCGTCAAACGCGCCGCGCGCGAAAGCGTCGTCGTCCCCGTCGTCCTCGTCGTCCACGGCGCCCTCCACCTGCGCGAGCCAGGTGAGCGTGACGGCGTGCACGGCGCCCCCCGCGCAGCAGAAGACGCGCTCGCGGCACCCCGGATCGAAGGCGGCGGAGACGAAGGGCGCGAGCTCGTTCGCCGCCGCCGCCGCGCGGCTCCTTCCCGGGGCGCCCTCCCCGGCGACGCCTCCTCCGCCGTCGTCGCGCGTCGCCACCAGCCGCACGCGGTCGATGGCGAGCAGCGGAGGCAACGCGCCTTCGTCTTCGTCGTCCACCGGGGGGGTCAACGCGATCGCGTCCGCGTCGTCGTCGTCGTCGTCCAGATACCCGTACGCGTCGCCAGTCACAAAAAGGGGCCCGCCGCCGCCGCGCGTCGCTTCCCTCGCGCGCGGACGCGTCTCGACGCGCGCCCACCCGGGAGAGGGCTCCTGAGGAAGAATCAAGACGTCCAGCGTCGCCGAGACGCCGCCGGAGTCTCCGCGCTGGTGCGCCACCGCCAGCAGCGCGCCCCCGCCTTCTCCCGCGGCGAACGGCGCCGCCGCAAGGCACCGCGCCACGGCGCCCCGCCCGAGCGCGCCGCCGCCGGCGTCGCTGTCGCCCTCCACGGGGTCCGTTCCCAGCGGCAGGGGCCCCCGGAGCGCGGGTGCGACGTGCGACCCCGACTCGAAAAAAACGCCCCGGCATCTTCGCGCGGCGAGCGTCGCGCCGCCCGGCGCGTACGCCTCGTCGTCGTCGCGGACGCCTCCGCCTCCGCCGCGGTCCGGGTTCCGGCCGTCGTCGTCCGAGTCGCCGCCGCGGGCGTCGTACGGGTCGTCGCCGCTCTCGTCGCTCTCGTCGTACAGCCCTCGCGCCATGCCGTCCGCTCGCGCGCGAGAGGCGCGCGAGAAGAGCGACGGGAACGCCGCCGCCAGCCACGCGTCCGCGCGCGCGTCGCTGCGGGAACCGCGCGCCAGCGCCTCGAGCGTGACCCGCGGGAACCGCGTGCCCGCGGGCGCGAACGGACACAGCGTGTACACGTCGCCCTCTCTGCCGAGCAGGATGAGCGCCAGCGCGCCCCAGCCGTGCGGCGGCGCGAACGCGAAGTCCACTATCTCCGGCCGCAGCGGGTACGGCGACGGCTTTTCACACTGCGTCTGGCGTCCCCAGGGGTCCAGCCGGTACGCCGACTCGGGCGTCGCGACGTTCGTTGCCGCGTCAAAGACGCGGAGCGTCCCGTCGGAGAGCAGAAGCACCAGGTGCCCGTCGCCGTTGGGGTGCCACTGCGCGCGCAGCACGCGGCAGGAGTGGTGCGCCGCGAATGCCTCCTCCAGAAGCGAGACGCGCGCGCACCGCGGGTCGTCTGGGTCGTCCGGGTCGTCCGGATGGAGACCGCCGTCGTCGCGACGGGTCGACGAGCGCGACCGCAGGCACACCACCGCCAGCGCGCTGCTCGGGGGCGCGAGAGGTTCGTTCGCCGAGGCTGAGGCTCGCGAAGTGGAAGATCCCGCGGCATGCCGCAAGCCGCCGATCGCGGCGAAGCGACCGGAAGGGGACACGCACAGGGTTCGCGGCTCGAAGTCGATCGGCGGGTCCGGCCGGAACGTCTCGACGGCGTCGCCGACCCGATCGCCCCCGCCGTTCGGGGTGAGCGTCGAGGCGTCGCGCGGGTCCACGGCGCCCCGCGCGGCGGCGTTGACGTGTCTCGCCGACGACGCGCGCACGGTCCCGTCCGCGCCGAGCGCGTACAGAGTCCCGCGCCCGTCCTCGCACAGCACGCTCGGCGCGGGGGACAGCGACGGGTCGATCTGCTCACCGCTCGCGCGGACGCAATGCGACAAAAGCGCCTCCATCGCGTCGCGTGCCTCTCTCGCTCGGGCGACGGGGGGGACGGCGCGCGTCGTCTCTGCCGCGGACCCACGCGCGTCCGAGGCTCGCTCGAGCGCGACGTGCGAAAGAGACGTGGGGGAGTGAGCCGCGAACCGTGAACGGTCCGGTCACCGCCCAGCCGGGATGTCGGTCTTGGCGTACTTCTCCAGGATCCAACGAACGTCGGCTTTGCTCCTCGCTATGATTTCGGCGACGCGCTTGGGGTCCTCCTCCTCGCGGTGCGCCGCGAACTTCTCGCGCGCGACGACCCGGTAGTACGAGCGCGTCTCCGCTGGGAGTAGACGCACGGATCGAAGCACCTCGCGGTACAGGGAAAGACCGCCGCTCGACATGCGCCGGCCGCTCTAACGACGCCGCGGACCCTACTGTTTGGGCGACGAACTCGAAACCTCGCTTCGCGGAGTTTTTCAAAACCGTCTTTCACGAACGAGATTCGCGCATTTGGTCAGTATGGCGACGCGCCCCGCGGCCGCCCCGGCGGCCTCGCCGGGAGGCGAGGACGTGTGGGCGGCTTTGACGAATATCTTCGCCGACATGGACGCGCAGGGTGGCGTCGAGGGGGAAGAGGTGGTCGCCCTCGAGGAGACCCTCCAGGAGCTCAGGGGGCTTCTCCAGATGCACCAGCAGGTGGAACGCAAAAAAGTCGCGCTCGCGGCGACTTTGGTGGAGGCGACGAGGGAGCGCGACGCCGCCTTGGAGCGGCTCGCGGAGCTGGGTGTGCCTCCGCCGACGCCCGTCGACGGGAGAATCAACGATTCAGATCCACCAGTCGAAGGAACACAGAACCCCGGCGAGTAGACGCATAGGCGGACGCAGTTTAGGTTGGTATGCATACTGAGAGGCACACGACTTCATCACACGTCGTCGCGCGTCTGCGTTCGCGTTCCTCGTCCCGGAAGCGACGGAACCGCGCCCGCGCGTCGCGCCGATTCCGCCCGTAGCCGGTCCGCCTGCGCCTTCCTCTCCCGCGTGCGCTCCGCCTCCACCCGCTTCCTCGCTGCCCTCTGCTCGTCCACGCACAGCGCGCGCGACGCCGCGGTTTCGCCCGACGCGCACCGCGCGGTGCTGGCCGCGCCGCTCGCCGTCTCCGCCGCAGCCGCCGCCGCCGCCGCCGCCGCCGCGCGCGCCACCTCCTCCGCCTCCTCGATCGCGCCGGCCGCACGCTCGGCGCGCAGCCGCGTCGCCTCCTCTCGCGCGCGCAGGCGCGCCGCCTCCTCGCGTGCGCGCTCCGCCTGCTCCGCGCGCGCCGCAGCCTCCGCCGCGCGCCGCCGCGCCGCCGCGTCCGAGGAGGCGGCGCGCGCGCCGTCCACGGCGCCCCGCGCCGCGCGCGCCGCCGGCTCCGCGGCTCTCTGCGCGCTCGCCACGCGCTCGTTCGCCAGGCGCACGGGCGTGGGCACCAGGCTGCTGCCCGCGAGGCGCTCGGGGAGTAGCTGCGCGCCGGACAGGATCAGCGCCAGCAGCGCCGCGAGCAGGATGTAGGGGCTCAGCGCGAGGAACGCCAGCGCCAAGATCACGGCGCTGGTCTCGGTGGGGTGCGCCGCCGCCTCGCGCGCCGCCGCGGACGCGGCGGCGGCGGCGCCGGCGGGGTCTTCGGCGACCGCCGCCAGCACGGCGACGGCCACCGCCGGGATGAGCGCGTACTTGGTGAGCGCCTTCGCCGCGCGCGGGATCACGACGTACGCGGCGACCGAGGCCGCGACGGCGGCCGGCGGGTTGGACAGCGTGAACCGCGCGAACGCCGCGGGATCGAGCTGCACGCTCGCGAGGTCGGGGAAGGCGAGGCTGTCGAAGGATGGGAACTCCAGCTCGGGGAGCTGAAGCACGACCTCCTTGGCGGCCGCGGGGTCTGCGGCCGTGAGGCACGCCAGGGTCGTCGCGCCGAGCGCGAGCGCGCGCGTCGTGTTCGCGGGTGATGCCGCGTCGATCGAGCGGTCCGCCTCGTCGCGCGCGACGGCATCGCGCTCGCGCTCGGAAACGATCCTCGCTGGCGTTCGTCGTGCGCCTCGGATCGCGACGCGAGACGCGCTGCGGCCGCGCGGCCGCGCGCGCCGTTTCGTCTCCCCACGCGCACCCGCACGCGCGGCGACGGGGGCGACGAGCGCGAGCGCCGCCATCGCGCGAGCCACGCGCGCGGACGTGTGCGTCCCGGCTCCGAAAGGCACGACGAGAACGTCTCGACGAAACGGCAGCAGATGACTGGTCGGGCCGAAGCCTCGAAGATCCCAGATTTTCGCGTCGATCGAGAAAAGGGTTGGACGAAGGGTTCGACCTCTTCGATGCCGATGAAGCGACCGGCTCGATCGACCGATTCCTCGATGAACGCTTCGCTTCGAACGGAATCGTCGCGAGTCCAGAGAAGGGTGCGCGCGTGGTGAGGCCACGGGGAGCCCTGTACAGAGGGGATGGCCGTGATGAGGTCTCGGACCAGAGGCATGGCATGGCTGACGCTGATGCTCGTGTGCTTGGCGATGCCGAAGGTCCACACCGCGGGCGCGACGACGGTACGCTCCCGCAGGCGTGGACATTGCCCTTCCCGCCCGCGCTCTGCCGAAACCACGCCTGTTGCGGCACCGACAGGCACCTCCGCGCCGGCGAGGGCTCACGCGCGCGTGCGTCGCCTCTCCCGAGCGCGAGCGCGGATCGGAGACTGACGCGTTCCCTCCCGTTTGATTCGCAGGAACCCACGCCCGCGCCGCTGTCCGCGCACGCGGTCAGGGCGGCGCTCAAGGTGCGCCTCGCGCGGGACAGCCGACAAATGCTCGCAAGCCCCACGAGACGTTCCCTTCCTCTCTTCCTCGCGCCCTAACGCCGGACCCGCTCGAGCGTGGACGCCGCGATCCGCCGCGTCCCGCGACACCGCGCGCTCTCCGAACCACCGCCCCTACGTTCGCTGACGTCGTCGCGAACCCGTCGTTCTCCCTTCCCGTCTCGTCTCCCTCTTCCCATCGCACGTCGCCGAACGAAACCGACGAACCCTGCGGTGAACCTCATTTTTAGACGGAGCCCGCGTCGGACCCGGAGCTGTGGCGCCGAGTGCACGATAACCAGCTCGGCGGCCGGCCGCCGGAGGAGATCGAGCGGCGGCTCAACCAGCAGGCGGGGGGGGGTGACGGCGCGGAAGCGCCGATCGAGCCCGGGCCGGACTGGGCCCCCGGGGTTTCCATTCACCCGCTGGAGCTGCGGTTTCCCGAGACGGCGTCGTGCGAGACAACCGAGGCGCTCGTCACCGTGTTCAACACGGACGCGCGCGAGACGCTCTCGATCCTGTCCGTCACCACGGACGTCTCGTCGTTCCAGCCGAGGGCGATCGAGGAGGAGCCGGACGCGGTGGAGCCGGGCGGGAGCACGAAGTTTGCGGTGACGTTCGCGCCGAGGCTGGCGGGCGCCGTCGAGGGCACGCTCATGGTGATCACGGACAAAGGCAGTTTCCTGATCAAGGGACGCGGCGTCGCCGTCGAGTCGCCGTACGGCCTGCAGCCCCTCGCCAACGTCAGGGTCCCGCCTCGGTTCCCGCACGTCTTCGCGCTGGAGGTGCACAACCCGCACGACACGCCTCTGCGCGTCGTGGAGGCTGTGTCCTCCGACCTGTTCGTGCAGCTCGCCGCCGCGCCCGCCGCCGGCGCCGACGCCGACGCCGTGTTTTTCAACCCTCTCGAACCCGAGACGCGGAGCGACGCCGACCCCGGGACGGACGCCGCGGACCGCGGGCCGAGAAGCGCGTCGAGCGCGTCTGATTCCCACCGGCGACGCGCCTCCGCGCGAGGTTCCCACGAGAGGCGCGCGTCGACCGCCTCGGGAGGCGGCGGCTCTCCCTTCTGCGAGTTGGAGGCTCTGCGCGGCGAGCGGCTGAACGCGTCGACGCTGTTTGCGCCCACCATAGACACCAGCGGCGCGCTTTTCGCGGAGGACGACGAGACCTTCGACGCGTCGTGGTCCGACGACGCGCGCGTGGCGCTGGCGTTCGCCAATCAGAAGCTCGAGGAGGAGGACAAGCGGTACCGCGCGTTGGTCGCGGAGCTCCCGCCTCTGCCGCGGCGCTCGGACGAGGCGTGGACTATTCCCCCCGGCGAGACGAAGGCCGTGCTTCTGGTGCGGCTGGCGATCAACCGAGTCGGGCACTTCGAGGGGAGCGTCCGGCTGCGGATGCGCTACGAGGAGGCATCAGAGCGCCTGGTGCGCCCGACGGGCGCGTACGGCGAGAAGACCGCCGCTTCGTACGACGTCTCCGTCGACCGAGAGACGGCGACGAGAACCGTGAGCGCGCGCGTCCCGATGAGCGCGACGTGCGCGCCGGGCGTGACGGTGTCTCCCAGCCGGCTGGACTTCGGCGTCGCCACGCGCCGCTCGGACCGGCTGCGTGCGACGCTCTCGCTGTTCAACGGCGCGCCGAGGCCGGCGCGCGTGACGCAGATCGAGACGCGCCCGAACGACCCGTCGCTCCGCGCGAGGCTGGAGAACGGCTTCGCGGACGGCGTGCTCCCCGCCTCGGCGACGGCGCGAGACGCCGTCGCGCTGACGTACAGCGGAAAGCTGGAGGGGTTCCGCGTCGGGACGCTTCTAGTGCACACGGACGCCGGCGAACCGCCGCTGGAGGTGTCGTACCGCGCGCGCGTCGTGCACGGCAAGCTCGAGTTCGACGTCCACGAGGCGAGCTTCGCGTCTCCCGACGCCGGCCGCGCGCCGTTCCCGACGCAGCGCAAAACCTTCTCCATCGCGAACGCGTTCCCGACGCCGCTGGCGGTGACGGGCGCGCGCGTCGTCGTCGAACGTCCGAAACGAACCGCGTCGAAACGAACCGCGTCGAAACGAACCGCGTCGAAACGAGCCGGGGACCACCTGGAGGACCACCTGGAGGACCACCTAGAGGACCACCTAGAGGACCACCGAACCGACGAACCGGAGGCGTGTTGCCTGCGCGTCGTGTCGTCTGTGTTCGACGCGACGCAGGTGGTGGCTCCGGGCGACGTCGTGCGGTCGCTGGAGATTGAGTACGAGCCGCGCGCGGTGGCGGCGCTGTTCGACGCGCGCCTGGAGCTCACCACCAACCTCACCGCGCTGGTCGTGCCGCTGCGCGTGTACCACGGGCAGCTCGCGTGCTTCGACGCCGCGCAGGCGGCGACGCGCGCCGCCGCCGCCGCCGCCGCCGCCGCCGGCGCGTACTCCACGGTGACCCCCGCGGGAGACGCCGGCGGTTCCCTAAACCCGGGACCCGCGGTTCCCGTCGCGGCGGCGGCGACGGGAATCGCCGCGTCCTCGGAGGAGGAGGCGGAACGGCGCGCCGTGCCGTGCGCGGTGAGCGACGGGAAGTACCGCGAGAAGGAGGGCTTGTCCATCATGGGCGTGATTGACTTCGGGGTGACGCGGGTGGGTGACGAAAAGGTGAGACGAGTCGCCGTGCGCAACCCCAACCCGGTGGCGATCGCGATCGAGTCCGTGACGAGCACGGTTCGCGCCGCGCGGGTGACGAGGGTCGAGGTGTCGGCGGCGCCGCTGAGCGCGCCCATCGGCGCCTCCTCGGTCTCCGCGTTGCAGTCGGAGGCGGCGACGCGAAGGACGGCGCCGTTCCGCCCGGACCCGCCCTCGGAGGGATGCCTGACCGAGCGCGGGAAGATGGCGGCGTGCGTGCAGAGCTTCGCGAGGCGCGGCGGCGAACGCGGAGGCGGCGCCGACGACGCCTCCGGCGAGACGCGAAGCGAAGGCGCGGCGAACGAAACCGTCGCCTCAAAAGCTCTCGACGCCGCGACGCCCCTCGGTGACGGGAAGGCGTTTAAGAGCGCGTCGGCGGTGATCATTCCCCCCGACCACGTCGCGACGATCGACGTGCTCGCGGCGCCCGAGGAGGAGGAGATGGCGCGCATGGGCGGCATGCTCTCGTTCACGCTGGACAACGGAAGAACGCTCGTGGCGCCCGTCGTGCTTCGCGCGCTGCGAGGCGAGGTGGCGGTGGTGGCGGAAAGCCGCGGGGGTCCCGGAATGCCTGAGCGCCGGAGCGCCGCCGCCGGCGGCGGCGGAGACGGGCCCGAGAAGCTCGGCGCCGTGCTGGCCACCATCGAGGTCCCCGCGGCGTTCCCGGGGCGCAGCACGCGCGCCCCGTTGACGCTGCGGAGCTCGTTCGCGGAGGCGGTGACCGTTTTCGGCTCCGCGTCCTCCGACCCGGCGGTGCGGCTGGAGCCTTCCGCCGAGAAGCTCAAGCCGGGCAAGAGGGTCGTCGTGGGCGAGGTGGTCTTCGACCCCGCCGACCTCGACGCCGACCGCGCGTACACCGGGCTGGCGCGCAACAAGCGCACGGGCGCGACGACGTACAAGGCGGGCGACAAGGCGCGAGCCTCCTCCTCCGGCGGCGCGAGCCCCGGCGCCGAGCGCGCGCGCGGGCTCCTCCGCGGCGCCGCCGCGTCTTCGCCCGAGAAGTCGCGAGGGGTCGCGAAGGGCGGAGGCTTTGGAGGCTTCCTCACGCGTCTTTTCTCGTTTTTCGGGACGGGCGACGGCGGCGCGACGGCGCGGCCGGCGCGGCGGCGGACGGCGGACGGCGCGCGCGGCGCGCCCGGCGCGCCCGCGCTCTCCTCGGCGGACGTCGAGGAGATCACACGCGCACGCGACGCGTGGGCGCACGTGGCGGGCGGCGAGAACCCGCACGCCGCCTCGAGCGCCACCGTGGAGTCCATCTTAACCGTGCGCACGGACGCCGTGGACGAGGTGCGCGTGCGCGTGCGCACGAAGCTGATTCGGCCCAAGATGCTGCTCTTCTCCGGGGACGACGACGACGAGTTCGCGAGGCTCGACGTCGAGGCGTTCGTGGATGACGACGAGGCGGACGACGCGGACGACGCGGGAAGGCGGGAAGACGACGAACGACGGGAAGGCGACGACTCGGGAAAAAGCGCGCCCGAGCTTCCGAACGCGGCTTCCGAAGACGCCGACGGCGACGAAAGCTCTTCGAGTCCCTCCCCGGTGTCTTCTTCCCGAACGAGGGATTCTGATGCTTCCTCGGGCGCCTCCGCGCGCACGGCGCGAAGCGCGCGCGTGGTGGATTTCGGGTCCGCGCAGGTTGGCGCGAAGACACGCCGGCGGCGCGTAGTGTTCATCAACCCCTTCGCGGACCAGTCGCTGTGCGTGCGCGTGCTGCCGATGGTTCCGGCGGCGACGACGCTGCGCGGGCGCGACGTGCGCGTCGCCGGCGGCCGCGGCGCGCTTGACGACATCCTGGAGGCGGCGGAGGCGCACTTCCTAGGCGAGCGCGACCCCGGCGGCGCGTTCGCGCTGGAGGGCGGCGAGCTGGCGTCCGCGCGCGGCGGCGGGTTCAACGCGGCGTCGACGCGCTCGGCGCGCTCGGACTGGACCTGCCTGGCGCCGTACTCGAAGATCGACCTGGGCGCGCTGGTGTTTGCGCCGCGCGAGGTGCGGCCGTACGCCGCGCACCTCTGCGTGCGCAACAACTTCACCACGCTGGAGTGCGCGACGCTGCGCGGCGACGGCGACGCCGTCAAGGTGAGCGTCGCCAAGGCGAAGCGCACGAAGAAGCAGTTCGAGCGGAACGTCGCCGACGCGTACGGCCGTACGGGCCAAGGCGGGAAACGCGCCACACGTAAAACGCGCCTGCCCCCGGCGGTGACGGACGTCGCGTTCCGGCTGCCGCGGTCCGACGCGGCGGGCGACGGGATCGTCGGCGGCGACGTCGCGTCCGCGTCCTCCGTGGACGTCATGACGCGCGTGATCTGGGTCGTGAACGACGGCTCCGCGGTCGCGCGCGTCAGCAAGCCCTGGATCGGCGCCGTCGAGTGCGGTGGCGACGGCTCGGTGGGGGGGTACACGGTGTCGCCGTGCGGCGCCTTCGAGCTCCCGCCGGGCGCCTCCAAGCGGCTCACCGTGGTGTGCCACCCCGAGCACGCCGCGCGCGCCGCGAACGCGCCGGGCACCTGGACGCAGCTCGCCATGGACGTCAAGTCCGCGGACGGCGAGAGCAGCCGGCTGGTCGTGCAGCTCTCGGCGAGCGCGCGCGTCGCCGGCGGCGCGTACGCCGCCGGCGAGCTGGAGAAGGCACGCGGCGCGTTTCTCGGGGGCTTTTTCGCGCACGCCTGGCGCCGCGCCGCCGGCACGGCGGCGGCGCTATGCCTCGTCGCGTTCGGCGCCAAAGAAGCGTTCGGCGCGCGTCTTCCGACGTTCGCGTCGACGTTCGCGTCGACGTTCGCGTCGACGTTCGCGTCGACGTCCGCGAGCGTCGCCGACGAGGCGTCCGCGCGGAAACCGCCGCGGAAGCCGAGCCGCGGTTCCCCGACCGCCGCGAAAGAAAAAGAAAAAGAAACAGACGAGAAGCCGACGCTCGCGCGGCGGCGGCGGGAGAAGGCGCTCGAGGGCGACGGCGCCGCGCCGCCCGCGCTCTCCGCGCTGCGCACCGGCGACGACGACGCGGCGGATCCACGCTCGCCGCGGATCGCGCTTCCGGATCGCGCTTCCGGAATGGAATCGCCGTCCTCGCCGGACTCGGTGATGCACCCGACGCGGCTCCCGCGCGATGCGTACCGCGCGGGAGCCCTCGGGGCGGACTCGGAGGCGTCGCCCCCGGAGACGCCGTCGCCGCCGGCGGACTCGAGCGCGACGGCGGCGGCGGCGGCGGCGGCGGCGGCGCGGCGCGCGTCGGATGTACCGCGCGCGAAGGTCGCGCGGCCCGAGGCGTCGCCCCCTCAGTCGCCCGTGCCCTCGCCGAAGGCTGGCAGGAGGCACGCCAAGGAGGTCAAGCCGCCGACGCTTACGCTCTCCTCCATCCCGAAACCCAAGAGCCCGACGGCGGGTTCGGCGGGGTCCGCCGACGGTTGCGCGCCCGCGTCGCCCGGCGCCGCCGCCGCGTTTGAGGCGCTGAACGCGCCGCCGCCGGAGGCGAAGCGCGCGCCGCGGGAAAAGAGCGACGCCGCTTCTGTCGCGAAACCGGCGTCGCGATCGCAGCAAACCGCGGTTTCACAGCTCACGCGCGTCCCGCAGCTCACGCCGACCGCGCCCGTCCCGTCCGTGCCGCGCTCCCGGCCCGCGCCGGGAAGCGCGGCGCGCGCGCTCTCTGGAGAAGAGGGTTTCCCGAGCTCGCCGAGCTCGGGAACCGCGGCGTCCTTCGCGTCGGCGCCGCCGGCGCCGCCGCCGGCGCCGCCGCGGCGCGCGGCGGACGGCGGCTGGATCGCGCCTCCCCTGCCGCCTCGCGAGCCGCGGCCCTCGAACCAGCCTCGGCTCGAGCCGGGGCGCACAGTCGGCGTCGCGCCGCCGTATGCGCCGCCGCACGAACGCGCGGGTCATCGCGCGGGTCATCGCGCGGGGTTCGCGGGGTTCGCGGAAAGCGCGTCCGCCGCGCGCGCGTCCGACGCGCGTCTCA
>Ga0206682_10002866_pt1 | contig 15241 bp, 26 predicted proteins | sample M240m12015metaG_FD_155444 | JGI IMG/M metagenome (GOLD analysis project Ga0206682, IMG submission 155444) | Ammonia-oxidizing marine archaeal communities from Monterey Bay, California, United States - M2 40m 12015 | ecosystem: Environmental > Aquatic > Marine > Intertidal zone | place: USA... | reverse complement strand
TAATACCATACATTCTATCGATATCCTTTTCAGTATATTCACCTGAGAATAACTTATCGATATCTTCTTGTTTCATTGGTTTTGACATAATTCTTATTTTAAATTTTTAACCTCGTACTCCCTACTTCATGTAATCATATAATAAGTGCATCGAGTAGGAGGTGCTCACTTTTCTTTTTATTCTTTATTAACATATCATGTTACACCTATGGGTGTACTACTATGTTTTTTCCTATGGGTAAAAAAATGGAGGCCGATAGAAAAACGTGTCCGAGCCCACTATCACCAACCCGAAGTTGCCTAGTTACAAGAAACCTCGGTAGGGTACTACCCCTCCACACTTATGCTATTGGATTTCATTCTCCGAGAGTACAACCACATCTTGGAGTTGAGATTTCACATACTTCTCCTTAGAATTTATCAACCTCTCACTCTCAAACCTTTCTATCTCCTTATGTGCATGTTCTATTGTAAGATATCTCCTATCCATGAAATAATCTCTTAGTTTAGGGGTCTTAGTTATAGTTACCATATCTGGAAATTTGTCTGTGGGTGTATTTTCTATAATACAATTTCTGTGTTTATACATATACTTATTCTATTTTGTTTATATACTACTATTGTTATATACTATATAGGTAAGTGAGCTAGTAGTATTATTAGTTCACTTACCGAGTTTCTTTTTTAGGAACCGAGGATTTAGTGAACATCAAATCCATAGTAACCTAAACATTTTTTATATTCTCCCTTAGTCATATAAGTTTTGTTATACTCTAAGAACGAACCAGCCTTCTTAACCAATTCTACCAAGTTTTGGTAATCTGGATTATCGAGGTTTTCTTCATATGTCTTATACTCATTTATCCAATATTCGAGAGAACCCCATTTTGGTTTGTTATCAATGAAGATATACGAAGGGAAGTATTTCAACTCCATACCAGCATCTGTGGTAACATCCTCATCTTTATACTCATAGATATCTTCCATACCATTGAAAGAACCAGCCTGTAAGATGTGTTTCCATTGAGAGATTTTCTTGAATACATCATAATCTACCTCAGAACCATCTGAATTACAAACACTTACTCTAACAGAGGAACCTCCACTATATACATCAGAACCAGCCCAAACCTTCAATTCAGGGAAATTCTTCTTAACATATTGTTTGATTACTGAAGCACAATTCTTAGCACTCATATAGATGTACTTCTCAACTGAGCCATTCCATGTTTGTTCTCTATAAGAATCAAGGGGTAATAGGAACTCAGTTCCGTTGATTGAAAATTTTAACTTTTTTAACTTACTCATAATTTACGTTTTATTGATTATCCTTATTTACATAGTAAATATACGAAATATATTTGACATATCCAAGCCTTTTGACAATTATTTTGCAAGTTTTTTTACCTCGTATATCTAAACTCCCACCCACAACCACCCTAAAGATACGAAATATTTGGGACATAGCCAAATTATTTATATGACAATATGTCATGGTTTTCGTAACTCGTTGATTATCAAGAGATTATAGGACAAAAAAAACCTACCAAGTGAGAGACAATTACTTCTTGGTAGGTGGTTCGGACGAACACTTTAGGATAGGAGAGTTGAGTTAAGCCTCTCATTTAACGTTGATATAGAAACCCCTAACTATACCAACCAAATACGAATCTAGGTGCGGAGTATCATTTCATCGCCTATGACACCTCATCGTTATAAGTGGTGGTTCGTTGTTTAGAGTGAGAAAAAACCACCAACAGCTCACATAGAGTTAATAGAACAAACTCATAGCAGATTTCAATCCTTGTTCAGTTGCTAAATGTACTGAACTTACCTTTGGGGTTAAGGTTGGATAATCCTTATACTGTCGAACAGCTTCTTTCTTCGCTCCACGAAGGGTCTTTGCCCAACAAGTATTCCAACCACCCTCTTCAAAGGTGAACATATACTCTTTTAATTTAATAACTTTACTCATAATTTTAAATTTAATTGGTAAAATAGGTGGGAGTCGAACCCACTATAAGAAATATCTCTCGTTTCGAACCGATTTCATCTCCACAACAGAGAAGGGATACCTTCCACCAATAGGAAGTCGAGGAGTTACCCTCTGATTCTTGTACTATTTCAATGAACTTTCGGTTAACTAGAGCACTTTCTCAATCATTAACCTCATTTACTATGTAAATATACGAAATTTTTTCCATATATCCAAGTCTTTTTGGACTTTTTTTGCAATTATTTTGCAGTTTCTTTCTCTTTTTGTTCTATGTATATCCCAATTGATAGGAATAATCCACAAATTACTATAAAAGATAGTCCCTCAAGAGGATTTTCCATTAAAAGCAAGATACCTCGAAAGAAAAACTTAATCGCTTTCGGTACCATAAACAATAAAAGACCTAATCCTACCCCTATAAGGGATAAGAAACTCCATTTCTTCAGATTTGTTATCATATTATTCACACTTAATCATTATTACAATACTAATATACGAAAAAAATTCCATATAAACAAGCATTTTCTTAATTATTTTGCAGAAAATCACTTTAACTCCTTACACTCCCACCCGCAACCACCCTAAAGATACGAAAAAAAATCCACATATCCAAATAAAAAACATGACAATTTGTCAAACCTGCTCATTTTAGCTCGAAAAGTTATCAACACCCCTAAAAAGTTATTAACATGACATTTTGTCTGACATATCGATGAGTCTAAATCCTAGCTCGAAAAATCCCCATAATGTGTGAACATGACAATGTGTCATAATGAGCTTGAGAAAAAAAAAGGCCTGTCCGAACACACACTTGAGCACTCTGAGTATATTGATATAGTGGTGTTTAGTGGTAAGAAGTGGGAAGTGTTACATATCAAATTATGATATAGGGTGTAAAATTCAACACCAGAAGAAGCATTAGGGAGTGAGGAGAGGTTAGTAGGGTTACATAGGGGGTCTCTAAGGTTATATCTCACCCTATGTAATAATATGGTACGGATACAATCTCAGACCTCTTAAAAAGGAGATATCAACCTCGTACTATTTTACTCTCTCAGTAAGGGAATTCGGAACTAGTGGGAGTGTGAGTGTAGGGGATGATTGAGTAATAGGGGAAAGTGAAGGGTTTAATCCCTTCCCTCATGTAAATCCCCTTCTATATCTTCTTTTGTTATCTTTATATCCTTATGTCTGTTAGTAGGAGGTGCTGAATTTTCTTTTATATCTTTACCGAACTTAAGGACTTCTCGGAAGGAAAGCAGAAGGAATGCTAGTGGTATAGTGTATCCCCAATGGTCTCCCCATCGTTTGTTAATAGATAATCCTATCACAACTAATATAGATATCCAAATAATAATTGGTATTAATATCTTAAGTGTAGATTTCTTCATAATTACCTTCTATTAAACCCACTATTGAAAATCTCATTGAAATGGTCTCTATGAGGATTTGGTTCAATAACTGGTTTCTTTGGTTGTGGTGTAGAACACTTACAATTTGGTCCATTACCACCACAACAATTCTCTTTTTCTTTCAATCGTTGTTCACGAATGTTTAATGTATATACTTTACTCATATTATTAAATATTACTATCAATAAAAAATAGGTGAAAAAATTTTCTTTGCGACTCTTCGAACCCCCCACGACAAAAGAACGAAAGGGGATTAGTTGTGTATAAGGGATTAGTAATCATAATCATCATCATTATAAGGTTTTTCTTTTGGAGTAGGTCTTTCATCAATTCCATCTTCATATGCAGTTTCATCATCATCCTCATCGGGTTCATTCCACTCATCGTTGAAATACATCCACACCCATTCTTTTGGTATCATATCTTGTTGTTTTAGTTCCCTATCGTTCAAAGGGGGTTCGATTCGTTAGTTACCCCTACCTACCTTACGGATACCTTTATTGGCTCCTTTACCTTTACTATTGGTATTCTTGGATTTAACGTTCTTTGATTGTGTTTTATTATCGTGTTTGTTACCGAAAAATTTACTTCCCATTGCTCTTTGTTTTAAATTCGTTAATATTACCTATTATTGCATTAAATAGACTGTTATGTTTATCCATATACTCTAATAATACTTTTCTAAACTCATATACCCACTCATACATATCATCTCTAAATTGTATCCAATCTTCTTCGTTATTACAAAGATGAGTTATTTTATCCATTATATCGTGAATAGTTTTGTATCTTTCAAATGGTGGTGGCGGGATTTCTAACTCTGAATCATTATCAAACATATGTTGTATATTATCTAATGTTTTGTAATATACTGGTAGAAATGGTTTACCTAAGATGATATGAGCTATAATCTTTTCTGATGTATGATATTGGTGTTCATGTAATATAGTGATGTTTGATAATGGATATATTTTATGTAACAACTCTCTTGAATTATCACCAATCCACTCACCACCAAAATCATCTAAATTATATCCTCGTTTATCATATTGTAATTCACTTGGATTATCTTTGAAATAATTTAATAATTCTGGCCATCTGTTATTATTACCATGTAAGGTTTCTTCTGAAGTAGATAAATGTTTTACCTTATCAAATGATTCACTCATTGTGATTCCAATTGAATCTGGTTTGTTAACATCTATCAAATCCATAGCTACATCCAATTTGTCTGGATACCATCTACGAGTCATATAATGAAACTTCCACTTCTTTTCTCTACTTTGGTTTTTGTATAAATCAAAATGATGATAGAATTCTCTAAAATGTAATGTGGATGGCCAAAACAGTGAGTTTACGAATTGAGTATATGATTTGAATCTATTTTTTCTTTCAATACCAAATTGTTCAAATAACTCCTCGTTTGATAATAAATTATCTGTGAATATTGGAATCTGTGGACTAAGGGTTTTTAGAAATGGCCATTCTATATCATTAAACCCACTCTGTGGTTCCCAAGCATTAAACACCCAAGCTACAGTATGTGGTTCATGTTCTTTAGTACTTTCTATTAAATCATTAAGATATGGAATGATTTCTTCCGTTATCTCATCATAGTGTTTTGATATAGGAATTACACATTCTTCACTACCGCCATTAGTTTGTAAAAAATAGTGGTAATTTAAACTAAAAATATTAATGAATCCACTTCTTGGTTTAGTACCCCACGAAACTCTAAAGTAATGGTCATTGTATGTAAATAAGTTTTCTTGACGAGTTTCAAAATCATCTCTCTCATGACAATATTTACTGAATAAACTTCCTTCGGCTACTGTAACCTTGTGAGGTGATATCTCGGCTCCATGACACATTCCCCAAAAAAACTCGTAATTATAATCGTGAAGAAAATTTATTTTGATTTCACTATCGGAACCATCGTATTGCATACTACTTTCCTTGTAACTTATCTAACTTCTCTTGGAATTTAATCATTAATTCTTTGTTACCTCCACCTACTTTTAAAGATTCTTTGTGGATTGTGTTGGATAGGTTTTTGATTACTTCAGTTTTTCTCTGTGTCTTTGTAAGTTTCTTTTTTGTCATAATTTTAATTTACTTATTGGTAGATTTATATACAGTATCTATTACTTCTTTTATTATTGCACAATCTTCATATCTCTCTCTTCCTTCCATATGTTCTAGTAAAATCTCAAGATTACCCAATGGAATTAAATTCACAATTGTTCTTTTCCGTATTGTACCTTCCTTATGACATTGCAACATCCATTCGAGGGAACGAACTCTCATTTCAAATAGTTCTTTCTTATCAATTAACCGATTTCTATGAAAAAATTCTTCTGGTCCCACTAAAATATTTTAACCCTTCCCCTTAATATATCCCAAAACATCATCCAATCAGAAAGTTTTGCTTTCCATGGGTCTTTAAATGCCGCTGGTTCGTTCTTTTCAAAAAGATAATGTCCACTCCATGCGAATGGATATATGATAAATGGTATAATTGGTATCAAATACCATAACCAATGGTAAAAAATTAGAAAGGTACTTATCAAAGTTACCCATTGACCTAGGAAATGTAATCTAATACAATTTTTGTTTTGATGTAGTGTTAAGTACATCTTATAATACTCTTTTAGTTTCATTTTATTTATTTTTACATTGGTGGCATTTGCATAACAGGAAGTTGTGGTTTTTCTTCTGGTTTATTAACTACCATACATTCTGTTGTTAAAATCATACCCGCAACAGATGCTGCATTTTCAATTGCAGTTCTTGTTACTTTCTTTGGGTCAATGATTCCCGCTTCGAACATATCAACAAATCTTTCATTCTTAGCATCATATCCACCACCATTTTGTTTAATGTATTCTACAACAGTTCCCTCAGTTACACCACAATTTTTAAGAATCTGTGATATTGGTGAAGCCAATGAAGTTCTAATGATATCAAATCCTCTTTGGAATGAATCAGATTCATCTGCTGGAGAATCACCTAAAGTATCTTGTATTTTAAGTAAAGCAATTCCACCACCTTCAACAATACCTTCTTCAATACCAGCTCTTGTGGCATGAAGTGCATCATCTACTCTATCTTTCTTTTCTTTCATCTCAACTTCAGAACCAGCACCTATATAAAGAACTGCAACTCCACCACTTAATTTGGCTAATCTTTCTTGAAGTTTTTCTTTATCGTAATCAGATGTTGCCGATTCTATATGTGATTTGATTGCTTCTATTCTTGTTTTGATATCATCAGAGTTACCACCACCATTTACAATTGTAGTATTATCTTTACCAATTGTAACTTTCTCAGCAGTTCCTAACATATCTAATGTAGCTTCTTCTATTTTCAATCCGAGTTCTGATGAAATGAATTGTGCTCCAGTCAATACTGAGATATCATTCATCATTTCTTTCTTTCTATCACCAAATGCAGGTGCCTTTACAGCACATACTTTTAAAGTTCCTCTAAGTTTATTCACTACCAATGTTCCAAGGAGTTCACCTTCAACATCATCAGCTATAATAACAAGAGGTCTATTTTGACCAGATATACCTTCTAATAAAGTAAGAATATCATTCATATTAGATAATCTACCATCATATAATAAGATATATGGATTTTCTAAATCAGCAACCATTTTCTCTGTATTTGTTACAAAGTGAGCTGATAAGAATCCTTTATCAAATTGCATTCCTTCTACAAGTTCCATAGAAGTTTGGATACCTTTTGATTCTTCAACTGTGATTACACCATCAGTTCCAACCTTTTGAAATGCATCTGCGATAAGTTCACCGATTACAGAATCATTGTTTGCTGAGATTGTAGCAATTTGTTTAATCTTTTCATAATCAGAACCAACAACAATAGCTTGTTTACTTAATTCTTCAGTTACAATACCAACTGCTCTTTCAATACCTTTTTTAAGTTCCATTGGATTTGAACCTTGTTCTACAAAATCAAATCCTAATCTTGCAATCTCTTGAGCAAGAACAGTTGCCGTAGTTGTACCATCACCCGCTTCATCAGCAGTTTTGGATGCAACTTCTTTAACTAATTGAGCTCCCATGTTTTCAAACACATCTTCTAATTCAATCTCTTTTGCAACAGATACACCATCTTTTGTAATATGTGGTGTTCCACTTTGTTTTTGTAAAAGTACGTTTCTACCTTTAGGTCCTAATGTAACCTTTACTGCATCTGCAAGTGTATCTAATCCATTTTTAAGGGATTCTCTTGCCTTTACATCAAATTTTAATTGTTTTGCCATTTCTGTTTTTTATTTAATTTACTTATATTCTTACAAATATACGAAATTTATTTAATATTACCAAATATTTTCGTATTTATTTTAGTTCTTTGCCTGTTATTAACTCGTTACGGAGCTGATATCCACACTCATCCATTATTTCTTGAGGGTCTCCACCATCCGAAATCCTACCCCATTCATGTGCAATTGATTCGATTCTTTTATCATAAAAATCACTAGCTACCTCCTTTACCCATTTCAAATGTTCCTCTACTCTAGGATGCTCATCGAAGTAATCACCAGTAATAGAATCGTTAAATACATATCTTGGAGTTTTTTTATTAATAAACCCATCTAATGATATTGTATTTGATAGTAATTTGGTTATTCTATCTTTTAATAAAACAACAGAATCCCAATTTACAGCCGAGGAATCGTAAACATCACCCAACATATCTAACCAAAAATCTTTACCATCATCATCCACATCGAATGCTGTATAAATTCTATAATCACATCCAATTGAATCTAGTAATAATTTAATTGATTTTAAACATATCCAAGTATTATGTAATCCATGAAGTGGAGACCATATTTTTTCAGGAAATGTTTTACCAAAATAATCGAAATTTCCATCAGCATATATTCCTCCTGTTGCCGTCCATGTTCCCATCCATTGTATAAAATCAGCTCTATTATCAGATGATATCATTACCAATACCGTATCATCCTTTGTTAGATTATATATTTCATTTACTTCGTTTAGTTGAGATAATGCAAAATAATTACCAGTACCTGCTTTTCCATAATTATAGTGTTCTTTAAATTGTGTACCTATTAGTTCAGCCCATGTTGGCCAAAAGTAACCTGTATAAGAACAACCAAATGTAAATAATCTATTTTTCATTCCAACTAACTTCCCAATCTTTAAATTCTGATGCGATACAATCTATTTTGTAATCTTTTCTACCACCAACTTTTTCTTGTATTTTATTCTTAGCGGTATTTCTGATTCCATTCAATCCATGTGTTAACATTAACTTATTTCCCTTATCATCTCCACTTCTTGCATTATCTTCATTTACCCATATATGAGTATTCATTTGAGATAAGACAACAATTGCTCTGATAAAATCTCCATCTATTGTTAAGTGTTTTGAATCTGTTAATATTTCATTGATATCATGTACGATATCTTTAATTTCTTGTTGATACTCTTCTTTATGTTGAGGTATCTTTACTTCCTTAAGTTGGCAGATTGTTAATCTATCAATTAATTCTCCTAATGTTGGTAGGTATCTTCTCATATTATTTAAATAGTTTAATTAACTCATTATTTAAAGTACGCTTCAATGTATGTTTATTATGAATAAGTTCTTTCGTAGAATTATAATAAATTTCATGTAGTTTAGTTATATCCATTTCACAAAAACGTTTTACAACTTCATAGAATTTATATACCTTATCTTCACTTCTTTCCAATTCATCAAAGGATAAATCTGAATAAAACTCACTTTCAAATCTCAATCCAATTTCTTTTAGTTTTTTATAAAATCCAATATCAGTTAAACAAAAAAATGGAATCATATTAACAATTGGTTTTAATGTTTTTTCACTAACTTGCAAATACTCTCCTTCTTTTTTATCACCAAGAAGTGTATCTACACTACCAAATCCATAATAATATGTTTCTGAATATATTTCAAAATAATTATTAAAATAGTTTATAGGATTAAAATCACCTGTATGTAAATCACTATCTACCCAATTCTTACCATCCCACAATTGATGTTTTTTGTTACTTGAATATTCTTTAGTTTTTCTAGCGAAATCTAATATAAGTGGTAAATTATAATCGGAATCCGTTACCTTTCTTATTTTACTTGCATGTCTTCCATTTTTCCAAGTTAACATACGAATTTCATCTTCATCTACACTCTCTATTGAAGGGAACCCAACTGAACCATGTTTTATTAAATCATCTTTATGTAACAAATCTAACAACTGAACTCGTTCATATCGTGGATGGCTTGTTAAATAAAGATACTTTTTCATTCTAAGAAACTTATGTTGTTGAATCAGTAATTCATCAAATATCTTAGAATTATCATAAATATAATCCATCTGTCCTATCTTTGGGTCATACCAATAAGAGAACTCCTTTCCAAACAAGTAGATATTAGGTGTTACTATTTTAATATTTCTTGTTTCAAACTTAATTTTAAGAAGGTTATAATGAGTTACTGATAGCGGATAATCTGAACTAACAAAATCAAATATTATATTTTTACCAAATTGACCAGAACTGAGAATGTACTCTATACACTCATCATTATATAGAAAATCAGCATCTCTTGGTATTATAACATCTCCATTATCAAAATAGTGATTTGAATAGTTTATAAAATGCCAATCATTATACTCATAATCAGAGAACTGATATTCATTTAGTTCTGTCTTAGATATTAGAAATTTAATCATACTGTTGTAACACCTTTTTTCTGAACAACTATCGTGGCATTAGAGTTTGCGTAGTTTATAGAATCACCAACATCTTTTGATTGAATAAACTTATATACAAAGGATGCCATCCAAGTATCACCTGCTCCACTCAAATCTCTAACCTCAACGGTATTATCTACTGAATATCTTTTTTTATTGTAAGTACATCCTTTATCACCTAATGTTACGATTAGTTTTTCTTTCCAATCTTCAAATTTTGCACCATGTTCTTTACAGATATCCCACTCAACTTCATTCATCTTTACAAATGTATAATGTTCAAATGATTTTACATTCACTACTTTTTTTGTATCAATAAAAGAGAATTTTGATTGTTTACCAATCTCATGGATATTATCATAGGTTAGATATCCTTTATCATAATCAGCAACAATCACCGCATCATATGAATCGAAATCAACTCGTTTGATATCAAATGTATTCCCAACCTTGTCATTAGAATCAATTCTTAACAACATCTGATTAGATTTTTCTTCAACGTATCTAGTTTTGGTAATTTGTTCGTAGTTAGTTATGAGTTCAACTTTTTCAACTCCAAGTTTTCTGAGATTGTTAACTACATTTCCTGCCATCCCATCGTTGGTAATGGTTTTAGATGGTTCAAATACAGGTATTGGTCCTTCTGGACATAACCTTGTGCACCTCCCATATACAAATACATCAGTACAACTATCTCCTATAACTAATATTTTCAAAAGCTTTTATTTTTTATTTTCTAAAAATTCATTTAAATTCTTTACTCGTTCACAGATTTCATATTCTTCTTGTATTAAAGCCCACTCAAGTATCTTTTCCAATGTATCTGTGATATTTTCTCTCTGTACATTAAAATCAAAGGCCTTTGATATACCTCGTACTATTACTTCAACTCTAGCACACTTTACCTCATCTTTATCATTATACAAAACCTCTTCACATCCAATTAGTAACTCTGGCATTAGAATAGCCTTTCCTTCACCAATTGTCCATTCATAAATATCAGTTTTTCCAAGATATATAGTTAATATTTCTTTATCTTCTGTCATATTATGGATTTAGATGGATTAAGTTCTTTTAGTTTAGAATTCTCTTCTTGAAATTTAAAAAGGTTATCTTTTAAATCCAAATTTTGGTCTTTAAGGGATTGTATTTCTTGTTTCATAGAATCAAACTTCTTGAACTCATCAGGATAATTATTTTTTACAATTGTTTCTTGTATCTCCAATTTTTTCTTAGTCATTATTCTCAGTTGAGTTTCTCTGAATAAACTTCTTTCCGCTTCTTCCTTTTTTAGTTTATATTCTTCAACTCGTTTTTCCATAGTAATGGAATCCATACCCCTTTCTTCTTCTTTAGTTTTATCATACACCTTAAATAATTGTTGCTCTATATCAAAAATTTGAATCCTCATATCATCTCGTTTAGATAATACTTGATTTATTGTTGAAGATACTATAAATTTTACTACCTCTGTACCTAGCCGTTCATGACCTTCTAGTGTTAACTTATCATCAATGATATCATTTTCAAAAAAATTAATAATAGAAAAATTATCATCTACATTAAAACAATTTAGTTTTATTTCCAAATCTGCAGTCCCATGAAAATCTTCATGCGTATCTAAGAATATAGGAACAACCATATTCATATACTTAGATTTAACGAAATCCATAAACATTTTTAATCTATCTAAAAGTAATATGAAATCAGAATAATTCTTTTCACGATTCAATTCAAGCAGTATTACCATATTCTTAAATAGTCCACTTCTTAACTTTACTAGATATTCATCTAATATTTCTAAGTTTGTTTTGGAACCATTTTCAAAAATCTCAAATGCGTTATTATCTTCTGATAGAGCTCTACCAACATAACTAAAATATGATTGTTCAAAAAGTTTTGTTTTTGTTAAATTACTAGAATTGTATATTACATTAGATGTTATACCTTCGTAATTTTTTTGAAAGAAATCATTTAATTCTTTTTTAGATTTCATAGGTAATTTTAAAGCTGAACATCAATTATAACAGAAGCTAATCCTTCTTTACCTGTATCATCGTTTATTATTTTTGTTATTGTCCAATTTGTTTTCATATAACGTATCTTTCCGCCTACATTTAAACATGGTCCTCCTTCAAAATCAAACATAATTTGATTTCCTTCTTTATCCTCAGAACCTCTACTAAATTCACTTTCACCTGTTACTCTTAATCTGGTTGGTGAAATCTTTTCAATGACACGGTCGTTTCCATATCTATTCTTAACAATTTCCATCGTACTTCTTTTTAAATGGTTTTTACTTTATTTTTATAATGGGATTCGACTACCCATTTGTTTTGAGTTCCATATACTTTATAGTATAATTCTTTATATTTTTTTGCAGTTTCTAGTTGTAAAATATTTTCACAAGAGTTAATAACATTACATACTTTTCTTAAAGGTGTTACTGTTCTCTTCATATTATATATATCTTTAAATTAAATTAATGTTCTAAATTCTTTATCTCCTAAACCTCTATTTTTTACTTTATTTTGTATTTTGATAAAATCTTTATCGGTATTTTCTAAATGTATTATTTTTCCATTTACTAATTTTTCATCTACCAATAAATTATTAATTGTTTGAGATACTACTCTATTTACAAAATAACCTTGATGTGGGTCATCTAACTTACCTGAGGTTTCGTTTTGAATTAACTTCCCATTTTTCATTGCGTAATCTGTAAAATCATATTCCTCTTTACCTTCAAATACATATGGTATTGTATCAAATATCCAATACTTTTCTTGGTTAGGTGTAAATATATTACATCCATTTACTATTTTAAAGTTAATATTATGTAATTTTAAAAAAGAAAAAAACATTATTAAATTCTTTTGTAGTAGATTTAATTGACTATCGAATGCCATAGTTTCTTTTAGAAAGTTAAAATACATTCTTTGATTTAACTTTTTATTAATACCTTTTTTCTTTTCAAAATAATGATTCTCAACAACATGAAAATTTCTTGTATTTTCTGGATTACTTGCACTATAATTAACTACGATATGGTCGTTTATAGTATTAGAATAATACTCTTTTCTATCTAAGTTAGTAGGTTCAATTAATATTAGAGTTTCTTCCTTATTAAACTCAGTACCACCAAACTCATTTTCACCAAATATTAAATCTAAAACCATTCTATATGTTCTTTCATTACCAGAACCTGATTTACCATAGTTGTGTACATCTACCGATTCTCCCAATATATCTTGAAGGATACCTGGCCATGAAAGTGTAGACATCGTTGGTTCATCTATAACAGTTTTATATAAATGGTTTACTAATTTTGACTGATGGAATCCACCACCCTCTGTATGAGATGAGCCAAAACAGTATATTTTTTTAATCATAACGTACCCATTTTTTCTTTTAGATTATACCAATCTTTTTCTGTATTTTCAATTTCGATAATACTTCCCTCAATATAATTATCAGATACCATTTTATTGTAAACTGTTTTTGAGATTATATTATTTACAAAATAACCTTGATGCAAATCATCTATTAATTTGTTAGTTTCCCATGTGAGTAATAATTCTTTATGATGTACCCTTGGCCATAAGTTTTTTATCTTTTCCCCAAATATTTCATATTCTATACTATCTATTCCTTGATAATAGTTCATTGTAGTATTTGGTTCTATTACTAAATTTGTTAATAACATATGATTTATATTGTGATTTTTTACAAAATTATAAAACATAAGATAGTTTGTTTCAACTTTTAATATCAAATCACTAATATGTGCAGTTTCTGATGTGAAATCTTGGTATATCTTCTCTACACTTTTTATCTTCTGATTTTTTTCACTTTCTTCATTATAATATTCATGAACAATCACTGCTGGTAAATCCTCTGGTTCCTTTCCTGGTGGATTTATATGCATTGAAGAATAGTTTAATACAATATAATCATTAATTGTATTAGACCAATATTCTTTTCTATCTAAATGAGTTGGTTCAAATATAAATAATGTTTCTTCTTTATTAAATCCCTTACAAAGTATTATATCGAAAAACTGTCTCATTAATCGTTCATTACCTGAACCACATTTACCTAAATTAATAATCTCAACTTCTTTACCAACCAATGGTTGTAATAAACCAGGCCATGATAATGTTTTCATAGATGGATTATCCACTACATTAGAGTATAATTTATTTAGAGTTTCCACATCTCCATGAAAACCACCACCTTCTGTATGAGATGAGCCTATACAATATATTTTCTTAATCACCTCAATCCCTTTGTTGTTGTTCTACCTAATGCAATTGCTATCTCTGATGGTGTTTGTCCCATCTTACATTGTTTCTTATACCACCAATACATATCTTCAGTAGTTCCTTTACCTCTTTGTTTTTTCAAACACTTATCCCACAAATCCTTACCAAATTCTAAACTCAATTCAGTTTTAAGTTCATTTAATCTACTCTGTTCTTCTTCAATTCCTTTTTCCATCAACTTCTGTGCTTTGATTCGTTTCATCTTAGCATGTTGATGAGCTTCTACTCTTCTATCATTCATATCTTTAATATGAGAAGTATCCATGAATTCTTGAAACATATCATCGTAAAGTTTATCATTATCCTTTGCTTCTAAAAAGAAAGGTGAATACTCAAAATCACCATTTTGTATTTTTAACAAAAGTGGTGAATTCTTTTTTAGTGGTTTGGTTCGGTACTTACCTTGTGTGTACCATCTGAATGGATTATATGCCATGGTTTATGTTTTAATGTTTAATACAAATATACGAAAAATATTTCATATATCCAAATATTTTATTCATCTTTTACAAAAACACCACCGATTGTTTTACCTTTTCTATCTGCAATTTCATCGTATGCTAATTGTAAACATTCTGTTGGTGAGTATCCTAATTGTTGAGAAAGAATTATAAGTGTTACAAAAGAATCTCCGATTCCATCTTTGATTTCATCTTCCTTACCTTTCAGTAATGCTCCAGCAGTTTCACCTACTTCTTCCATTACCTTTAACATTTGTTTTGGTGCATTTTCAGGTTTA
>Ga0206682_10002864_pt1 | contig 15244 bp, 20 predicted proteins | sample M240m12015metaG_FD_155444 | JGI IMG/M metagenome (GOLD analysis project Ga0206682, IMG submission 155444) | Ammonia-oxidizing marine archaeal communities from Monterey Bay, California, United States - M2 40m 12015 | ecosystem: Environmental > Aquatic > Marine > Intertidal zone | place: USA... | reverse complement strand
CTGTTTGGTGGTGCTGGAGGTCTGTTTGGTGGTGCTGGAGGTCTGTTTGGTGGTGCTGGAGGTCTGTTTGGTGGTGCTGGAGGTCTGTTTGGTGAAGGTGGGGTTGATCCGCACGGTTTATGACCCGGTTTGTCACATAATCTACAACCGGTACTTCCAATACAACCAACCCCTTTATAAGGGTCGCTAGGAGTGTAAGAACAACCCTGTAAGTCGTATACACACGCTTCTGCTGTACACGGTGGTTCAAACATACAAGAATTATCAGTAACCCCTTCCACCATAAACATCTTTTTACCAACACAAAATAATAAGATACCAATTAAAATTCCAATCAATATCTTTTCTAAACTAATTTTCATATATATATATATAAAATATAAATTTTATTTTATTTTTTATTTTCCTTGCTACGTGAAAAATGACGATCAATTTTAGATTTAGATTTTGTAGTGGGTTTTACCACCTTTTTAGGTAAATTAAATGAATATGATTTTTTGTTTTCATCATAAATTAAATTTTTTATACTAACTATTTCATAAGTTTCTTCACTATATTCAACATCGGTTACTTTGTTTAATGATCCATTTCCGCAAACATGAAATAATAATTTCTTAAGTTTTTTCTGTGAATCTTCGCTCAGTTCTTTATCCACCACTTCACTTTCAATAAAAAGTGTTAAACGATTTAATTTAGATCCTTTATCAAGTTTTGTCCATGACTTTTTAAATCTACTCTCTTTTTCTCGTTCAACGGCGTCAATGATACTTTGCATTTACTATTAATACTGAAAGATTCTTTAAATAATATATATTATATCATATATGGTATCTCGTAATAAAAGTAAGACCCATAAAAGACCCAAATCAAACAGAACAAATAGGAAAAGGAATATTAATTATGAATTACACTATTTCAGAATGGATGGTTGTAAATGGTGCGATGATTTTCAAAATACTTTATTACCTAAATTATTAAAAAAGAAAAATTTAACGACTAAGATTTTCAATAGATCAGAAAATCCCGAACTCATTAAAAAGTATAAAATTCAAACTTATCCAGCATTAGTTAGAGTTCGCGGGAAAAGACATAAATTGTTTATGGGAAAAAGAAACATGACAAATATTTTAAAATTCTTAAGATAAAATTAGAATTAATTTAAATCATAAAAAGTTAATTTCATTTTGTAAGGTTTTGAAAACCATGCTAAAGAATTAGCATCATCGAAATCATATGAATATATTGTATATCCTTTACCTTCACCGCAGTTGGCAGCTCTTTCCATATTGGGATAAGTAGTATTTGGATTAGCGCACTGATCATATTGAAGATCGCAAGCCCATTCTCTGAAATTACCTGTTAAATTACAACTACCATGATAACAAGGTTGTCCAACATGATCATTAAAATCATCACCAGGTCCCTTACCTGATTGAAACATTATTGGGCAGTCTTTTGAATCGCTACATTTCTGCGAGTTGGAGACATATCCAGGCACACCTGGTTTATTATATTTTGGATCCATAGTTACTAATTTAGCTGGATTTATACAACCACATTTCTTGATTCCATTCTCTGTAAAACAATTTAGTTCGTCGCATGGGTTTTTTTGAAAGAATGTTGTTATATATTGGTCATTATCTTCGGTGTTTTTATCTGAAAATTCCCATTTTAATTTAAAATTTACACCATCAACACCACTCATGTTTGCACCAGCTTCTTTACCTGCTTCAATTTTAATCGGTAACCCACAATCAACTCGTTGTTTTAAACCATCATTATCATATAAAGCAGTGTAGTTACACCATTCTTTATTAGAATTTAAAGGATCCATCGTATCAACCAAACTTTTAAGAGGTTGTATTCTAAATGGACAGTCATTTGTAAAATCAGGGATATTTAATATGACATATGATCCATTTTTTAAACTTAATTTCTGCCATCTTGTTCCTGTCCCTAAATCAGAATTATTCATATCGTCCTCCCCTGTTGGTCCACTCAAATCGTAAGATCCAGATGAAGTATTTACTTCCCATCTATTATTTGGAACAGGTAAATTAACAGCGCCTCCCCCCCCCTGAGATTTACCACATTCATTATCATTGGGGTTATTTATTGGGTTATTATCACTATATTCCAAAAACACGTGTAACCAAGGTTCAGTTGTTAAATTAACAATCTGTATTGTTGAATGAGATTGCTTGGTAATATCTACTCCACCATCTTGTTCCGGTGGTGGTGCTGGACCAGTTGAACATGGTGGTGCTGGTGGAGATGGAGGTCCAGGAGAAGGCCTTGGTGATGGTGAGGGACCTGGAGAAGGTCCTGGGGAGGGACTGGGGGATATACAAGTTCCACTTAATGAATCTTCTATATATGGAACTCCTGTATTTAAAATTTCAGATTGATTATGTAAATATTTCAAATATGTTTTATATATTTTTCTATCATTTTCGTCAGCATTTGAATTATTTATCGGAAATAATAAATTATTACAACATAATCTCTTACAAGAAGAAGGTGCTTCAGATACTGTGCTACCATTAATAGGATCAGTTGGATTATAGCCCGTACAATCTTGTATCAGATTACTTGTTGCTGTTGTACCATTATCGCCTGAACTGTTGGTCCATGGTTCTGGTCCAACATATGGACCAGTTGGACCTTCATCTACTCTTTTATATTTACATATACAATCATTATCAAGTGTTCCACATCCATTTTCGCTATTATCACCCCAAAAGCAACTTTCATCTTCTGGTGAAAATTTTTGAATTATATATCTTTCAAATAGTTTTAATGTTTTATGATTTTCATTTTCTTTTCTCCATGGAGTTGCGAAATTGGCGGGACTTAATTTTTTATTTGAATTCCCGCATATTGCGAGTGTGTTTAAGTGATCATTATTAAAATCCAGATCTACTTCGGCTAAAATATCTAATTCTGATTTAACTTCATCAATATCATTCTTTATTTCACGAATATCTTCTGGAGAATCTGAAATATTTTCAGATCCACTCACAAACCTAGCATGAGGCGGCTGTTCTACATCTTCAACGGCAGAAGGTTTTCTATCTTTATTTTCTCTAACAACTACAGTATTATCCGGATAATAATCATCGGTATAGATTGCATTTGTGAAATCTGGAAGAAATAATTGACTGAAATTTTCTTTTACATCGCTCAAGAAATATAATAAAAGAAAGAATCCTATTATTATCAATATATGATTCATATAATTAAATATAGAAATTAAATACTTCGGTTATCACATATCAATTTAAATTATTATCTAAATATAATTATAATGTCTAAATACAATATTTATATTATATGTAAAACTGAAGAAGATTTTTTAAGTAAATCAGATGAATTATTTAAAAATTATAAGTCTAAAATTTGTCATATTCATTGGGTCCCAGCAGAATATCTCAAATTAACTCAATGTAATAAAAAAATATTAAAAGATCTTAATACAAGGTGGAATACGGATGGCAAAAAAATTCTCGCCAAACTAGGAACAATCGCTGCTCATCGTAAAGCACTTTTAGCAATTTACATGAATAAAACTGATAATAATATTATCCTTGAATCTGATGCTACTTTGTCTGATAAACTACCATCGCCACCACCAGTATCGTGCTATCTAGGTGGATGGATTATTCCCCCCCAAATAACAAAAGCAGGGGAAGTGAAAATAAATGTTCATCCTAAAAAGGGATTAAATGATATAGAATATGGAAAATTTAGTGTCTTAATGGCTCACGCATTATTTATTAAGACTTTTGAAGAAGCAATGCAGTTATTCCAAACTACAATTACCGACAAGATAAAAAATTATGATGTTCATTTAATTGATTTACAATTCTTTAAAAAATATTATTATCCACCTATCTTTGTTCAGGGTAAGCATGTTTCAGAAATTGATAAAGTTACAAACAAGAATGATCTAAGGACGCATCTATATGGCCTTAAGATGTAAAAATCTCCTGAATCTGGTCCTTTACTTCATTAAATTTATCTATATCTTCATTCTTTTCTTCATCTTTTCCTCTTGATTCTTCAAGTTGCTTGATAATGTTCATTCTGGCACGAACTTGATAGTTCATCATTTCACTCATCATATGTTCATTTAGATTCTGAATTATTTTCTTCTTAAGTCGGCGGGTATGGGGTGTATTTGGAATAATATGATTTACTGGTTTATCTTGTAGTTCTTCTTTAAAGAACTCGATAGCTTGCTCTTCTGTCATATTCTTAAAAGCTTCCTTTTCTTCTTTCTTCTTATTCTCCACCTGAATAATATTCACCATGATTTCTCTCTGTTTTTCTAGACGTTCAATCTTCTCCAAGTCCCAAGAACCATTCTTTGGCTTGCTTTGCCTGATCTTCTTTTCAACTGATCGCAGTCGCTTTTGATTCTTGCTGAGAACAGCCATATTCTTGATTATTTATTCAAATGAAATAAAATCACAAATCAAATTTTTAATAAAATGACATTTCACTTAAACTCTTTTCTGTTGATAATTCACTAACGCCATCACTTTCGGCGACACTTAAATTATCACTAACATTATCATTCTTATCCAATCCATTTACGACTTTTGGTTTTACATCTAAATAATACATTTTTTCTTCATCTGCTTTATTTTTATTATTATCTTTATTATCTATATTTTTCTTCTGTTCGACTATATTTTTCATCACACCCTCAATTTTATCATCTTCCTCATCTTCTTCATCTTCGGGTAAATCATCGTCACTACCAACATTAAATACATCAGTCAATCCAGATAACATTTTTAAGAAACCTATAGAAAGAGGTTCGTTTGGTCCAATTTTTTCCATAATTTCTGATAATATTTTCTGTCTATTTTCAATCTGTTGCTTGATATCAAATGATTCTTTTCTTATTCGCTCCATCTCTTTTGCTATCAGTGTTGGTATTAAAATAATATTCAAAAAAATAATATTTATATTATCGGGGATATGTCTGTTAACTTTGCGATTCACATGGTGTATCATATTCGTTTGTTCTTCTGATTTCATTAATCCATCTAAATAAAATGGTTTCTGTTTCGTACTTAAATCACATAGTATGGCTCGATATTTAGGTTCATATTCGTACTGTCTTGTTTCTATTTGAGATAAATTATCTCTTAAAACTTCTTCACAATTATTAAAATCGTTTTTCAAATATTCGACTGAATTATAGATACTTGATTCTAAATTATCAGCATTTAAATTTAAACTTTCTAAAGTATCAACATGGGTTTGATATAAATTTTTCATATCTACGAAACATTTATTATCATAGCAATTATTCGGGCATTTAAATAATTCAATTGGATCAATTTTTTCACCCCATTCATTTAAAACTTGTTTTACTTTTTGGTTAAAAACAGGAGAATCATTTAATCTAACAATCATATCACCATTTAACTTTTGCTGAATAACAGATAATAATCTTAATCTATCTGTATTATGTTTTTTACATAGTTCATCACAATGATCTAGAAAAGATATATTATGAATTTGATTTCCACACATGGTGGGGATTCTAATATGAGACTGAGGTCCTTCTAGACCTTTGGAAACACGATCCACAAATTGAGGTAATTTATAATAATCTAGTTCACTCATTTATATATTTTAGTATTTATATTATTTATTTTTCTTTTAACTTATTAATTATATGGAATGTATTTTAATTGCTGACACTGGTTCTGGTGAATCAGAACAATATAAAGTCGCTACATCAATTGAAAACTTAATCAAAAGATATCCTAAGATATCTTCTGTGATAATCGCAGGGGATAATATTTATCCAGATGGTTGCGATGATATTCATGATGAACAATTTAATACCAAATTCAGAAATATTTATCAAAATATAAATTTACCGTTTTATTTATGTTTAGGAAATCATGACTATCATAAAAATGCCCGTTCTCAAGTAGATTATACATACAGTCAATACAATGAAGATAAAAAATGGAATATGCCTAGTAAATGGTACACTAAAAATTTCCCTTCTTGTGATTTTTTCTTTATTGATACTAACTTTGAATGGTTATCTGAAAGTGTGATACAAAAACAATTGAGAGATACAGTTAAATCTATTAAGAATTCAAATAAGAAATGGAAAGTATTATGTGGTCATCACACTTGGCGTTCAGTTGGAGGTCACGGGAACGCTGAACCGAGACATGAAATTTTTATGGATGATTTACTAAAAAGAGTAAAAATAGATTTATATGTTTGTGGTCATGATCATTGTAAAAGTTTAATAATGGTGGGAAAACATAAAATACCTACTTTAGTCATAGGGACCGGTGGAAAATATTATGATGAATCTTATTTTTACGTAGATAAGATGAAAGAAGAAGATGATTCTGTTTTAGAGTATTTCTCTCCGAACATAGGAGCATGTTATATGAAATGCGATGATAAATCATTGAGTCTAACATGTTACAATGAAAAATTACAAAAAGAATATAAATACGCTATGAAAAAATAAATTTTAAAACTTGCGTTTCAATTCCAAATAGATAATGCAATACAATTCCAATCAAAAATAATCCGATTGTTGTAATTACTAAAGGTATATCCGTAAAATAAGTTATTATGAATGCCCCTGCTATAGTAAAAAAATAATCTACAATAGCAGTTCCCTTAAATTTATATTTATGAACTCCAGTTCCAGGGGCACCAAATATATTTTTGTATTTACTTAAATCAATCAAAGGCATTATTTATTATTCATTATAAATTTTAATTATCAAAATTTATTTTGTTTTCTATATTATAAATAATGGTTAATACTGTTGATACTGTTGAAGTTGTTGCTGATGAAACCCCATCTCAATCACCTGCTCCTTCTCCTCAACCACAATGTGGTGGAGCTAAAAGAAGAAAATCTAAGCGCGGCAAGTCCAAAAAGAGCAAGTCCAAGCGTAGCAAGCCTAAGCGAAGCAAGCCTAAGCGAAGCAAGCCTAAGCGAAGCAAGCCTAAGCGAAGCAAGTCTAAGCGAAGCAAGTCTAAGCGAAGCAAGTCTAAGCGAAGCAAGTCCAAGAAGAGTAGAAAGGGGCGCAAATAAATTCTATCTTTTAAACAAAGTTTAAATGAATTCTAGATGACACTCCCACATATATCTATTAAATTTCAAATCTACTATCATTTTGTATTCTTCACCTGAAATATCATATTCATGTAAATGATGTGAATCCTTTGGAAAAATATATTCTAATTGTTCCTTATTACTATATTCTTTATTATTTCTTGTAATGTCTATTTTATAATTTGAAATATATTTACATAAATGCGTTAATAACGGACCTTTAGACTTACTACTAGAATATCTCCAGTTAACGCATTTATTAAAATAATAATGAGTTGTATGAACTAATGTATCTAAATAGTCTTCACATTCTTCACTATCATATTGTAGTGATTTATAAAGTTTGAATTCTTTATCAGATGCTAAAATAGGTAAATTTTCTATCATCTTTTTAATACTATCCTTATCAGATGTAGTATTACATTGAAAGCGATAAATATCTTCCAGCGATAAATACCCGTCAACGATTGAATTTTCATTTTCACCATGTTCCAAGATAAACTTGTTAAAATCTTGATAATCATTATAATATTGATTATAAATTTTCTCTCTTTGTCTTTTGCGAATCATAATAGTTTTACTAATCATATCTCTCTCTAAAGCAGATAACTCTGAAATAAACTCTTTAAAAAATGTCATATGAATTATATTAGGTAGAGATCTGTCAATCAATCTGAAATAACCACTATATCTTTCTTGTAATTTACTATAGGTATCTACTAGTATATCATGTCCACGATATCTTAGATTTAATGATGGTATATGATTCATAAAATCATTCCCCAATAAGAAACACATAAAAATATAATCATCAATGATTATAGATTCTTTTATGGTTCGTTTCAAATGAAATGATTCTAATAAATGTTTTTTTAGTGAATCAATTTTCAAATAAATATATTCACTATCCGTATTTTCAATATTATAATCTGTTGTTTCTCTGAGTAATACGATATTTGGTTTATGAGACACCAGTGATAATTGTATTAAATCCGCATCCAAACCATAAATACATATTTTACCTTTCAGTCTATTATTTAGAATATAATGTAATATTTTATGTTCCCCTTCTCCTCTATTATCACTGTCATCTAGTATAATATTTTTATATTCACAAAATTGCTTTCTCAAACAGATATTTAACTTATTCATGAATTTAGTGCCAGGTGAAATTGCGTTTGTATTCCACAGAGAATCTGTATTATACTTTCTCTCTAACGCAGATTTATGTCTTCTCATTCTTTGTTGTCGCATTTTCATTTTAGGAGCAATACCATCAATCGCAATATAGATAGTATCTTTAACTCCCGTATATACTATTAATTTATCTATTTCATTTAAGATTTTATCTATGATTTCATTTTCATCAGATAATCCTCTCGCACATGGATGAATTAAACAATTCAGATCAAAAAAAAGATGATTAATATCATCATAAATATCTTTATGTAAAATAGTGTCACCATAATCTGAAATTAAGGTTTTAAAATAAACAGGGATACCCATTGTAAATAGTATCTATATGCGAAGTATCTTTAACTAAAGAAGAACAGTCATTAAATGGTATTGATCTATATCATTTTCATATAAATCTTTGAAATAAAAGTAGCAATAAACGAACAATAAAAGATAAAAGATAAATTCGCATGGGTGCATTATTGTTCCAACCGAACAATATTAAGTGTTGTTAATTTATAAAATATACATTAATCAAATTTATTTATTCTTTTTAGATTTACGCTTTTTAGATTTCTTATATTTCCTCTTCTTTTTAGATTTTCTCTTCTTCTTAGATTTATTCTTTTTTTTTCTGGCTCTAGAAGATGAAGATGAAGTTGAAGAAGATGACGAAGAATGGTCCACTGATAATCCTAAATCATTCAATGCTATTCTATACATAGGTTCAGTAATAATGTCAGATAATTCTAATTCACTATTATAATGCCAGTCTAACCCATTACCCGTTTCATCTAAATCTCTTATATAAGAGATTATTTTTTTTTCTAATTTTATCCACATTTTTTGCTTCATATCAGACCCCCCTGTGACCCGACCATACCACTTTTTAATATCTCTTTTAACTTCTGATACGTCGTCCGCTCTTTTTTCTTTATCTTCCCTAGTATCTTCGTTGGTATTTAATGTTTCTATATCATATAATACTAAGAAACTTCTAACCAATATTTTAAAATCTTCGTAATCCGATTCACTTATTCTAGTCATATTTATACTATATTAAATATAAAAATATTTAATATTCAGTAGATATTCTGTGTAAATAATCATTGATAAACTTTTCTTTATTATGAATTATTAATTCTAATGAATCCAGATAAATATCACGATTAATGTTTTCATGGATTAATTTTAACAATGAGATAGCTGATTGAATTTCAGAGTGGATCCATAATTCTTTTAAAGAATCAATGACGGGATTAATTTCAACGCATCTTGATATATCTGTAGTATTATTATTCCGAATAACATCAATATAATGATTTAGTGTATGTTTGATTGTGCTATTATTCTCATAATTATCATTTAGTATATTCAAACCTTTTATACATTCATCATAAATAAATTGATAACTCTCATATGGATACCATTCGACACATTTTAATATAGGATGATATAAATTATGTAAATCTTCCCTACAATCTCCATCTATCATCCTTATTATCCCCTGACCATAAGAAGGGGGTTGATAATGAATACTATTATCTCTAATAGATATTTTTGTGCCTTTGTCTTTGTATTGTAACATGGATAATCTGAATATTACTGTGAGTGGTTCTAATATAAAATTTTTTTCTTTTTTTTCTTTTACAAATGATTCTATAAGAGATTGAACACTCTGCATGTTACTAATTAAATTAATTATTTAAAATTGGAAAAATTGAACCTATATTAGGAACACGGCAAGAATGGAGTGCATTTAATCTTGATAAGCACCTTGTTCATAGAGCATGGTATTTAAATAATAATATTTGAGATGGTGAAATACCGAAATATTATGATGATTATTCAATATATTACTTTTCTAAATATGGACAAATTGATGATTTAGTTTGGCATACAAAAGCCCAATTAATAGATAATTGGAATATAATTTCAAATAATTAATTAAAAATAATTAACATATTAATTTTATTTATCTACACATTTATTCCCCCAAAAGTTTTTCTCAAAATTGCAACCATTTACTTCGCATGCGGCTTTTTCCATCCAGAGATCTGCTCCATAGCCGAATTTATTGGCGACCAGAAGCTCATCTGATTTTCCGGGTGCTCTCCATAATATCTTTACTTTATGTGCGATATCGGAGCAGTTACTCACCCGTTCTACAGCTAAGTTATCGTTGTAGTCTATAAACGTCGGGCAATCTGAACATCCCCACTCATGCCTCGTTTTATTTACCCATTCATACGGAACATCCGCTCCTTCTATATTAGACGATCTGTTTACGAGAAGGATAAGTGCTAATCCAATTAAAAATACTAAAGTAATATTCATTTTATAATATAGATATATATATTTTTTTTTTCAAATAATTAATTAAAAATAATTAACATATTACTTTTATTTAATTTGAATTAATTATTTAAAATTTAAATATTAAATGTAGTTATAATATGTTTAAGATTTTATCGGTCGCTTTATATTTTGCGGATGTTTATTCTCAGTTTGTGGGTGTTGTAGGTGGAGAAAGAGATACTAATAATTGCTTAATTTCAGCTGGATACAGTTGGTGTGAATCTTCTAATTCATGTATCCGAAGTTGGGAAACACCTTGTAAAGATCACTATACTTCATGTGATGACTGTTTATCGAAGCAAAGAAATGGTATGAATATTGCTTGCCCAACAAGTTGCGATGTTGAAGGACCTATCAGTATCCCCTTACCCGAAACACCATGCTCTGATGTTATGTGTCTAATGTATTGTGAAAATGGATTTGTTCAAGATGATAATGGATGCAATACATGTCGTTGTAGTGAACAGATGACACCAGTAGACCCATTGCCACCCGTATATTCTATTGACCCTGTATATGTACCGACACCCCCCCCTCCTTTATCCCAACCCATGCCTGATGTAATTAATCCATTCTTAAATACCTGTTCCCAAGTTCAAATGGCGGTTTATCATAGATGTGATAGCGATTGTCAAAATTGCAATTTTGAAAATACAAGGACCATATTAAATGATTGTATGAACAATAATATCAGAGTCAGTGATAATTTATGTCATGGTGAAATGTCTTCTTGTAACATTCTATATAGTGATTGTGATAATGAATTTGTATGTCCTAAGATAACAGAAGTCACAAATTGTGGTGAAAATGGTTTAAGTGGATATTCTACGTATCGCTTATCATTAATCATTAAAAATATAAATGTTAAAAATATTTATGCTATTTATGGTGATGATGAAGAATCGCCGAAACCAATGATTATTCCACCGGCTTATCAAAGTATCATTAATTTTAATAGTAATATTGGAGGTGTTTTACCGGCTATCATAAATATTGATCCGGATACGCAATATGATAGTTGGTTAACAATTGGTATTACAGATGGAAACGCAGATAATGAAATTTCAACGGTTGGTATTGATTTTTCAACATGGACTGAAACTTCGGGTATTCATAGTACAAATGGTGCGGTATTTACAATGGATCCGGAAATTAATATTGTAGATGGCGATGAATATATTATCGCACAGATTACAATCCCAAATACGAGAACTACTCAATTAACCTTAAATGCTCAAGGTAAGACAAATTGCGAAAAATATAATAATTGCGATAAATATAATCGTGCCTGGAAACAAGAAGGTATTATCTTTGATATTGTTCCACCAACAAGTAATTTTGATACTATTCCTCAATCATGCGTTACTTGGTATGATGGGTGTAACACTTGTCAAGTAAACAATGGCCAACTTGGTGCTTGCACTCGCATGATGTGTTTTAGAGAGAATAATCCTTATTGCACTCGTTTTCAAACATCGGGTCATTAAATATCATTAAATATCATTAAATTTTAATTACTATTCATTAAAATATTATTAAATAAAATTTGATTTAAAATATTAACATAAATTAATAATATAAATATGTTAATTCCACCTCGTTGTTATACATGCGGCGAAGTTCTTGCCGACAAATGGATTCCATATATTTCCGCTGTTCAAACAGACAAGAATAATATGAATGGCTCAGTAAATTCAGAAGAAGATTTACTTGAGTTAAAATATATTGATGTTAAAAATCCAAAACCAGAAAAGAGTATTGAAGGAAAGGTTTTAGATGAATTAAACCTGCATAAATACTGTTGTAGGCGTATGATGTTAGGTAATGTTCATATTATTTCATACTTATCTTAGGCTTTTGATAGATTAAATATCCTATTAAGTAAAAACATACTATTGAGATAAAGGTATTTGTATGTATATTATTTTTTTGTATTAAAAGATACAATAAAGGAGTTGCTAAGAGATACATAAATGAATCTCCTATGACAGCACCAGTTTTAACATTTTCGGCGTAGCTTTTAAACTCATCCATAACTGTATTCTTATTTTTAGGATATGGTTTTACGACTAAGAAATAAAATAAGAAGTCGTGTGTAATCTGAACAAGTAAAACTAATCCTAAAAATTTTAACATTTCATATTCTGTATTAATATAGTTTTTGTCTACTAAATATTCATAAATATATTTAGCTAAATAAAAACCTATTAATACGGATAAAACATCTAGGATAACAGCAGACCATCCTAAATTGTCATACCATCTATTGATTGATATACCTGTAAATGGACTTTTAGTGAATCTAAATAAATATAACATGAATAGTTCAATTACAACCGCAGCAGTCAGAAAATGTAAAAATGTTAAATCTTTGATCATTATATTTATATATTATATTATAATATATGGATTATTTGAAAAATTTTTCAATGAATAATTACCCCATTAAAATAACTATTGAAGCATTTATTGTAGCTTTATCATTAGTCGCATTAGGTTTTGGTATCCAATATGTCTCTGGAATTAGTAATCCTTTAGTTTTATTGTTTGTGACTGGATTTTTAGTCCATTTAATTTATGATTTATTAGGATTAAACAAATATTATTGTCAAATATGTGCTGGTTGTAAGTAAATAATTTTATCTTATTTTACAATTAAATCTATTATTAAAAATATAATTTAATATAATAGATATGGTGGTTCCATCTGGTCAAGATTCAAATATAGATTATGATACACTAAAATCACAGATAAAAGATCAAGTGAGAGAAGAATTAATAGAAGATGTAAATGATATGATACGGTTACAAAACGATAAAGTAGAGAGTGATTTGGTGAGAATGAGACAATCAATAAGCGGAGGTAGTGTCAATGAAAATGATTTACAAGATGACCAAATGGATCAATTACTAAATGTTCATATGAGGGACATTACAAGAGAAACAAGGCCTCAGATGAGTTCTGTTGGATTGGAAGAAATCGCGACTCATTCCAAAGATTTAAGCAATCATGAATTACATCAGATAAAAAAAATACATGAAAAAGATCATATGATAAAATCTAAAACAATTTTAGATGAATCATTGGGTGATATTATGAATAAATTAGTTAATTTTTTAACATATTCATTTGATGGATATACAAAAGCTTATTATGAAGCTGAAGTAATGGAAGATGTTTATGACAACGATAAATCTACATATCAAATGATAAAAGTTCACTTAATCACAATAGTATTATTCATGAGAAAAGATCAAAACATCTTGTATATAGGCATATTATTGGTTTTATTATCAATTATAATCTATTTAGTAAATATAACTACATCATGATAGATAGTATAGATACTAGTAATTTTTTAAAGACTATCATTCAACCTAATATAAAGTTTTTAGCAATAATAACCGTTGTAATAATTTTAATATCAAGGCATTTAGAAACAAATATAATTTTCATGATTAGTATTTTACTTTTTGTCTTTGTAAACTATAAGAATATAAATGAAACATTTAAAGATATTAAGAAGGGAGAAAAACAAAAATACGAAAAAGTAATAGAAGATAATCATAGAGTAAAGCACGAAATTCATTTTAGTGAAGATTTGAATAAATTACTAACTAAAATGAGAAAATTTAGGAAATATAATCCTCAATCGTATGATTCAGGTTATAATTACATAAAAATGTTCATGTATACTGTTCATGATTTAGAAAAAGATGATATATCTCATCCTAAACAGTATTTTGAGAATGCTCAATTATATTTAAAAAAATCATTAAATTTATTTCAGAGTATTTCATTATCTGTACCAGAAGAAAAATTCATTCATGCTTTAAAATACAATAAATATGAGGAAAACAAATTATCAAATAGAATAGGTGAATTATGTAAGAAGATATACAAACACTGTTATTATATTTTATATAATTTATCATTGCGTTTTAATGAAGATTTCTTTAAGAAGCCAGATATCTATAAAACAGAAATAAATCTCAATGCAGATGTAGTTGAAGAAAGTAATACTTTTGACCATTCATATGAATTATTTTAAGTTTAAGTTGAAATTTATTTTTATCCTTACTTTTAATGAATTGTTTAAAAGTCAATCCCGAGTTATTAATAAAGCGTATCGATGTAAAACTAAGAGGTGCTGAATATACATTTTTAAATATATTAAATGAATATAATATCCTTTCAAATATTTATTATGAATATTTATGTGGCATAGATGAATACAAATTAAAGAATGTATGGAATCATGTTATTAGTAGATGGAATACTATGAAATTAGCATTAAAATCAAATAGTGAATTTAAGAATAGTGAATATTCTTCTGATGAATATCATCAGATTCATTATAATATGAATGATGAAACATTAAATTCATTATTTGAAGATTTTATTAATGATTCGCCTGTTCGATGTTTATTTGTTGCGAATTGTATCCAAAATTATATTTATCCAAAATAATTTTCTAATATATATTATAAATAATATGGTTCAGACTGGAGGTAGAAAGAAGCGTTCTAAGACGGGTCGCAAGGCAAGTGCGAAGTTTTTATCTGCGGGCAATGCCTGGAGGCAACATG
>Ga0206682_10002860_pt1 | contig 15262 bp, 15 predicted proteins | sample M240m12015metaG_FD_155444 | JGI IMG/M metagenome (GOLD analysis project Ga0206682, IMG submission 155444) | Ammonia-oxidizing marine archaeal communities from Monterey Bay, California, United States - M2 40m 12015 | ecosystem: Environmental > Aquatic > Marine > Intertidal zone | place: USA... | reverse complement strand
ACTTTGGACTCGGCAAGGCTTACATGGTTGGCGTTGACGGAGAACATGGATTCGGACACCGAGGACAAGGCGACCTTTACGGAAGTGGAGAAGACGCAACCCTCGCAACCGCACCAAAACTCCCTAATGCAAAGTCCAACAAGTATGTCATTAAGCAAAATGGCGTGCCGAACATGAAAATGAATGCACCGTCCGGTGGCCGAAATGTCATCAAAGGTGGATTGGATCTTTCCCCTGCCTCCCTTGAGCGTGGCTACGGTGCTTACTCCGCAATTCGTGACGAAGAAGCGGTCAAGGCACTTGTTGAGAAAGAATGGCATGACCGCTATGAAGCGGAAACCCAATCAGCCCTCAACCTCCAAAAAGCCACTGACTATTCCGGCCAAATTGAGATGTTGAAGCACGAAATTGCATCCCTACGCAACCAAACCTCCACCATAGCGAAATCCGCAGTGCCAGTTCCGGCACAGTCGGACATTCGTGTCCCAACCCATGACGAGTTCATGGCTCTTGGCGACGGATTGGACGGATGGCGTGCGCTTGAAGAACTTGGACAGCGTGCCCTTCATGGAGCAAACTTTTGAAAGGAGATGATTAAATGAGTGGAAGCACAGGATATATTCGCACAATTGAAGACATGGAACGACTCTATTACGGAGCCGGAACAGGACAAAACGCATGGGCATACGCCGGAACCGACCTTTTGAAGTCGGACTCTCCGTTGATGTCCTCAACCAGTGGAACATACCAAGCGATCTTCGGTCGTAAAGTATGGTCGCAATTGAACCAAGAGTTCAACGCATTCTCCATCCTCCCAAAGAAACCGTGGGAGAAGAGTGGATGGCGTGTCACCACAGCAAAGCCGGACTTCACGAAAGGCGGCGGTGTGGCTGAAAACGCAACCCTACCGGAAACCACCAAGCCAACCTTTGAGCATGTTTCAACCAAGCCAAAGACTGTTGCACACTCCTTTGACCTCTCCGAAACAGCCATGTTCTTGGCTGACAAGGATGATGGACTGGGCGATGCACGGGCTGTTATCAAAATGGAAATGGCAAAGCACCACACAGAACACATCAACCAAATGCTTCTTCAAGATGTCAACACCGTTGCTGGCAACGACTTTGAATCTCTTGACCGAATCACTTCTTCGTCTTTCGTTGAAAGTGCAAACTTTGGCGACATTGATGCAATCACCAATCACAACATTTACAACCTCACCCGAAACGGTGCTGGGGCTGGATCACAACAGTGGTATGACGCTCAAGTGGACGCAGGTGCAAACAACGGAACTGACCGTGCTTTGACCCTCAACATCCTTGACGGAATGTTCCGCCAAGTGTGGGAAGCAGGAGGTCAACCAAAGGTTATCCTCACTGGCTACGACACTCTTGAAACCATTCAGCAATTGCTCCAACCTCAACAACGATTTGTTGAGATGAAGCGTGTTGTCCCCGGTGTCAACGGCGTTAAAGGTGTCCCCGGTATTCAAGGTGGATTCATGGTCGCAACCTACAACGGTGTCCCGATCATCCCATCTAAGGATGTTCACAAGGGCACTGGCGGTTCTTCTCGCCTTTACTTCTTGGACACAGATTACCTGTGGTTCACCACTGCAAAACCAACACTCTATCACGAATCGGGAATTGAAACCGGAGATCCTTTCGGTATCAACAGACTCGGACAAATGGGGATGTTTCACACAATGGGTGAACTCATCGCATCTTTCTTCAAGGCAAGCGGAAAAATCCGTGACCTATCGTGATACAAAAAATGAAAAAAATATGGAGATGATTTGATATGGCAAATACGAACTTTTTAGCAAGCGCACCACCGACCGCACTACTTGACACCCGCCTTTGGGCTGGTAGTCCAGCACAAAGCACCGAATGGCTTCAAAGCCCAATCGGTAGCAATTCCGCTGTTGGAACAATGAACATGGCCGTAGTCCAATGCACTATTGATGATGGCGACGCCGCATCAGCATACGACTTGGCTCTCGCAACCAACCCAGTGACAGGAACCGAAATCATCGCAGTATTGGGGATCTTCTCCGACACTGCGGGAGCAAACGCTGTTCCTGTGGCTGGAAATGTTTCAACCGGCACCCTTCTCAAGTGGACAGGTGCAGGTGCAAATGGCGCAGACACAGTATATCGGTTGGTCTTCCTATACCGTTGAATCGGTTAGGAGGGATTGAGCGTGGCAATACTACAATATGTTGGCGACAGGCCGTATGTTGAGTTCTCAATTGAGGGCATAACTTACGGATTCGCAAGAGGCACAGAACGAAGTGATGTTCCTAAAGAACTTCTTGAGCGTTTCAAAGGCGACAATTTCCCACAGTGGAGAGTCGTTGGCGGCGAAGAAAAGAAGTCCGAAGAAAAGACCAAGAAAATGGTTGAAGTGATCGAAGCCCCTGCTGTGGTTGAAGAAACACCAGCACCGGCACCAAAGACAGTCGCCACTGACGAGGACAAGACCGAGCAGATGGCTGACGCTATCATTCCGCCTTTTGACACCACTTGGACAAGAGCCAAAATGGTTGACTGGATGAAGTCGCACGGCGAAAGCGTATCAAAGGCTGACACCAAAGCAATTCTCACTGAAAGGGCACATGCACTCACCTCAAAGGGTGATGAGTGATGCCTCAAAGCGACCTCACCATATTTGACGGCGAAGCCCGTTATGCAGGTCGCACCCGTGTCAACCGCATGGTCTATGAGTTCACTCAAGCGGATCTAAGCGGTCAAACAGCCGTCACCTCCGCATCCTTTGGGCTAAACGGTGAAGTTCACCAAATTATTCTTGATGTTTCGTCTTCAAAATTAGGAACCAATGGCAACACCCAAACTGCTCAAGGAACATTCAGTATGATAAGCGACATCCCTACTGTTGCAGGAGGCGACATTACGCCCTTTGAACCAATCACTTCTCTTGATTACACCAACAAGACAGGTGGTCGCTATTATCAATTTCAAACCAATGAAGGTGCGGCTATGGGCACACAGGAACACGCCTTGACAGTCCGACCCGGACTATCGGGACATGACACCCCTGCGGCACCAAAAACACCTATCGTGAACGGCACACAGACGGTGATCAACAAGAACCAACCGTGGACTGGCCGTGTCTGTGGGAACTACACTCTCAAATTAACATCAACCTCCGCATGGGCGGCTGACACCGGCACTATCCGTGTCACCATCATGTATTCTTAAGGAATCCTTTTAACAAATGACTTACACCCAAGAGATGAGCAACATGGCATTGACAATTACACGAAGCAAGCGAAACTCCGTTGACGGATCACGAATCACAGCATTCCGAACCGTAGCGTTTGACAATTCATACCCTGTTGGTGGCGAACTATTTGACGCCTCCGCTGAATGTGGCCTCAAAAGCGTTGAAGAAGTCCGAATCGGTGCAGGTTTGCCCGCAGGATTCACAGTGCGATACGACTACGCCAGCAAAAAACTCCAATTGTTCGGTGAATCCACCGAAGCATCGGGCGATGCCGTCAATCTCGGCACCAACCCAGCCTCCGAAACCCGTCCTCTCACCGAGTTCGCAAACGCTTTTGACGCAAGCGGCATTGACTCACTTGAACTTATCATCAAAGGCACACGGTCTTGAAGTCGCCGTTGGGGTGATTTCACATGCCAAGAATGGAAATTGAAGACATTGATCTCGGAGAGGTCATGGACATTGAGCGAAGACGCCAAGTCCGAATGGCTGAAATTAAGCACGCCGCCCGTTCATCCGTCCAAGAGGACGACAGCCCCTTTTCCGATGAAAACATGCAACACGCTACTACAAAGCGAGTGCAAATGCGAAAAAGTGAACGAAAAAACATTCAAAACATTGGTTCGGGGACTCGTTGCACCACATGTGGTTGTTTGCACTTTTGCTGGGTGCCTCAATGCGGGGCTTGCGGAAGTCCTATGACCTTCAACCTCGGCCATCATTCTATGGGCCGGAGGGTTGGTTAGAATGCCCCGTGCTTTTTCACCCGGACACCGACCCGATGCACCACTATATCCCGATGATTTGGTTTATACCACCGTTGAAAAGGTGGCCGATTATCTCCAATTGCCCTTGCCCGATCCAGTATCGTTGGCTGGTGACAGCGTGATTGCTACAAACGACATCAAGTTCCCCATCACCGGAGCCGATTACAGACGGTGGGGCTACGCCGCCACTGACAAAATACTGGTTTATGACGACGCCAACGCTATGGGTATTGAGTTCACATTGACTGGCGTTGAGTCAGTCGGTTCAGCCGGACAAATCTATTTGGTCGCCGATAAGGGAACATCCCCATCATTCACCACAGGCAACAAAGCAAAAATACAACACCAGTCGGCTATCACAAACAGCACAGAACGAGGCATCAAAAAAAGCCATGTTGAGAACTTGATTCGCCAACGCCAAGACTACATTGACAAAGTGACAAGGCACGCTTGGCGACCCCGCCTTGTTGGCGAAGAATACCTTAATTTCACCACATTCAAACCATTCCGACGCCGATACTATACGGATTATGTCGGTGCTGTTTTTGTCAAGCGTGGGGCCATTCAACGCATCCTCAAACTGGGGGCTTGGCAAGGTGACTATTACCGTGAAATGGCTGGGGCAAGAGTGTCCTTTAGAGTGACAGATCACATAGCGATGTCGGGTGAGTCAGTATTGCTGTGTCCGGGTGCCAATGGAGTGGCTACTTTGACGGAGGGCGACACTGCACAGACTAAGTGGAGATCTGACTTTGACTCAAAATCGGCTGTTGAGAATCTTGGTGCCCTCATCAATAAAGACGGGGCATTTAACAAATCGGCTGTCCCTATCGGCACACTAAAGGTTGAAACAGCCGATTCGGCCAATGTAGTCCTCAATGTCCACGATGAGTTCATGGCTCTCGCCAACAGTGACACTGGCGACGGGGTTATTGAAATCAGTTCTATGCGTAGCACAGAAGGCGGCGAAAACGCTACAATTGCGGTGACAAATGAAACCGCCGCATCGTTTAACTCAAGCCTCTCGTCAATGGTGTCAAGCACTGTTGCCAGCATAACAGGCTCACCCGTCACATCGTTCGTGCTAAACGACGGAACAACATTCGTCGGAGGCCATTCTCTTGTCTATATCACAAGCGGCTCCACGAACCGTGTTGCCCTTTGCACCCGCAACGAAAATACATTCACCATAGTCGCTGATCAATTAAACGACTTTGACGGCCAATTGCAGGTTGGTGACACTGTAAAGCAAATCCGATTCAAATGCGACATCACCGACGAAGAACGCCAAAAGTCTTGGTGGAGTATTGAAGAAAACGGTATGATTTTGTTTAACAATGAATATCCGTTCTTTGAGAACCACTCCCTGCGATGTTCATACATTTACGGCGAACGCTATGTGGAGGGGTCGATCCATGAGGCTTGCACCAAATTGGTCGTCATGGATGTTATGATGAGCGACGACTATTCGGTATTGTTCCCCGAAGGAACAAGCAATTTAGATTTGAACACCAAGCACCAAAAACTGGAAGCCGAGGTTGCCAAATTGTTGGTGCCGTTTCAAGAGTCCATTGTTGTTGCGGGAATGGGTGGTTGATGTGCCGGAAGAGATGCTCAAGTTCCTTGAGAAGCACCTTGCTAATGTGAACGATTTATTGGCGGCTATGAAAAAACAGCAAGCCGGTGAGCCAGCGCATTTGGAAAAATTAGAGATGTTTGAGCGTGAAACGCAGGACACCGATGAGCCAATGAGCGAAGAGGATGTCAACGCTGTCATGCAAGCGCATAAAACCGCAAGCCCCTTCGCCTTAGATGTGGCGACGGCGCACGCTAAACTGTTAAAGGGGATGGAACAATGACTGACGCAATTGAAGCAATCCGTGACATCATAGATGTTAATTGGAATGTTTCGCCAAAGCCGTCTATTTTGGACATCGCCACGCTGGATGCTGGCGAAGGAAAACGCACTCGTTTGCAGGATCACGACATCATTCGGATTTTTGAAACCGCACATAACGAAGCACAGCCCGAACTGGCTTTTGACTTTGTGAATGAACACATCAACCTCACCATTGACATACGCACCGTGAAGGGCAGGAATCGCTTGAGCGAACTCCGAAATGAAGTCCGGCGCATACTACATTTGGTGAGAAAGGGTGATAATGCCACATTTGATAGGGTAATCTTCAAAACCCGCACCGACTTGTCCGACCGGAGCAAGAGGCTGTTTCGCTACACGATGCAAGCCGAATGTGTGATTTTCGCCCAACCCCTACCAACCCTATGAGATGATGAAAAATGGCTGTAAATCAAGTATTCAAGGGCGACATCGTTGAAGTGTCGTTCGGAAAAGAAACCGGACTGTATGGACAAGGAACGAATGTAGCCGCTGGCACTGGTGCTACTGCTGGGTGGAATACAACAACCGCTGGCAACACCACCACCATTAGACTCGGTGCAGGAATGTATTGGGTTGGCCTAAACGCCGCTGGAAACGCACCTCACGCTCTTATCCCCGACGGAATGCTCACAGGCGCAACGCTTAGGATTTATTCATCGGGAAGCAACACCAATTTCAACGCAGATCATTATCCTACGACCAAGCGCACCTACTACATCACCAAAAACAGCGGAAACGCAATCACCATCACCCCCGCTTTGGCAACAACAGCCGACACTACTGCTAACACAGCCGACTACTTCATCATTGACGCCAACCGTGTCCCAACCTTTGACCCGGCTATGGGTGAAAACGATCAACGAGTCTTGACCGACCAATTCATCGGTCTTCTCAATTCATTCACACTCCCCGAACCCGAAGTGGAGATCCGCAAACAACACATTGTCGGTATGGGCCGTGATGTGAACATTTTGACCTCCGGTAAAGAAACTCTTGCTGGCGGTTCTTTTGATGTCAACGCCCACACCCTTCGTTATTGGAAATATGCACTTGGGGGTCATACAGCACGAAGCAGGGGAGAGTTCTCAAACATCACTGGGGCTGGCACTGTATTGACTGACTTGCCTCTTAACATCAAAGACAGTGCAACAGCCGCTTATGCGGCACAGGATGTCGGAGGTGCCCCAATAGATGTGAGCATCACAGCCACCGTCGGTGCAAATGGCTTAACTGGCCTTGTGGGCACCGCTGGCAAAGAAGTATTCGTTGGTGCGCTTTCAGTGGCCGACTTAAATGATGAAATCACCCTCTCCAATAACGCAGATGTGAGCCACGAATCAGCACCCACAGCAGGTCTATTCAAAGTGCTTTCATCCGACGGGAGCGATGTTTTGCTTGGGTATTATACCGCAGGTGGCGGGGCATCAACCACACTTACAGGTTGCGGTGAAATTGACACCGGAGCAATAGTAAGGGCACAGACCCCCAATGTTCCGATTTACCTTCTTGCTGGCATCACAGGCAACATCACTTGCGGTGATGTGCGAGTCAATGTCGGTGCAACAAACGCCGCAAAGTTCGCAATCGGCGACTACATTCAGATCTTTGACAAGGACACAGTGGTTATACCCGGTGCTGATGTCACCGCACCGACACTCAACAAGCACGAAATCCGCCGTGTTATCGCTATCGGAACCGCCAGCGGCCAAGACGCTGGGCGATTGTATGTTGAAGAGGCATTCATGTTCGATCATATTGCCGCATCATGTGGCGTTGAAAGGCTACAATACACATACAGTGACAACGAATACAAAAGAGGAAGCCCTGCGCTTTTATCCACTGGTGAAATGAAATATGGTGTTGAACACAATTTCTTTGGCTACTCACATGTGCCTACATTTGCTGTTGAGCAATCATTCCGTTCTTCGGATTCAACACCGGGAGCCAATCAATTGCTTCGTGTTTTCAGTGGTTGTAAAATGGGCGACTTGAACCTTGCCGCTGACAGTGAAGGGGAATTGAAACTAAGCGGTTCTTTTGAATCCACACGCATGTTCAAAGACACAGGCTCAAAGTTCATCACACCTCACCGAATGTTTGAGAATACCGCCAACACTCAAGTTAAGCGAAGAGTGTCGGGTATTGCAGTGAACGGCGAAAAACCATATCTATTTCAGCACATGCAGTTCAGTGCCTTCGGTGCTTCGGTGCTTCGTGCCAAAACAGTGGACATGACAATCGCCAACACCAACACAGCCCAATTTTACATTCGTGGATCAAGTCAAACGCACCTTGATGCCGATCAAGTCCAACAAGCCGCAACGCAGTTCGCTTCGGAAATAACCGAAGCCGCCCGTGAATACACCTTCAAGTTCTCCGCACTCGTTGAGGATGATCGCTGGTTTGAACAATTGCGAACACGCAAACATCACATTAACTCAAACGATTGCACGCTGACTTTGACAAAATCCGGCGCACACGCCACCCGTCAAAACGCTACAATTACACTTGAGGACTACACAGTCACAAAGGCCGAACATCCGGTGCCGGATGATAAAGGGCCAGTCACAGCGACGGTGGAGTTCGCTGTTCGTCACTTGAAAGTGACCGAAACATCTCCATACTTCGTGGTGTAAGGTGAGAATATGCGAGAAGACATGGTTATTCGGAAAGCGGGGCGTGTTGGCGTTAATATGATTATGATCCGCAAAGAATCGTCGTGCCAAAACTGCGATTCACCGACCAATGACGAATGTGCCTCATGCGGCATGGAGATTTGCGAGCCTAATTCGCACGATGGTGACTGTTCAACATACGAAAACGGCGAAATTGATTGCTTAGAATGCAAAGCCGAAAGAGCATACGACAAAGACAATTGAATGAAAAAGTTCATTAACAACAATGAGAAGGGTGAGAATAATGGTAAGACTGACAGGATATGTGAACATCGCAGGGCGACGAGAATACTTGAATTGGACAATAGAAGGAACAAGCATCGTTGAAGGTGCTGGTCTGTCCAGTGGAGAAATCGTTGTCCATGCTGACGCTCCTGTCGCTTCACCCGCCCCTGCAACACCAGCAACACCGGAATTGGCCCCAGCGGAGCCGACATCATACGACGACATGAATAAGACCGAATTACAGGTCTTATGTAGTCAGCGTGAATTGTCAACCGCAGGAACCAAAGCCGATCTGATTGCTCGTTTGACTGAAAGCGATGAAGCCGAACCAGCAACCGAAGGTGAAACAGATGGCGGAGAAAGCGATAGCGAGTGATTTAATCACAGGCACAGATGCAGAAGAAACGAGAGTGGAAACACCATACGGGGAAATGACCCTTTGGATCCGCCCTCTTTCTTGGGTTGACCGACAAAAAGCATTGACGAAGTTCGTGTCCTTGTCGGCTGACGAAGCCGGAAACATGGCACCGAAAATTGACTTCGGTGGCTACTGGAAGTTCGTTCTTACGACTTGCATTGAGCGCACAGAACCCGCACTCACGACAAAACAATTGTTGAACATTCGCCCCGAAGTCGGTGCCGCAATACAGGCTGTATTGCCTTCATTTGAGGATTTGATGGCCGGTATGGCCGGTGCAAGTGGCCCTTTGGAATAACCCTTGATGATGTCCGTTCATTTATGAAATGGGATGGAGAGGGCGAACTGCCGATTGACGATTACAAAATACCAGTGATTGCTGGCAACATGCCTACATTTTTTCTTGGGCACTTCTTCAAATGTGCCCCTTCTTCATGGGATCATTTGCCGCCCGAACGAGTCGTTTTAGACTACTTCACATTGTCGGCATATAAGGAGATGGAGGCCGAACAGATGGAACAATTGAAGCGTGAGAACACCGTCGGTGCGAACAAGGGGCGGTCAGTTCGCACTACAAGTGACTCCGACTTCTTTGAGCGAATGAATGCAAAACTGGGGAGTGAGTGAATATGGGAGCAGTAAAGAAACTTGATCTTGACTTTGCTGACGGAGTGTCAACCCTTGAAGCATACAGGGACGCTCTCACTATTCTCCCCGACAAAACTCGTATTCTTTTGAAAATCTTTGGGCCTTTGATGTCCACTTATTTGAAGGTGGATTTGGCTATGCAAAGCCTCAACAAAACCTTCGGTGACTCGTCAAAACCAATAGCGGAACTTGGCGACACGATGGAAGAAAGTGGCGACAAAGTGGAAAAAAGTGGAGGTGCTATGGGAAAGGCAGTGGGCGTTCTCAATGCTCCATTTGTAGCACTTGGTGGCACTCTCAAAATGGTGGGGGGTATGTTCAAGGGTCTATTGTTGGGACTATTGCCTCTCATGGGCGTTGTTATGGCCGTCACGGGTATTGTCATGTTATTTGTAGCCGCCTTTGACGCTGGCGGTGGGAAACTGAAAGAATGGCTGGCTGATTTGCCGATTATTGGGGGGATGATGGCTACAATTGAAATGGCGATCCAAGCGGTCAAGGACATTTGGGAAACACTGAAAGCCAACCTTACTTTGCCCGAAGGGACTGACAGTGAATCGTTCTTTACAGGTATTATTGACGGTATCACGATGATTTATGAGGTGTTTCAAGGCTACTGGATGATGATTATTGAACTCATCAGTGCATACATCACCGCACTCGCCGAGTCGGGGCTTCTCCAAGCCATTATTGACGCCATCGTTTCCGTTTATGGTTCTTTTATGGACGCTTGGGACATGATTATGGGCGCATTTGGTGACGGGGGAGTGCAAAACTTCTTTGATATGGTCGTCGGCTTGTTTCAATACACAATGGACTTTTTGGTGAGTTCGGGCATATTTGCATTCATTGGCGACATTATTCAATTGGTTGGTGAAATCATCGGCACAGTGGTGTTCCTTGCGGCGGTCATTATTCGGATCGTCGTTGAAATCGTCAAGTTCGTTTATCCGTATATTGCACCATATTACAAAATGCTGATTGCCGCAATCGGCATGATTCTCACAGTCGTTATGGGTGTGGTTCGCACCATTATGAAACTCGTTAGTGCTTTTGTCGCACTACTTCGTGGGGACTTTGACAAGGTGGGCGAAATCCTCTATTCGATCAAGGATGTGTGGGTTGATGTTATAGAGGGCGTCAAAGGATTCTTCAAGAACTTCATAAACAGCATGATTGATTTTGCCAGCCCTGCTTTGAAACTCATAAACAAGGTCATAGGTGCCTTTAACGCTATCAACCCATTTAACGATGTGCCGAAAATTGACATCGGTGGTTTGAAACTGGCTAAGGGTGGTGTTGCCACTGGGCCAAAGTCCGGCTATCCAGCCGAACTACACGGGACAGAAGCCGTAGTGCCACTGCCCGATGGGCGCACTATCCCAGTCACCATGAAAGGTGGCGGTGGCATGGGCGGAGAAACAACAATCAACATCAATGTCAGCGGAGCAAGCGGCGACCCCCGCAAGATAGCACGAATGGTGGGGGATGAAGTCGGGCGTTTGTTCAAAAGCCGTTCACGCACTGGTGGTTTCAGCAGGGGGGTATGACGGGTGCCAAAAATCCAATTGATTCGCAAGGACGGGCAAGTCATTGAACTGGATGCGACCGAAATAGGAATGTCCGTCACCCGTGGTGTTTCCGTTTGGCCGATACCAATTATCGCCACCCGTGCCGCATTGGATCTCAACGCTAACATGCTTGCTATCACCGTGACTGGTGTTGTCACCGACGACATATCAACAACAGGGGGCAATAGTGCGGCGTGTGTCTTAGACTTGTCAAGACCCACTGCGGTCTGTCTTTCTTGGCATGAACAATTAACAAACCAATACGGTTCCTATGTTCTCAAAAATGTGTTGCATGGGAAAGAAATAGTGTTCAGCACTACGGGTCAAATCAGCGCAGGGGTTGGTGAAAAAATTATACTTCGTTTTGACAGCGGGAGCAATTTTTCAAGCACTGTCGCAACCGAGTCCATCGTTCGTGTTGACTTGTCGGGGACTGTGGGGCACACAGGTCATGTTGCTACGGCAATAAAAGCGGCTTTAGATGGCGCAACCGTCAAAGTCGGAGGTTCAAACACCGCTGTCAGTTCGCTTTTAACCACCACATTATCTCTTGGCGAGCAATCGGCATTAAGCGCATCAAAGCAGGGTATAACCGCCGTCAACGAAAAAGTGTCTATATTGAATACAGCGGTAGGAAAGGATGGAAACTTGCCTCTTGTTAAGCGGGGCGCAACCCCTTTTTCAACAACGGCTGATTGGTCGCACGCTTTCTTTATGTCAGCATTTACAGGTGGTGTTGACGGATCGCGTAAAAGCAAAGGCGATAAGGTGCAAGACCTCCTAAACATGACAATCAATGCAAACGCAGGTGGTTTCATGGTGTCACCACAAGCGTTGACTGGTGATCTCGTTGAATTGCCGGATTCGCTTTCTTCGTTTGATTCATCTAAATTGCTTGGCATTAGTGAATCATCATCAGTTCGCAAATACATTGTTGGCCTTCGCATTCCTTACGAATCAATGGTGACAGCAGGTGCCAGTGGTGCAGTATTGCGTCAATTCATCGTTCCTTCGGGGCCGGGTGTTGATTATCCGTCCGAAGAAAACACCGAGGTGTTCGATCCAACAAATACAGAAGGTGGCGAAACAACAAGACCCAATCCATTTTTCCGACAGAAAATCGCCATTCCGGGCGTAGTTCAAACTTTTCAACCCGCATATCAAGCGGGTGATTCGGTTTGGACATACACGCTTGGCTTCGCCGCTGTGGAACAATTGATTGGGATTTGATACCGATGCCGATTAAAAAACTGCACACACAGGCCATTCGTTTCAATGGCTTCACCGACGGTATTGTCGTTCCTACGGGCGCATTCCGAGAATCGGGTGTTGATTTGTATGCCGCTTCGCATACTGAAAAAACAGGTTCAACGAACAAAGTCAGTTCATACAACAGCGACGATCCGAAAATAGGCCGAAGGCACATTCCGAATGAAGGGAATGGCTTGAATAACATAATTGGCCCATTCACCATAGAAGCATTCTTCATACCCGATAAGGGGGGTGTTTTGGTTTCAAAGGATAAGTGCTACACCTTAGAGATAGGCAACCCGTTTCAACCCAGTGAAGCGGTTTTCACCGTGTTCACCCGAAGCACTTCGGGTCTTAATGACGCTGTGGTGGTATCAACATCCTATCAGTTCCCATCACTAAATACCCAATACAGCAAATATGTTTCGGGGGGAGTGCCCGAAGGTATTTACATTGATGCTGACGGCAACGGAGTTCCTAAACCTCACGACTTAGATTTGCCCTTTCAACCACTAATGTATGTCAATGCCCAATTCACTGGCAAAGACTTGCGACTTTACATCAATGGAGATTTAGTGGCAAAGTCGGACTTCGGTGGTGAAGAAAGAACTATCCAAGCCAGTTCTTCGGATTTGTTTATCGGAGGGAGGGGCGGAGAGTTCCGAGGTGTGATCGAAAGTGTTCGCATAAGCAGGGGCGTTATGACTCCAAAGGTTCAGCCGTTCACTAAGCAAGCGAACACGATGGGGCTATGGGATTTTGAGGATGAAGACGACATCCCCGATTTATTTTTCGCCAATCATAAAAGCCCTGCACAAGCCGGATATGCAGGGAGTGATGGCGTGGGCCAAACAGACGGAAAAATGCCTCACCCGATGGTGTGTGTCGGATATGATTTTACAAATGTCACGGTGAGTGGAAACATCACCACCCCGTTGACGCTGGCCGCTGGTTATGACTATGGCATTTTCAAAATCCGTGATTTTGGAGGCAACCAACCCACTGCGCTTGAAATGCTCGCATCTCACCTTTTATCTATCCCGATTGATGAACTCCCCCTCCAATCATGGTGGAACAATGGGACAGGTGTGCTTGATATTGGAACACATGTCACCAAAGCCCGTTATCACGCTGATGGCTTGCCTGTGACAAATCTAAATGCAGTTATCAACGCCAGCGGCACAGATCCAATAACAGGAATCCCAATGTCTTCATACGATTATGAGGAATTGGCTCAAGACCCAGCAGGAGGTATCAGCCTTGACCCTATGGCAAATCCGATAGAACGAATCCGCATTATTGGCCTTGACTTCAACGCACATTCAATAATCATTCAAAACTCAATGCTCAAAGGTGAAGATGGTGTGGCTGATGCAAAAAGTCAAGGATTTATGTTCACACATTCCGACAACACACCCATTTGGTTCACTCTTGGGAATGGAGATTTGATGATTGACCCCGGTTGCGATCAGCGTCCTGCTGGGCAAATGTCAAGAGCGAGGTTCACGCAAGGGCAACGATTCAAGGACAAATCGGGATTCGGCAACGAGGGGTATTTTGTCAACACACACTCACGGAATACAGATGAAATGAAATCACGCCTTCAATTGCAGGGTGGTTTGACACAAACGACGAACTACCCTCCGATGTCACCGTCTATGCTCTTATGGCTTGATGGGGATGATCCAAGCACCATGTTGACAAAACAAATGGCTCCGATTGACGGGGTTCAAGGCAACAATGAATATCCAGTGTGGTGGACGAGCAAAGCCCCTGCGGCACCCGATTATCACTTCTATGGCGGGGATAAAGTGGGGAACGCATGGCGGTATATCCACAACAACCCGAAGGTCAACAGCCGTGGTGGACTCCAAGCCGCTGGGATAGGTGAACAACATGACGCCACTGCACCCGACGCTGGACTATCGGGTCAATATAACCAGTTAATTCCTTTGAGCGATAGTTCAGATCCGGCGGGCACGAAATCAATGTGGGCCAACGGAGTGGGTGCTTTCGGTCAAGCGGGACGAGTTCTTGGCTTTGATAATGGAGGTCAACCAGCACCAACGGCCTTTGGTGTAAATCATACTACGAGCATTAACGGAGTAGCCACCAATAACGGGGATTTCACATTCTATTTTGTTATCACACCACAATATGAATCCGGTGTGTTGCACTTGCTCAAAAACATAGCGAACACACCCGATTTTCAATTGGACACTGGTGCTGGAAAGCCCGCAGTAGCCTATGCAAACATTTCACCCGGACTTCACCAAGACGGAAAGCCGACAGCAGGTCAGCCGTGTTTGGTTGCCATAGGAGTGAACGGAACGGAAAACGGGTTTTTCAAAATGTGGGCTAAGGGATCAGGCCCAACGCCTACAAACGCTCAAACATTGAGTGGGACTCCAAATGCCAACCTATCCTTTGCAGTGACTACAACAGCAACCGCAGGTTTGGAACTTTTCGGATTCTTAACACACACTCCGGCCAGTGGAGGCGGTGGAGGATTTAACCCCGACCCCGGTGAAGGCGAACCCGACCCCGGTGAGTTTGAACCC
>Ga0206682_10002859_pt1 | contig 15269 bp, 4 predicted proteins | sample M240m12015metaG_FD_155444 | JGI IMG/M metagenome (GOLD analysis project Ga0206682, IMG submission 155444) | Ammonia-oxidizing marine archaeal communities from Monterey Bay, California, United States - M2 40m 12015 | ecosystem: Environmental > Aquatic > Marine > Intertidal zone | place: USA... | reverse complement strand
CTAAAATAAGATTAGCTAAATTAAGCCCTTCAGAAATTATACAGTCTTTAAGAAATAAATCCAAGCAAATTAAGCACTAATGGCAGAACTTAAACATACTTTCACGTCCGGGAGGATGAACAAAGACTTCGACGAAAGACTTTTGCCTAACGGCGAATATAGAGATGCTTTAAATGTTCACGTTTCCTCTTCAGAAGGCAATGATGTCGGAGCTATTGAAAATACGCTTGGTAATATACAGTTATCTTCACTAAAGCTTTCAAATCCAAAAACAATCGGTTCTTTAGCATACCCGCTAAAAGATAAAATATATTGGCTAGTCTCTTCAGATTTTGTTGACGGCATTTACGAATACAGCCAGGATCAGGACGTTATTGTACCTATATTAATAGATAGTAAAAATAGTTTTTCAAAAACATTAGTATCTGTAACTATAGAGTCTAACTATGAAAATGAATTTGTTCTTTCTGACATTATAACCACTGATTTAAAAGATATTATCGGCGTGAGCCTTCCAAAGTTAAATGAGGATGAGGTTTTAATAAAAAATAATTTAGATATATCTTGTGAAGATCCTAACGTAAAAATATCTATTCCATATAACACTATTCTTAGAAAAGAAAACGATAAGTTTGTATTTAAGAATATACCTTATGATGGAAAGCGATTTGGTAAAATTGATTTAAAGTTTGATTATACTGAAAAAAGCATATTAAACTTTTCAAAAGAAAATCTTGTAACTGGTATAAATATTGTAGACAACATGCTATTCTGGACTGATAACTTAAATCAGCCTAGAAAAATAAATATATCAAGATTTAAAAAGTTTACAAATACTTTACTAGATGGTGTAAACGACCCTTTTTCACAAGAAACAAGAATATACTACGAAACCAAAGATGAGAATGGCACGATATCTGAGGCTTTTAGAACTCTAAAGGAAGAAGATATTACTGTAGCCAAGAAAGCTCCTAAAACAGCTCCTAAGCTATCTTTATTTGAGTCTTTAGTTGATAATACTGTTATCAACAGGACTATTAATTTTTATAAAGCTTCTTCAAAAGCTTTTCAACAAGAGCTTGGTTATACATTAGACGAATATATTGCAAATCAAGATTTATATTCTAATGTTACTTCATTGGGGTTTGGTAATGCTTCAATTTCTAATGTTAAATTAGATATAGAAAATGCTGGGAAAGAAGGAATTTCATTAAAAGGCGCTGGAGATATTATAGTTATATCCGGCATAAGCACATTGCCTAATTGGGAAAAAGATGATGTTGTTGAAATAATTGATACCGCTTTTGATAGAACGTTATATACTACTTCTGTTAAAACTATTGGAACTAACGAGGTAAGTCTTTTAGTTGTAAGTAGAGATTATGATGAAATTGAAAATGTTGATTATAATGTTGAATTTAGAAAAAGCTTTGATAAAAAGCCAATATATGAATTAAATTTTGTAAGATTTGCTTATAGATGGAAGTACTTTGATGGGGAGTTTTCCGTGTTATCACCATTTTCAGAAGCAGCTTTTATACCTAATGATTTTGTTTACGACGGCAAGGATGGGTTTAACAAAGGAATGGAAAACCAGGTTAGAAAAGTAATTTTATCTGAATTTGAAGTCGGCAGCGATGAAGTAAATGAAATTGAAATACTTTTTAAAGAAGGTGGTAATCAAAATATATACGCACTAGAGGGCCAAAAAAGATTAGGGTTCAAAAATAGTTTCACTATAACAAGAAAACAAATTCATTCTGTATTGCCTAACGACCAGCTTCTTAGAGCCTGGGATAATGTTCCTAAAAAAGCAAAAGCGCAAGAAGTAACAGCAAACAGAATTGTATATGGGAATTATACACAAAATTATGATATTTATAATGATGTAGATGTTAGTGTTTCTTTGTCTAAAAGAGATGATGGATATAAACGCACAGTAAAATCAAATAGAAATTACCAGGTGGGGGTAGTGTACATGGATGAATTTAATAGACATTCACCTGTGCTATCTAACAAGTCTGGCGCTTTTTTTGTTGATAAAAAAGAAACTACATCTGAAAATGCTTTTTCAGTTAGGCTTAACAACAAGCCGCCCGCCTGGGCAACGCATTTTAAGCATTATATAAAAGAACCTTCTTCTGAATATTACAACCTAGCAGCAGACAGGTTTTATTCTGACGATGAAAATGGCTTTGTTTATGTTTCTTTCCCGTCTGCAGAGCGAAATAAAATTACCAAAGAAAGTTACTTATTAATGAAAAAGCAACACGGATCAAAAGACTCTGTTGTTGATACAAAAAATAGATTTAAAGTAATAGATGTATTTAATGAGGCACCTGATTTTGTTTCTCAAAAATATACTGCTTTAGCTGTTTATGATAATATTTCTTTTGATACTAATTTTGGTGATGGCACTCCTGAACCAAATAAAAAGCCCGGTTCAACACCTGTAAAGGGACACACGAAGTTTTTAATAGAAGCTATGAACGGTGTGGATGGAACAACGGCCGAAGAGCAAGAAACCTTTAAAAGAGGTAATTTTATAAGATTTAAATCTGGAAATTCTAAAAGCAATATATACAAAATAGTATCTTATAGAGTAGATTCTCACGGAGCAGACGAAGTTGAAATAACCGTAGAAAAACCATTTGGGGATGATGTAAACATGCTTTACACAGGGGATGCTTCTGACTCTCCTGTTAAAGCTTCAAAAATATTAGAAGTATTTACTGGCTTAAATGAAAAAGGTGCTAAAGAATTTGATGGTAGGTTTTTTGTAAAACTAAGAAAAAGCGGTCCGCTATCAACAGTAACTAGCAGTGTGGATGGAATAGAGTATTTTACTTCAAACTCTTTTACGCTAAAAGGCCATCCAGGTTTAAGTAAAAAAGAAAGAATAGGATCAGGTGCTGACTCTACTCCAAAAAACTTTTTATATATACCAGGGCCTCCTAGCGACACTAATGCTTATAACTTCAGGTTAGAGGAAACGACTACAAATGTTCCTAGATCTGAGGGGTTAGATAAATTTAAGCATGGGACTATTATATCTATAGAAGGATTAGGCAATGACCCTAAAAAGCATTATATAATAACATTAGTCAAACAGGATGATAGATATTTGCAAGACAGCGTTTGGATTAAAGATAGGCACGAAGATGTTTTTTATAAAGATATAGCAATAAAGAATTTAGATGGAACAAATATTTCAAACATAAATTTGCCAGCAAACGGTTCTCATGAGTCTATAGTAATAAACATTAAAAAAGAATCGTCTAACGATGAGGTTAACTTTGTAGAAGACCCGGCTATATTTGAAACTGAGCCTATTGAAAACCCCACTGAGTTAAATATATATTACGAAACAGAAAAAGCTTTTCCAATTAGTCAACACGGAATAAATCATACCTTGAATTGGTATAACGCTATTTGTTTTGGCAACGGTGTTGAATCAAACAGAATTAGAGATGATTTTAACGCTATATATATTAGTAACGGAGTAAAAGCATCATCTACTGTTTCAGAGCAAATAAGAGAAGAGCATAAGTTTAACGGGGCTATATATTCCGGTATAATTAATTCAAGGTCGAGTGTCAACAGATCTAACGAGTTCAACATGGCCAACTCCATAACTAAGGATTTCTTACCTTCTTATGGTAGTATTCAAAAGTTGCACGCTTGGGACGATTCTATGGTTATACTATGTGAAGATAAAGTGCTCAGAGTATATGCAAATAAGTCTGCACTATATAACGCGGATGGCAACTCTAACTTAATATCTGATAGAAGAGTTTTAGGCGACCCAGTGGAGTATGCTGGAGAATTTGGCATATCTAGGAACCCTGAATCATTTGCTTCTTACGGCTTTAGATGTTATTTCGCCGATAGAGCTCGAGGCGTTGTATTAAGACTGTCAAAAGATGGATTAACACCTATTAGTAGTAATTTAATGGGCGACTTTTTTAAAGATAGATTTTTTAGTGAAGGGTGTTACAATTCAAACGTAGACAATAATTTCTTTATAGGTTCATATGATCAATATAACAATCTTTATAATCTAAGTTTTACAGGTAGAGATACTGTTTGTTTTAATGAAAATGTTAACGGCTGGGCAACAAGAAAATCTTTTGTACCACAATTTGCGCTATCATTAAACAATAGGTATTATTCGTATGACTCAGCTGAGCTATACCAACACGATTCAACCGATGTGCCTTATAATAATTTTTATGACACTCAATACAACTCTTTTGTTGAACTTGAAATAAACGATGACCCTTCCGTAATAAAAAAATATAAAACTTTAGGATATGAGGGTACAGCTGGATGGAGCGCAAACATAATTACAGATCAAGAAAAATCGTCAGAATTCTTTTTTAAAAATAAAGAAAATAAATATTTTTCTAATATTCCAGGCGAAACTAAAAGCGACAGTAATATAGACGCTAAGAAATTTAACTTTCAAGGTGTAGGTAAAGCAAAAACAGTTTCATCTGTTTCAGCCCCCTCCAACACATCTATAACTTTTCGCCTTTCTCCTAATGTAACAAATTCTTACACATCAGATGATAAAGTGTTTTCCCAAGCGCCAGGAACAATACTTCCTACTTATGCTGAAATACGAATAACACCTAAAAACAAATACGAGCTAGACGCTAGCAGGTTTAATAATAAGAGCGCTATAGTCACCAAAGATGGGAATGATTTAATTTTAAAATATGCTCATGGGCTTGCTAATCAACCAACAAGTGACCAAATAATAAATATTGAGCTATGTAAAATTAATTTTGCTAAAAGAAAAGACTATACTGTTTCTGGTAGCTATAATGTTTTAGGTAATAATTTTACTGCGTCAAAAACATCTGGCACATATTCTAAAACAGGTAAGCCCAATGAAATAAAAAAGATTGTAGAAAGAGTTATAACCGCTAAGTCTGGGTATGGAATAAACGAAGATAGCATTAGCATTGACAACGGCAATATTAAATTAAGTAAAAAAATTAATGCAAGCGGTAGTATAACTTTAATAGAGGAAATTATAGTTAATGATATTAGCGAATCTAATATTGATTATAATATAACTGTAATTCCATTTGAAAAAGAAATAATAAGAAAAAAGATTTCTCATTATGTTATAGACGAGTCTAATATTAACAACGACACAGAACAGTCGAAAACCTTAAAAGTTTATGGAGAAGAGGGTGCTACATTTTCAATAGTATTTAAAAATACAACTACAGATATAGAAAACACTCAAGAAATTACAATACCATCTACGGGTATTTATGAGCAATCATTTCAATTTGAAGCGGGCAACACAGCTGAAACATTTACAATAGACTTTAGAGTAGATAATGACACAGAGTTTGAAGAAGGAACATCGTCATCTATTGTTATTCAAAGACCAGCTAAAGAAATAAAATCATTTTCTTTATTTTCACAATTTGGCAACACTCCGAGCGAAAGACTTACTATAGAAGGTTATATAAACGAGAATATATCAAAAGAGTTTACGCAAGTGTATACTCTTCCTAACGGCGTATATACCTTAAATAGACAAATTACAGTTGATGATATAAAACTTGATAAAACAGCCTCTAATTTAATTATTGAAAATTTAGATGTAGTATTTAGTCAAACACATCATACTGTAACAATAAAGGGGCTTGTAACAATTAACAATATAGACGAAAATGTTACAGGTGTTATAAGGCTTGAAGATATTATAAACCTTGAGGTTGATTTAACAGTAGCGTTTTCAAAAACAATAGCTGGAGGCGCCGCAACTTCTAATTATAACTTTACTCCCGCAAACTATACAATAGCAGGGGCCGCGGGGCTAACGCATCCCGAACCTATTGGATCAAATGCAAAAAGTATATTTACATTAACACCAATAAATAATCATAGTTTTATAAGAACTATTACTAATGATGACTTTGGGGTTTATGATAGCAATAATAACGATGTAACTTCCACTTACGCTTTAAACGATAGAATGGACATTATATTCCAAGATGGAAATATGATAGTATCATTTAATTTAGATAAATTTAATTTGCCTTTAACAGATCAAACAATTACTGTAAGACCTAAGAAAGAAATTTCAGAATCAACGCCTGTTGTTACTGATTATAAAGTTGTATTTAATGCAGCCGATGCGAAAGACGTTTATAACGTTAAATCAATAACAGTTGGTAGCTTAGATAGTGCTGCTAATTCTAACTTCTTATTCCAAGCAGAATTTGAAATTGATAGAACTAGCGACATTGGCGATAGATTTAAAAGCTACTTTACCTCTAGCGGTCATACTGTTACACCTGTAGATTCTGAACTAACGGCTGCTACTGCAGGTACATATACAGATATAAATGGCAATAGCGTTACTGTAGCCGGTGGTGTTGAAATAAACAATAATAAAACAAAAGCAACAATAAATATCTTGGCTAACGTTAGCACTGTGCCAAGCAAGCTATTAGGATCTGTTAATATATCACTGGGTATAGAACAATATGCTTGGGGTGATATTACATTAATATTAGGTGATTGCTCTGTAAGTGATTCAGCTCCGGCTAGAACAGCGCAGGTACATAATAGTTTAGGAGGTTACGGCTACATAGGCATGGGGTCAGCTTTAACTGAAGATATTACCGGTAATAACATATTTAACAACACCGGAAAAACAATAAACATTTATAAGGTAAAAGGCGTAGACGAGTTGATAACTACTGAAACTAAAAACGGTATTGAAAGAGTTATTGATATTGCAAAATGTTTTTATGATTCGGACAACGACGGAATTGATGACCTCATTGATACTGATGATGATAATGATGGGGTATTAGATGTTAATGACGCATTTCCTTTTGATCCTACAAAATCAGGTGATAGTGATGGTGATGGTGTTGACGCTTTAGTAGATATAGATGACAACGATCCAGCTGTGGGGTCTTCTACTTTAAACGCTGATTTTTTCATAGCTTTAGATCTTTACGGTAAAAGTGGAAACTTTGAACTTAAGGGGGACCCAGGAGACCCTGTGCGAGAAGTTAGAAAAGTTGGTGAAAATGGCGGCGTAATCGACGTAAATGTAGAATTAATTAAATCAGCAATTGGCTGGAGCGAAGATTTAGAATACAGAGCGTATGCTGTTGACAACGGAGATGGCACCAATTGGGTTACTTTGACAGGAGGTGTAGGAACCCCCGTGGAAGTTGACGACGATGATAGAATAATAAGAGGGGATTTATTGCAGGTTGCTGTGCAGCCTACTAGCGACGGAAGTAGAGATTTAAATTTGCAAGTAGATTTATATCATAAACCTACAAATACCAAAGTGGCTACTACTGCTCAAAGAATACCACAATCTAGCAGCATAAAAGGAGACACATTAGCAATTGCTGATGGTACTGTAGTACCGGATTTAACAATAGCTGATAACATTACTTATGCAAATCAACTTTGCGGGCATCGCCCATTGAAGCCATTAGATGGTGCGCAGGCATTTCCACAAATTATAGAATATGATTTAGGGAGCGAGACAGGGCAAGTGGAAGTTTATTTTTCGCCGTATGGAGCTCCTGATAGGCTTTTAATAATGACTAATGGTAGTATTGTTCTTGATACTGGATATGTTTCGTCGGATCCGGTATCTCTATTTTACGATGGAACGACGAAGCAAGGAAAATTAGATGCAGAGCTTGCCGCGAGAGGTATAGCCAGCTCGCCAGTAGGCAGGGAGTCAAGGAATAGAACATATACATGGGAAAAAACAAGGTCAACGTCTAAAGTGTATGCAATAATATACGCTCCATTACGTGGCACAAAGTGGGAGTTTAGCATAAGCTGCCCCAATGGAAAAGCTGTAAGAGGTTAATTATGACAGATATAACAATAACATTTGAAAATCCGGTTAATGGATCATTACAAATTGGAGATAAATTATACTTCATAAAGAATGATAAAATAACTGAGTGTGGACCGCTTACAGCTATGTCCGCAGACAGAAAAGAATTAACCGCTAGTATACTAAATACTAATATAAGACCGTCAGTAGATGACTTCTTTATGTTTGGTAAAAATAATGTAATAAATACTAATGGGTTGCTTGGTTACCATGCTACTGCAACTCTTACAACAGAATCAACTGAATTTGCTGAACTTTATGCAGTAAATTCTGAAACAAGTTTTAGCAGTAACTAAAATATAATACTATGTCAGACCTGTATAATACATATAATACATCGCAAAATACGCGAGGGCAAATACAAACAGTAAATGCAATGTCTCCTCCGGGCTTAGATGGAGGGATCGGAGCTACTTACGCGTTAAATCCTAATATTCTTCCTACTGCTCCTTCAGTTAGTGCTAGTGGTATTAGAGGGGCGCAAAGCGGTGTAGGAGCGGGGAAATCGGCCTTTGGAACTAAAATGGGTATGGCAGCTCAAGAGGATCCAGGAGCGTTTGGGCAAGTTGCAAAAGGCTTATCTGGTATAGCAAGTGGGCTAATAGGCGGAGGCGAAAGAAGACGTGAGCAAAGGCGAGCAAGAGCGGAGTTAAAGAAGCAAAGAGGGGAGTATGAAACTTTTGCTTTTAAAGATCCTACTGCTAATATGACAAACCCATTTGAAGATTTAACTATAAACCAACAACAAGCTCAATTTGCCTCTCAGCAACAGCAACAGGCTTTAGCGGGCACATTAGGACAATTACAGGGCGCAGCTGGTAGTTCAGGAATAGGTGCTTTAGCTCAAACTTTAGCACAGCAGTCCGCAAGAAATTTACAAGCAGCTTCTGCTAGCATTGGCCAACAAGAGTCAGATAATCAAATGGCAAGAGCAAGAGGCCAACAGTCTTTAGAAAGCTCTAGAGCATCAGGAGCTCAGTACGTTCAAGATAAAGAATTTGGTAGAACAGAAACATTATTTGGAATGGCTCAAGAGCGTAAAGCTGCAGCGGATGAAGCAAGGCGAGCCGCAACACAAGGACTAGTTGGAGGGATCGCTAATATAGCGGTTGGTGGTGCTAGAATAGCCGCTAATGTAGCAACAGGCGGAGCGGCCGGAGCAGCGGGCATAGTATAAAAACATAATTATGGCAAATCAACAATTAATTAAAGGTGCAGGACGGGCTGCAAATAAATTTACTGACGTCGGAAGAGTAGTTGGAGAAGCTGTAGCTGAAGGTGAAAAAGCTTTTTTAAGAAGAAAAATAGAGCGCAAGGCAGAAGAAGAAAAAATTGAAAAACAAGAAAAAGAAAGACAAAATTTGCAGGCTAGGGCAATTGCTGGGCTTAAAGAATTTGATCAATCAAAGTTGATGCCTCAGATAAGACCAGCTTTTGTAAAATCTGCTTTTGAGCTAAAAAAAGGTGCAATGGCGGTTATATCTAATAAAGATTTAGACCCCGTAACGGCTCAATTAGAAGTACAGAAATATCTACAAGGCGTAAATGATTTAGCCACAAAAGCTAATGATTTTAAAGAATGGTATAAACAGTTTGCGGATACAACTGAAGATGATTTAAGTAAATTGAACAACTCCATGCTACGCGAGCATGCTAATGACATCATGAAAGGAAATTTCAAATTTGAAGAAGGTATGTTCATTTTAGAGGGTGAAGACCCAATGACCTTTGATGACCTGATGAAAATTCAGCTTATTAACAAAAGGTCCGATTCTTACTTAACCCTACTAGAAACCGCTAAAAGCGCCGCTCTTGAAGCGGGGGCAAAAGGCGGTGATCGGGATTTGTATATGACTGCACTCAATGATAAATTTGATGCTTCTAGATTTGATGATGCGTCTATTGCTAGCATATTAGTAGATGAGTTAGGGTACAATGCAGATGACAACGAAATACGCAAACAAATAAAAAGAGATTTTGAAAATGACGGTAAATTTGATGACCCAGGCGTTAGAGAAAAGTATTTATCTATAATAAAAGAAAAAATAACAGACGGCGCAATGGAGCGCTTTAATAAGGGTAAAGAAGTTTATGACAAAAAAGTAGGTTCAACACCGGCACCTTCTCCATATACTAAATCTTTCCAACAAGAAATATCTGTGTATAGTCCAAAAATGATCTCATACGCAAATTTTTCCGATAAGGTTGCTAATTTTGAAACACCAGGTTCGGGGAATTTTGAAATGAAACCCGCAGGAGAAGAAAAAAAGTCAAAAGCTATAGTTAATCAGCTAAAAACATTAGATAAACAAAACCAAGGTAATTACAGAACTAGGGAGGAGCAGCTTGAAATATTTATATCTAATGCAAAAAATATTGATGACTATAAGAATAAATCAAATAAAGAGCTTATATCCATGTTTAACGAAGCTAACGGTAGTGCGCTAGCCTTTTATGACTCCGAACCGTTAAAAATAAATTATAACGACCCATATGAAGTTTACGATTTAATACTTAAAAGCACCCCCGGATTAAGTTCAGAAGCGCAAGAGTATTTTATGAATGAGTTTATAAAAAGAAAAAATACCGCGCTACAAAACGCAAGGAATATGATATCAAACGCTAGATCTTAAAAATAATATAATATAATGGAAGAACTTGAAAAAGCTGTTCAGCAAATGATTTTAAATGGTGATGATGAAAACACCATTAATTCATTTATTAAAAGCTATGACTTGGGAAAGAAACAACCCACAACTCAAAAGGGTGCGGAGCCTGTGGATGTAATGCAAGTGCCCGAGTTAACAGTTACGGAATCACCTTCGGTAGATACTTCTTTGGAGTTACCAGAACAACCGCAAACAGGAACAATAGAGGCAACAGATGTAATAACAACACCTCAGCTTGAATTACCCGATACGGAATTAGACTTTGCTTCAGCACTTAATTTTACTAAAAATAGTGTAGCAAGATTTTCAGCTTTTATCCCAAAAACAATAGGTGGTTCAATTGACTTAATAGAAACCTTTGTCGAAACAACAGTTCCGCTTGTGGCAACGATTGACAAGCTAAGAGGTAAAGATGTTACTGAAGATAAAATAAATACTGATAATTGGTATAAAAAAGCAGAAGCTTTATCCTTGTTTGGTGCTGAAAAAGACGAAGAAGGTAATGTTTTATCTTCCATAGACCTATATGAAAGGGGAGAATATAAAAAAGCATCTGAGCAATTTGGTTTAGAATTAGCAGGTGCTTTACCGTCGCTTATATTAACACACGCTTTGCCTGGTTATGGTAGTTTAATAGTAGGTGGCGCAACATTTGGAGAAGAATTTGAAAAAAACGTTAAGGAAAGACCCGATGAATCTGCTGAAAAAATGCTTGCTAACGCGGCAATTAAAGGTGGTTCTGATGCAATAGGAGAGTTTTTTGGTGCAAAAGCGTTTAAGTTAGTATCTAAAATTCCATCAAAATCAAAAAAAGCACTAATTGAAAAAATTACAGGAGACTGGGGACCTGCTTTATTAAAAAAAATGGGATTGGTTGGTGTATCAGAGGGAGTATCAGAAGGTGGCGCAGGTGCTTTATCATTATATGCGGATGAATTAGTATTTGATGATGAAATATCTTCTTCGCAATATTGGAAAACAACTATTCACCAAGCAGCCTTGGGAACGGTTTTAGGAACAGGGGCAAGCGCTGTTAGCACAGGTGTTCAATATTCTAATAGAAAAAAAACAGCATTAAGTATCATTGCTCCTAAGGCTTGGCGGCAGGAACAGCTTAATATTTCTAAAGAAATAGACAGATTAAAATCAGCTGAAGAACAAGCTCCAGATAGGGATAAAGAATATTTTAGAAAAAAAATTAAAGATCTTTCTGATTTACAAAACAAAAGACAAGAGGATTTAAAGAATGAATGGGAGTCAAAATCAAGGGAGGAGCAGATAGAATACGGAAAAAATCTTGATGAGGCTGATAGATTATCTAGCATTATTTATAATCCAAAATATTCTAAAAAAATAATAGAAGACGCTAAAAAAGATCAAGATGCTTTATACGATGCAATGGGCGGTCTTATTAGTGGAGTTGAAACAAAGCAAGAAACACAGCAGCAATTTTTAGAAGCTATTGCAGAAACAGAAAGCGGAAGAGAAGATGATATTAAATTTGCTAAAATTGTATCAAATGCTTTTGGTAAAGAATTTAATGAAGATAATATATTAGAAAATGACGAAGCAGTAAAGAAAAAATTTGGTGATAGAGTTGATGAAACTACCGCCGGTTTTGTTGTTGACGGAAACATATATGTAAATAGAGCAAGAGCTAGAGGCGCTGTTACTACTAGAGATGCAAGTCATGAAGTTTTACATGGCGTATTAGAAACACTATTTAAAGGCAAAAATTCATCAGAATTAATTGATCAGTTTAAACAAAAACTAACACCCGAGCAAAAAGAAATTGTTGAAAGAAGAATAAAAGACCTTGAGTACTCTGATAGTTACATGCAAAAAAACCCTGATGAATATATAACACAATTTTACAATGCTGTTATTGATGGGGAAATAAAATATAAACAAAATGTCTTATCGGAAGTAGCAGATTTTTTTAAAAATACTTTTAGAACAATAGGTTTTTCTAATATAGAATTAGAAACAGGCGAAGATTTATACGATTTTGTTAAGGACTATAGCAAAGCTAGACAAAAAGTTGGTAAACTTGATAAGGCTACTGTAAAAAAAATAAAATCATTAGGGGGCTTAACTTATGATGAATTTAAAGCTTCCAAGGGTCTTGAAGTACAAAAAATATATGACGAACAAGGTGTTGGAGGTGCAGCAAAAATTATTGAAGCATATAAGCCTTTAACCACTAAAATTACTAATAAGTATAGAAATGTACCTGGATTTAATTTTGAATTACTTCAAAGTGAAATTGAAATTGGAGAAAGAGGTTTATTAGATTTAATACAAGCCTACACACCTGATAGAGGTGCTACTTTAAATACCTATGTACAAGGCCAACTTGAAAGAAGAGCTATTGAAGCTGCTAATCGTATATTAGATACAGAATTTACATTAGATGTAACAGAAGCTAAAGGTGTTACAGATACAACAACAGAAGAGGCAACTGAAAGAGTTACAGAAAAGCCTAGAGAAAAAATTGACAATAAGTTAATGTCTAAACTTAATATAAGCGAAGATATTAAAAACAAAGTTGTCAATGCTATTGTTAAAACCTTAGGGACAAAATTACCTTCTTTAAAATCAGGAAAGCTAAAAACAGAATTAACAAAATCTTTTAGAACAGAATTAAAACCTGTTATAGCAAAGATGATTGGTACAAGAGCAGCTTATGATGCATTTATGGCTGATAACTTCAAGCTAATATATAATGCGTTGCCTCAATCAACTATTAATAGAAGATTTAATGAATTTGCTGAGCCTGTTTTAGACAAGGACGGCAAGCAAGTAAGAGAAAGAACTGCAGTAGGTAAAGGTGTATTTAAAAAGAAGGATATTGTTAAAGCTGAATGGCTTAAATATTTTATTGATCAACCTGGAAATGTAAAAGGAACAAGAAAAACTGCTATTGCAGAAGAAATAGGTGTAGAATTAGCTTTTGATTTAACTACTGATGTTTTAAATGATACAGCTGTTTTGGAAAGATTTAAGTCTACTCAAGAATTATTAGGCAATGCGGTTGCTGATAATGTATCTGAAGATATTGCAAAGCAAATAGACAGGGGTAACATAAAGTATAGCAAGACTTTGCTTAGTCTTCCTTTAGACATACAATTAGCAATAGCTACAGAAATTAAAGGCCAAGATTTTAAAAGTTTACTTCAAAGTAAACTAAGCGGTAAAAACCCTATAGAACAAGCGTTTTTAATACATTTTGCCGACGCAGACTATTTGAAGAAAGATCAAATAAAAAACATTGCAAAAGAACTTAATAGAGGAAAAGGTAATTTAAGTAAAATACGCAACGCAATTGTTGTTGCAGATACAAAAGGTGCAGCAAGAGCCGCTGACGCTTTAGCAAATACATTGGCTGACGAAATTGATATGCCAAGAGAATATCATTTAGTTGAAATAAAAGAAGGCAAAGTATTAGATGTAGACCCATCCAAGCGGGAAAATATTAATGAAGGAAGGCAGGCGGTTAAATTTCTTTTTGACAAATTAGGAAAAATATTTGAACCTTATTTAGATGGTGTTCAAGTTGCTGCAAGACTTGGTGGGGTGAATCAGCTTTCTGGTAAAGTGGACGGTATTATAATACCTTCTGCAAAGTTTGAAAAAAGTGGAAGTAAAAAACAAAGACATAGTTTATTTCAAAATCAAGCTGATTTAGAGCAAGCAATCGGCACAAAAGCTAAAGCATTACCTAAAAATATTCGAGATAAATCTTTTTATACAAATCCAAAAAGTAAATTTAACAAGTCTTCAAATGAAGAAAAGTTTGCTGTATTAGAAGAAGGAGCAAAAATTGGACAAGAATTAAAAGACAATTACCCGAAAGTTTTAGATGCTATAGCTGAAGGTTTGGCAAATGGTGATATTACTCAAACAGGCGCAAAAATGTTTCTTTATACTCAGTTTGGCAATATGCAAGGTGTTGGAAAAGCTATGGCTGCACCAACTTACGTTCCAATAGATGAAGCAGGAAATATAATGTCCTTTGAAAACATGAAAAAGTCTGGGCTTGGTTATAAAAATGACGTTGGTATTTTAGAGCATATGCTTCCTGCAAAAGAAATGTCTACTTCGTCTTATCAATATATATTAAATCCTTCAAAAGATTTAAAAAATAGAATAGATATTTTACTTGACCAATATACAACTATGGTAATTCCCAAAAAAGTTGATAACTTTTTAAAAGCAGGAGGATTACAGGAAATAAAAGGCGTATTGTTTAAACCAGGAGAAAGTGTTATTGACTCAAGATATGCAGGAACAGGCATGACTGTAATGAATGTACTTACTGGTGAAATATATAACACAGGAGAAATAAATCAACCTTCAGGCATTAAATATTCAAAAAGTTTAGATACCGAGTTTAACCAGTTACTACAAGCTACGACAGGTATAGAATATTACAAAGAGTTTTCGCCTGCTAAAGCTAGACTAATTGGAAGAGGTAAAGGTAAGCGTAAGTTTTTTATACCTTATTCAGCCGATGATTTCGTTGGTTTGCTATACGCAACTTTAGGTGAAGGCAAAGTCGGGGATAAACAAATGGCTTGGTATGAAGAAAACTTACTTAGGCCATTTTCCCGCGGTATACAGCAATACGAAGTAGCTAAGCAAAAAGCTATGCGCGAATGGATGGCACTGAGTAGTCAAATTAAAAAAGA
>Ga0206682_10002849_pt1 | contig 15313 bp, 12 predicted proteins | sample M240m12015metaG_FD_155444 | JGI IMG/M metagenome (GOLD analysis project Ga0206682, IMG submission 155444) | Ammonia-oxidizing marine archaeal communities from Monterey Bay, California, United States - M2 40m 12015 | ecosystem: Environmental > Aquatic > Marine > Intertidal zone | place: USA... | reverse complement strand
TACAAGTAAACAAGGCTGGCGACTTCCGAGTTGCTTTTGAATCTGCAAATACGATTACTGAGCGACTAAGCTTTGCTTTCTTACTTAACTCTAGCATTCAACGTAAAGCTGAACGAGTAACGGCTGAGGAAGTACGTTACATGGCTCAAGAACTAGAGACTGCATTAGGTGGTGTATACTCCATCCTGTCTCAAGAGTTCCAAATGCCTTTAGTTAAATTGATTATCGGTAGATTAGAAGCACAAGGTAAGATGCCTAAGCTTCCTAAAGATACTGTTAAACCTACTATTATTACAGGTATTGAAGCTCTTGGTCGTGGTCAGGATCTGAACAAGCTTGGACAGCTACTTCAGTATATCCAACCATTAGGCCCACAAGTGATTGCTAGTGAACTAAACGTCAGTGATTACATTGATCGTGTTGGTGCATCATTAGGTATTGATACTCGTGGATTGATCAAGTCCGAAGAACAGAAAGCAATGGAAGCACAACAAGCTCAGATGGCCCAGCAACAGATGATGGGTCAACAAGCTATGGCTGAAATGGCTACTAGAGCTGCCCCTGAGATGGCGAAAGCCGCAGCAGCTCAACAAGAGTAATTAAAAAATGGCAGAAACTTTAAACACACATCAGGAACCCACTCCTTCTGAAGAGCAGCAGCAACATGAAGAAGCTATGTTAGCTAAAGCTGATCAGTTGGAGCAGGGTGCTAACGGTGATCGTCCTGAATGGTTACCAGAAAAATTTAAATCCGCAGAGGATATGGCCAAAGCCTACTCAGAATTAGAAAAGAAAATGAGTGGTGGTAAGCCAGAACCCGAAACGGAAGAAACTCTAGAAGAAACTCCAGAAGAAACACCAGACCCCCAGAACACAGAAGCAGCTGAGGTTGCAAAAGTTTTGGATAAGGCTGGCGTTGATTTTGACACACTACAAGCCGAGTACGCTGCTAATGGTGGCATTGGTGAGGAGTCCTATAAACAGCTTGAAGAAGCAGGATTCCCCCAGCAATTAGTAGATTCTTGGATTGCAGGCCAGCAAGCTCTGGCAAATGACATAAATGACCAAGTGTTCTCAAGTGTTGGTGGCGAAGAGCAATACTACCAGATGGTAGAGTGGGCAGGCGAAAGCTTACCACCTGCTGAGGTAGATGCTTTTAACAAAGCCATAGACTCAGGAGATATGAGCATGGTGAACATGGCAGTAAATGGATTGGCAGCAAGGTATCGCTCTGAAGTTGGAACCGAGCCTCAACTTATTCAAGGTGAGACTACAGGAAACTCAGGCGGTTCGTTTAATAGTGCTGCGGAACTGACAGCAGCAATGCGTGATCCAAGATACCAAAACGATCCTGCCTACCGACAGAGCGTAGCACAGAAATTGTCACGCTCTAACGTGTTCTAAAGTTTTATGTCTTTTTTAGGCCCCCTTCGGGGGGTCTTTTTTATATACGAAGCAAATACTATTACAGAATGATTACCTTTGGCCTCTGCGGAGACAACCCAAGCGAAAAGGATGTGATGTTTAAGCTGAGTAGAACAACCCAAACTCAAATTAAATATTACTAAAAGGTAAATTAAAATGGCATTTCCACAAAACCAAACTGTATCCCGTCTGGGTCAGGTTAATGGCGCAGGTGATGATCGTGCGTTATTCTTAAAATTATATGCTGGTGAAGTTCTTACTGCTTTTGAAGAGAAGAATATCTTCATGGGCCTACACCGCACCCGTACTATTGCTAGCGGTAAGTCTGCCCAGTTCCCACTGACAGGCGTTGCTTCTGCAAAATATCACACTCCAGGTGAACTTATCGAATCTGATAAGATCAACCATGGTGAGCGTACTGTTACTGTTGATGACTTGCTAATCTCTAGCCAGTTCATTGCTTCTATTGACGAAGCTATCAACCACTACGATGTACGTTCTATCTACTCCAAAGAAGCTGGTAACGCATTGGCTAACACTGCCGATAAGAATATCTCTCGCGTTATCGCTAAAGCTGCTTTGATCAATGACGCTTCTGAAGCTGCTGCTGCTTTTGGCGCTTCTTTCGCTGACGAAGTTTACACCAGCAACGTAACCATTGGCTCTGTAGCCTCTGATGCTACTGTTGGTGCTGAAATCGTTCGTGCTATCTACGCTGCACTGGAAGAGTTTGACAGCAAAGACGTAACTGGCGACAAGGTGTGTGTACTACCACCTGCTCAATACTACTCTTTGTTAAACGCTACTGACGTTACTTCTGCCACTTGGTTGAATAAAGACGTTGGCGGTGCTGGCTCTGTATCTGGCGGTGTTGTTCCTCAAGTTGGTGGTGTTAGCGTCTTTATGTCTAACAACATTCCAGGAACTGACGAAAGCTCTACTGGTGCAACTCCTGCTCCTCTAACTTCTTCTCGCTCTGGCGCTTACACTGGCGACTTCTCTGGCGTGAAAGGTTTGATCTTCTCTCAAGATGCTGCTGCAACTGTTAAGTTGCTAGATCTTGGTGTTGAGTCTGAGTACCAGATTGATCGTCAAGGCACTATCATGGTTGCTAAGTACGCAATGGGCCACAACGTCCTGCGTCCTGCTTGTGCAATCGCTTTGGTTTCAGCCTAAGCTTAAATTTAAGGGTTACCTTCGGGTAGCCCTTTTTTTGTTTTGGAGGAAGTATGGCAAGTCCAAGAAAAGGCAAAGCTAAACTTAAAATCACAGCGAGTGGTAAACGTGTAAGTTATGGACAAGCAGGGAAGTCAAAAGATGGTGGCCCTCGTGTACGTCCAGGAACTAGTAAGGGCGACAGTTACTGCGCTCGTTCTGCTGCACAGCTAAAGATCCACAAGAAAGCAGCCTCAAACCCTAACTCTCCCTTACGACTTTCTCGTAAGAGGTGGAAATGTTCTGGGTCTAAATCAAGACGTTAATAGGAACTATTATGACACCCACTACCAAGTTAGAGGCAATTAATATCATGTTATCGACTATCGGGGAAAGCCCTGTAAATAGCCTACAATCTGGCTTGGTCGATGCAGAACTAGCTGAGACAATCTTAGAAAACATAAGTAAGTCGGTACAAGCAGAAGGATGGAATTTTAATCGTGAACAGCGATTAGAGGTTTCCCCTACTGTTGCTGGTGAGATTGTTGTCCCACTAAACACATTACGAGCTGACGCTTCACTGGTCACAAATAGTAAGGACTTAGTTCAGCGTGGCTCACGAATGTATGACAAACAAAAACATACATACAACATAGGTGAAGCAGTAAAGCTTGATTTGATAATCGAACTAGACTTCACAGAATTACCAGAAGTAGCAAGGCGCTATATAGCTATAAAATCTGCACGAGTATTCCAAGATCGTGTAGTAGGCTCAGACGCTTTACATAGCTTTACTATGCAAGACGAAGCTTCTGCTTATTTTCAATTAAAAGATTTTGAACTTGATACTGAAGATTATAACATCATGGATAATTATGACGTTTATCGGGTTCTTGATCGTACAGGATACGCGAGGTCTGTATAATGTCTTTAATCAGTCACTCTGTTCCTAACCTTATTAATGGTGTATCACAACAACCGCCTTCACTACGCTTAGAGACACAAGCAGAATTACAAGAGAATGCAATGTCTTCCGTTGTGAAAGGTTTAACTAAGCGTCCTAGCTCTGAGTACATTGCTGACTTAGGCTCTATTGCAAACATAGATAACGCTTTCATACACGATATTCGTAGGGATGAGAATGAATACTATACTCTGATAATCACTACATCAGATATTAAAGTTATAGATAAAGACGGTACTGAGCGTACTGTTTCAAATAACCAAGCTAGTTACTTAACTGGACTTACTAATCCTAGAGAAGAGCTAGCTGCTACTACTGTGGCTGATTATACATTCATACTAAACAAAAATGTTGTAACCAGTGAAGCCACTACGACAAGTCCCACAAGATATAAAGAAGCTTTGGTGTATGTGAAGCAGGGTGACTACACCACAAACTATAAAATCCATATTACCAAAAGTGGAACTACTTATACACGATCTATAGAAACAATGGGTTCTACCCAGCCTGATGATGCTACAGCTCGTACTGCTGAACGCTCAATTCAAACAGATCGTATTGCTGAGAATCTAATGTTCTCTAATGCCGTAGACGCTACTTATTATGGTGGCACTACGCCTGCTATGACTGTTCCAGGAACTACCTTCACTCAGTATGGTAACGTAATACATGTTGTATCTACTGATGGTGTGGATTTTCAAATTGAAGTAGAAGATTCACGAGGCAATAATGATATATTTGCTTTTAAAGATACTGCTGCTGATTTTAAGAAACTACCCCCTTCGGGTCCTGATGGCTACGTCATTGGTGTAGTAGGTTCAAATGATAAAGGACAAGATGATTACTATGTACGCTTGGAAGCGAATACGACAGGCGGTCAAGTATGGAACGAAACTCTAAAACCAGGTGTAAAGACTAGCATCAGCGCCTCTACAATGCCTCATAAGCTTGTTAGTAATTCAAATGGTACATTTAACTTTGATGTAGTGGATTACAAAGATAGGGCAGTAGGGGACGATGAAACCAACCCTTTCCCTAGTTTTATTGGATTACCCTTATCTGATATATTCTTTCATAGAAACCGACTAGGTGTTCTAGCTGATGAAAATGTAATCTTATCTGAAGCAGGTAAGTTCACTGAATTTAATTTCTTTAAACGAACTACCTTAACTCTATTGGACACTGATCCTATTGATGCTGCTGTATCGAATAATAAGGTTTCTATACTCAAACATGCTGTACCCTTTAATGAAAGCTTACTGCTCTTCTCTGATCTTACTCAGTTTAGGATGTCGGCCCAAGACTTACTAACACCTGAGACTGTAGCGATTGACGTTACAACTCAGTTTGAGGCTTCTTTAAAAGCCAAGCCTGTAGGTGCAGGACGTTATGTCTTCTTCGCTACCAACCGAAATGAATGGGCAGGAGTGCGAGAGTATTATGTAGAAACTGATGCTGCTGTAGATGATGCTGCTGATATAACAGCTCATGTTCCAGAGTATATCGCAGGAACCATTACCAAGCTTGAAGCAAGTTCTAACGAAGATATTTTATTAGCTTTATCATCAGAAGACCCAAATGCAATCTATGTGTATTCATATTACTGGCAAGGTCAGCAGAAGCTGCAATCAAGCTGGTCACGATGGACGTTTGAAGGAACTGTACTTAACATGACCTTTAACAAATCGTACATAGACGTACTGTTAAAGTATACTAATACTAATGGTTCCACAGTTACTCTTGAACGTATCAACCTATCCACTGACGTAGCTACTTCTATTACTACAAAGCAACATGGAGTGCATTTAGATCGTAGACAGATATGGGGAGTCGGTGGTGTAACTACATTACTAACTGACCCTAACCCTGAAGGTGGTACTGATCTTCTTTATATTTCACAAGAAGGTGGTTTCCTAACTCAGACTGAAGCTCAGGATTTAGTAACTAACGGAGGCACAGTATTAGTAGGATGTCCATTTACATTTAAGTATCAGCTATCAGAGCAGATGCTTAAAAATGAAAACTCTGTGATTAAAGGTCGGTTACAGCTTCGCAACATGACCATAACATATAGTGACGCAGGTTACTTCGAAGCCAAGGTTAAACCTACTGCAAGAAATGAAGTAGTAAACGAGTTCACAGCTTTAACATTGGACGCTTCTACAACCATATTAGACCAAGTGTCTATACTTACAGGCGACTTCAGGTTCCCAGTATTATCTCAGGCGAAAGAAGTTGACATAACTATTGAATCAGACAGTTTCCTACCCTGCTCTTTCCAGAGCGTAGATTGGGAAGGTTACTTTGTAACGAGGGCTAGACAGGTATGATGCCATATTATCGTCCAGCCACTTTGGATGATATACATGAATTAGCCCCTAGAATGAGAAAGTCAGACGTAGAAGAGATAGATGCAAGCTCTGGTGTAGAGCCAGCTCAAGCCTTGTTTCTGTCTCTTCTCGCTGGTGCTGAAACAAATAGTATAATTGCCGAAGATGGCGAAGTTATAGGTATGTTTGGAGTTGTTCCATCCGCAGATCCCTTAATAGGTATTCCGTGGATGTTAGCCTCTGACAGACTACCAGAAGTTAAAAGAGAGTTCTTACCCCAATCATTAGAGTGGGTGAAAGAAATTAATAAGCGTTTCCCTGTGCTACTCAATTACGTTGATAAGCGAAACACTAAAGCAATCCGATGGCTACGCTATCTAGGCTTTAAGTTCCCACAATTAGTTGACGAGTTTGGTGTAGGAAACAAACCATTTTATGAATTTGTGAGGATAACTAATGTGTGATCCAGTTACGTTGAGTGCTATTGGCTCTGCTGGTTCTGCTGCTGCTGCAAGCTTAAGCACTGCTGGCGGCCTTACTGCATTAAAAATTGGTAGTGCAGTGGTAGGCCATATGTCTGAAGCTGACGCAGCTCGTAGAACTAATCAGCGAAATGCGGAAGCTAGAAAAGCAGCTACAGAAGCTAGGGATAACCAGATCCGAGCGCAAGCTCTAAAAGAATCCCAAGAGAAAGCTGTATTACAGCAAAAGAAAACAGATAAAAGTATTGAGGCAATGAGATTGTCTTCTCGTGCTGCCTTGTCTGCTGGTGAAGCAGGTGTAGGCGGTGCAGTAGTAAATGCGATTATGTCTCAGTATGAGCGTGATCGTCTAACAAATAACACCAATGTTGTATCCGATATGGAAGCTTTAACGTACCAAGGAACCTTGGATCGTAAGTCTATTGCTGCACAAGCGCAAAGCCGTATCAACCAATACCAGCCCGTCCAAGGGCCAAACCCATTAGCTCTAATGACCAAGATCGGCATTGAAAAAGCCGAAGGTGACCTTAGAGAAAAATATTAGAGGAATAGTATATGGCTACTAAGCGTGTACAAGTCGAAAGGTTGCGACCACAGACTACTCAAACAGTCTTTAATCGTCCTGTAGACACTTTTGTTCAGCCTGCTCCTGTTCAAGCAGGAGGGCTACAACAACTAGCAAAGTTTTTAAACGATATAACTCCACAAGTTGCAGGTATCGTAGAAGCTAAAGAGAAAACAGAAACTGAATTACAGCTACGCCAACTTGAAGATATGGATTATATGAATGGCGAAGGCGGCTTTCAAACATTAGATACTCTTAAAGAAAGTGGGGAGTTTAACCCCCGAAATAAGACTGTAGCTTATGCTTATAATAAAGGGCTAGGCGCAGCCATGGGTAAAGAACTATTTACCAAAGTCACTGGTGATTACTATAGAGGTTTGCAAGACAAATCCATCCAAGTAATGACCCCTGAAGAGTTCAGCACATGGACACAAGAACGTGTTGCTGAATATGTAGGTGAGTATGCAGATTACACTGGGGAAACTGGTGTAATGGCTGGCATTAAAGCACAGGCTGATCGTATAGGCTCTACCTTTGCACTACAGCAGGCACAGCTTTCCAATCAATACGCAGCGGAAATGATGAATGAATCATTCAATAACCAGTTAGATCAAGCTTTGTATGGAATTGATATAACTTATGGAAGCGATCTGACTCAAGCATTACAAGATTTTGCTGATCAAATGCACATGACTGATACAGTATTCTCTGGCACAGAAATCAATAAGAGAATTGTAGGTGCAATCTCAGAGCGATTACAGGGTACACAAAGCGTTACTGAAGCTGTTGCATTGGCTGAGGCCGCACGAGATCTTAAAGCTGGTACAGGAACACTTCAAGGTACAGGTCATTGGAGAGAAGCTGACTTAGACAAGCTTATCAATGACTCACTGATACGAGTAGATCAACTAGAACAGGCTGGCTACGCTAGAGATAATCGTGAGAAGACTAAGCAAACAGCTTGGCTTACTGACCAGATAATTACTTGGGTTCAGACAGGTAACGATGTGGAAGACTTCGTACCTAACACAGACAATCCTCAATTATACAACAAGCTGAACGCTGCTGAGATAGCACAACTAAGTAAAACTCTAGCTAACCAATTAGACTTCTCTAAGGCTGAACCAATGACAGCAGAGAGATATACTGAGTTCTACAATTTCTTTGCAAACAAAACTCCAGCAGAGGCTGATGTTATCGTTGCTAATATACTTAGCAGAGGTGACTCCAAAGCTTTTGGCAAGCTAACATTGGATGAAATGAAATTAGTACATTCCATTTCCAGAAATGCGGCTGGACGCAAGTACACTGTATTTGAAGATCCTATGTATAAAGAGTTAGAAAAATTTGTAGCAAGTAAATATGAAGTTTGGAATGTAGGTTACAATCAAGTTGTAATGGCTTCTTTAAACTTAGATCAGCAAGTAGTTTGGGAAGAAGCTGAGTTATTACTAGAAGAAACTTGGATTGCTGTTTCTAAATCTCCATTGCTTATTGCAAGCTACTTAGAGGGTGAAAATTTAGAACTGGCCCAGAAAGTATCTAAACAAGCAGGGATGCGCGGAGGGCAGCTAAACGTGGCTGCTATATTTGCTAATCCTTCCTTACAGAATGCAGTGATCAAGGGAGTATACGAGCAGGTTAAGAGTCAAGTGAACCCTGGAAGAATCTCTAAAGCCGCCCAAGACGGTGATGGAGTAGGTGGTGGTTCAACCATTACACTAGATGATGGAACGTCAATAAACGTAAACGTAACAGAAGGGGAAGACTAAGATGGCAAAGTATACTTATGACTTTGAAGGTGTCTCCTATAGTACAGATAGAAAACTATCTGCAATGGAACAAAAAGAGCTTATCCAAAGCTATAAAGATGCTGGTCTTTTAAACCCTGAAGTTCAAATGCAACAGGAAATGAAGTGGAACGATGTTTCACAAAACCAAAGTATCCTTAATGCTTACAAGACTTACTATGAAGAGCATAACAACGAGCAATGGGAAGGTAATAACGAAGAACTAACAGACTCTTATTTTGAACAGATGCGTTGGTTTGAAAACAACACAGGCTCAATGCTTAAATTAGTAGGCCGTTTAAAAGGCGCTGGCGATATGTCAGAGCGTGAACGTATGTCATTAGCTGTCATGTGGAAAGGTTGGGACAATATTGTACCATTCTATGAGGATGATAACAAAAAGTGGACTGCCTTTATAGACCATGTAGGTGCTAATGTTTTAGACGCTTCTAACTTAGCAGGCTTATTTAGTTTTGGTGCAGGAACAGCAGCCGCTGTTACGGCAAAGCAAATAGCAAAGGCTGGTCTAAGAGAGACACTATTTGCTGGCATGAAGAAAGGTGCTGCTTCTGGCGCTCTAAATGCTGGTGCGGTAGGTACTGCACTTGCGGCAGGTAACCAAGAGATTGATTACGAGCTTGAAGGTTTAGAACGTAACTGGGAAGACGTAGCTGTACAAGGTTTAGCTGCTACTGGTATGGGTACTACTGTAGGTGGTGTTTTAGGTACTGCTGGCGCTGGTGCAAGTTTTGCTAAAGCTACTAAAGCTCTTACTGAAGAGGCTGCTGAAGAGGCCGTTACGACTACTGCTAAGAATATAACCGATACAGCTAAAGCTGCCGAGCAGTGGAGGGATGTACTTGCCGATGAAACTATCACAGGTGAGTTACGTCAAGCTGCTCAAAAATCATTTATTGCTAATCTAGGTGATACTACTACAGATAAGCTTAATCGTTCCCATAGTGGCGTTGGTAATAGAATTTCTAACGAGCAAGCCTATGAGAATGGCATACAGCTTCTTACTGATTTAGGTATTACAAAACATGATAGCCTTACTCCACAGGTGTTGGTAGATAATCTTTATAAAAGATACACTAACGGAGAAGTTGCACTGAAGGACTCTACTGCATTTAAAGCCCTTACGTTTAAGTTAGAGCATGAAATGTATGATACTTTCTTGAAAAACTGGAATACAAAAGGAGCTGATCCTTGGGAATCTTTCAGTCAATTTGAGAAAGTTCTGATGCTTAGTCAGGATCTAGCCTCTGCTTCTGGTAGGGATTTACAACTTACTAGCCTGCGTCAGCGTATGGGTCCAACCAAGTACGGAATGGTAGTCAAAATGTTTGGGGATGCTGCTAAAGATGGTAACCCTAAGACGTTGGGTGACGTTAAGATGCTTCTTAAAGAAGCTGAAGACAATCCTGGATGGGGTGCAAAGACTGTTGATGCCTTAAACGAGTTCTGGATACACAATATTCTAGGCTCACCTATTACGCTTGGTATTAACACCATATCTTCTTCTGCACATCTGCTTGAAAGAAATATGATTGATATTGGAGCTGGCTTAAAGCGTGGCGATATTAAGGAATCAAGACGAGCTATGACAGCTCTAGGCCGTGAGCTTACTGCTATACCATCAGCTTTTATATATGCACTAAGAGCTGCTGATAGAAGTAGAGGTTACTTAGATCCACAGCGAGTGTATGCAGGTGAAGCTGATGAAATGGCCCCAGTAATAGGCAACCGTAACTACACACTATCCAACCTTGTTAAACCTAAACAGGTTCTTAATGAACTAAAGCGTGGTGATGAATCTTTTGTTACTGCTGCTGGTAATTTAGTTGGTAATGTAAACCGACTAGTAGGTGGTCGTGGTATGCTGGCTACGGATGAATTTGTTAAGCAAATGGCATTCCGAGGTGAGTTACGATCTAGGCTAACAATGGAAGCTCTTGAGCTTGTAGGTAAAGATGGTCGTTTTGGAACGGCTGCTGAAGCTCATGCTTGGTCAAGGCGAGAGTTTAACAAGCTAATAAAGTTGCACATTGATAGCATAGGCAAAGGTCAAAAACCTGAAGATCCTCGCTTGATAGCTGCCTTAAATTCTGCGCGTGAAGCTACTTTCCAGAATGACTTTAGGAGAGATCCATTAGGGTTCGTTGGTAAAGGTGTTGCTAAGTTCTCTGGTAAACATCCACTGTTTAAGCAGATACAACCATTCGTGCGGACTCCTACTAACCTAGCATCTTGGGGCTTAGAGCGTACTCCAGGTCTACAAATGCTTAGTAAGGACTTCATGGAAATGCTGCAAAGCCCTGATCCACAAGTCAGAGCTAGAGCAGAAATGACTATGAACTTAGGTGTCATGTACTGGACTGCGGCTTTAACCACAGCAATGGCTGGTGAATTACAAGGTCCAGGTGACCCTGACTACAATAGTAGAAAATTTGACGAGGCTTCTGGTGAGTTCCTCCCCTACTCTATTAAGTTGGAAGATGGTACTAGGGTTCAGATACGCAGAACTGATCCTATGGCTAAATTCTTTATGACTGTCGGAGCTATGCAAGATGCTTTGGCTTATAGTAATGAAGCTGGATTAGATTTGTTTGCTTCTGCTGCATTATCTACAGCTAAAGCCTTGATTGATGTACCTTCACTTACAGGTATAGCTGATGTGTTTGAGACTGCTGGTGATATATCAGATAGTAAAGATCCTGTAGAGGGGGTCCAAAAATATCTAGGTAATCGCTTCAAGACCTTACTGCCATACTATCGTATGCACAGGGACATATTACAACCATCTCAAGCTGATAGAGCCATGTTCACAAACATTGGATACAATCCAGAAGATATATGGAACACAGCATTATTTGCAGATGATCCTGCCGATCCTTATGACAAACAACGTGACCCTTTAGGTCGCCCTATGTTTATGAGAGAGAATGCAGGGTTTGCTTGGTCTGGTTTAGCTAAGGAGGATAAACCTTCTGATGCTGTCCTTATGGAAATGTCACGCCTAAATTCTGGTCGTTTCTCTCCTCAAGTCACTCGTAATGGTGTCAACTTACAGGAAATTAAAGTTAAGCCTGGAGGTAGACAGAGCGTGTATGACCTATGGAGACAGACAGCAGGTACTATGCGTATTAAGGGTATCCAAGGTTTTCCTAAGAATAAGAAGGGTGCGACTCTTGGAGAAGCATTGGCTCGTATTATCAAATCTCCTGAATACAAAGATATTTTAGGTGACGCTGGAAGGTTAGAAATGCTTGAAGGTATGATTGCTCAATACGAGACTATCTCATTTAGTCAGGTTATGCCTGAACTGTTAGGTAGAGAACATGAAGTATTCAAGAAGACTTCCTTCAAAGCGTTCCAAGGTATGTTAGATCAAAGTCAAGTGATGGATGAAAAGCTTACGGAAGATCAAGACTACTGGTTAAGAACATTACAGATTCAATAGGAAATAATTATGTCATACCAACCTTATGCAGTCGTAAAGATTGTAACAGATGGTAGCCCAAACATACCATTTAATTTTAGCTATCTCTCAGAATCTGAAATCGTAGTTGAGATTAATGGGGTAGAAACTAGTGATTGGACTTTATCATCTGCAAATATTATTACATTGAACACGGACCCCCCTTTGGGGGCTGTGGTCTCTGTGAGGCGGCAGTCAGATTTAATAGCCCCTAGTGTTGATTTTCAGTCAACTTCTATTCTTAAAGCTGCTGATTTAGATTTGTCTGCAAGGCAAGTGCTAAACGCAGTACAAGAAGCTTTTGATATATCACAAGAATCTTTGAGAGAAGGGCTTGATCAGAATTATGACGCACAGTCTAATCGTATAACTAATGTAGCAGATCCTGTAAATCCGCAGGATGTTGCAACAAAGGGTTACACTGAGCTAACTCGTACCACAGTGGAGAGTGCTACTACAGACGTTTTAGCAGCACAAGCTGATGTAACAATTAAAGCATCTGATGTAACACAAATTCGTAATGAGTTATACGGATTAACAACACAACTTGTATCCCTACCTTATGGAGCAACAGGCAGCGTTAGTTATAATGCTAATTCAGGTTTACTGACCTTCTCTTTATCTGAAGGTCCTCAAGGTCCTCAAGGTAATGCAGGTCCTTCTGGGGCTACAGGTCCACAAGGTCCCGAAGGGAGCCAAGGTCCTATTGGTCCTCAAGGTCCTATCGGCCCTACAGGTGCTACTGGTGATACAGGTCCCCAAGGTCTTCAAGGTGTCACAGGTCCCCAAGGTATTCAGGGTGAGACAGGTGATGTAGGTCCAACAGGTCTTCAAGGTATTGATGGTGACGAAGGTCCCCAAGGCCCATCAGGTGCTACAGGTCCTCAAGGTCCAGTAGGCTCTCAAGGTCCTATAGGTACTACAGGTTCTCAAGGTCCTATCGGTGCAACAGGTCCTACTGGTCCACAAGGTCCGCAAGGTATCCAAGGGGATTTAGGTAATAAAGGACCTGATGGTGACCAAGGTCCAGTAGGTCCAACAGGTTCCACAGGTAGTCAAGGTCCTATGGGTACAAGTCCACTTGGCTTGTCGTTTGGACGCTTTGTTTTAAACGCATCTACAGGTGTTCTTTCTGTAGAATATTATGGTGACGCTGATGATCAAGATTTTTCAATTAATTCAGATGGCGAATTGGAGGTAACTATCTAATGCCAACATTAAATTTAGGTAAGGTACGTTTTGCACTCCAAGGAACATGGAGTTCGACACAAGCCTATGAAGTATTTGACGCAGTGGAGTATCAAGGCTCCACATATGTAGCTATACAAGCATCTTCTGCTGGTACAGTACCAAGCACACAAGCTACTATCTGGCAACTGATTGCCGATAAAGGGGATACAGGTACTGCTGGGGCGACAGGAGCAACTGGGCCACAGGGTTCGACAGGAGCAACTGGAGCAACAGGTCCGCAGGGTCCTGCTGGGGCAACTGGCGCAACTGGTGCAGATGGTGACGAAGGCCCAACTGGTTCAACTGGTCCTCAAGGCCCACAGGGTCCTGCTGGTGCAACTGGTTCAACTGGTCCTCAAGGTAATCCTGGTGCAGATGGTGATGATGGAGCTACAGGTCCTACAGGTCCACAGGGTCCTATTGGTAATACAGGCGCTACTGGCGCAACAGGTGCGACTGGTCCTCAAGGTCCTACTGGTCCTCAAGGCGATGATGGCCCAACTGGTCCTACAGGTCCCCAAGGCTCTACCGGTGCAGCTGGTTCAACAGGTGCAGCTGGTCCACAAGGTCCAACAGGTAATACTGGCGCAACTGGTCCACAGGGCGCAACAGGTCCACAGGGATCAACTGGTCCCCAAGGTGCAGACGGAACGAATGGTACTCCATTACCTTCTCAATCTGGAAACTCTGGTAAGTATTTAACAACTAATGGTTCAAGTGCCCTTTGGTCTACAGTCTCTGCTGGTGGCGGTGGCTACAATATGGAGGTGTTCCATTATAGTGGGACTTACACAAAACCAGCAGGACTTAAAGGAGTTAAAGTTACTGTGACAGGAGCTGGAGGCTCTGCTGGTATTTTCCCTTACAGTTCTCAGAGAACAGGCGGTTCTGCTGGAGGTACTGCAATAAAGTACATTCCTGCATCTTCATTATCTTCAACCACGACTGTGACTGTTGGTACAGACCAATATGTTAGTTACAACAGTAATAACAACAGGTCAGGTGGAGGCCCATCCTCATTCGGAAGTCATTGTACTGGTAATGGCGGTAATCATGGTGGTAACTTAAACAGTAATGGTGGTGGTGCCACTGGTGGTGATATTAACCTAATGGGCGGTACTGCTGGTAATGCTGAATATGCTGTTACTGGAGGCTATTCTCCACTTCCAGCCACTGTTGGAGGTCGCTCTTATTGGGGCGGTAAGACCTATAATGGTGCTGGTGTTTCGCCAATGGCCCCTTCCTCGTATTCCAGAAACCACGCCCTTCATAGGTCTATAGGTAATGGTGGTGATGGTTTTAGTACGACTAATACCAGTACTGGCGGTATCTACTTTTATGGCGCACAAGGTATTGTAGTAGTAGAGGAGTTCTTCTAATGAATAAAGTTATTGTAGAAAATGGTTTTGTAACTTTTGTATATGAAGGGGAAGTCCCTGAAATGCACCCCGATGTTTTAGTTTTAGACGCACCACCAGAAGTTAAAGATGGTTGGGTATATGAAGATGGTAAATTCAGTGAGCCAGAAGCTCCTGTATTTTCTTACACTGATCAGCGTTATTGGAATTACCCTTCAATATCAGACCAGCTAGATATGATGTATTGGGATAAGGTCAACGGTACTAACCAATGGCAACAAGCTATTACAACAGTAAAGGCAACTTATCCCAAGGAAGTCGAGGAGTAACTTAAATGTCCACAATGTCCGACTATGACGCTGGGCGTTTAGTCGCCCTCGTTGAACAACTATCAATACAACTTAGGGAACACCAAAAAACTACCGACCAGCTTACAGCTCGTGTCAACGACCTAGAAAAGCAACTAGTCAAAGGCAAAGGCTTCTTAGCTGGAGCTATGCTTTTGAGTATGGGTTTAGGGGGCGTAGGTACGT
>Ga0206682_10002848_pt1 | contig 15316 bp, 19 predicted proteins | sample M240m12015metaG_FD_155444 | JGI IMG/M metagenome (GOLD analysis project Ga0206682, IMG submission 155444) | Ammonia-oxidizing marine archaeal communities from Monterey Bay, California, United States - M2 40m 12015 | ecosystem: Environmental > Aquatic > Marine > Intertidal zone | place: USA... | reverse complement strand
TAATGGGTGGTTTAATGGGTGGAGGAGGACCAATGGGTGGTGGAGGAGGACCAATGGGTGGTGGAGGAGGACCAATGGGTGGTGGAGGAGGACCAATGGGTGGTGGAGGAGGACCAATGGGTGGTGGTGGTAAACCGAGAAACTTATCTCCGACTAGATCAGACATGTCTGGACCAGATGGAATTGACGATTTAATCAATAAAATGAATTTACAACCCGATAAGATACCCGATTTGGATTCTATATCACTAATGAGTGGTGACACAGATAAAAAATCTACAGATAGAGGAATTACATTAAATTTATAAATTACATGTTCATCTGAACAGTTTTTAATTGCTGGATTGTTTTTTCAATTTCATTTTTATTAAATGAACCACCTTTCTTTTCATCTTTCTTTTCATCTAAATCATCTAAATCATCTAATTCTTGAGCAAATACTTCATTGATTAGTATAACAAATACAATTGTCAAGACTATAGCCGTAAATAAATCTTTTGTTGCCATAAAGAAAGAACAGAATATTACAACTCTTCGGACAATTGTATTCGATATTAATTTTCTTAAATCGTCATCTAATTCATCTATAATAAATCTCGCACCTATATTTAACATAATCATCGTCAAACCTATAATATACTTATTTTCATTAATACATGAAAGGCTTTCTCTCATAGAGTCAAACCATTTTTCCATTATAACTTTGTTTAGATTAAAATTAAAATAAAATATTTATTATTAATAGTAAATGACAGGGGCATTATTATCAGAAGTTTGGCCAGATATGGTTCAAAAACCAAAAAAAACTAAAAAACTTAAGAAGAAAAAATCAGAAGATCCCTTATTTGACTCGCCTCTCACACCAGATGAAATGGAGACAGAGTTACTTGATGACAGAGAAAATCTTGAATTAGATCCTACCAGAAGACTTAGAGGAATGAGAGTCAGTCCATATACCGATGATGAAAATCAATATCAAGATACAATGAAAAAAGTTGATTATGAATTTAATAATAATATCGCCAGACCCGATAATACTGTAAATATAAGAAGAGAATCATTAAAGGATGATCCTGATTACCAAGAGTTTTTAGAATTTAAAAGAATGAAAGCTCAAAAGAGAAAACAGCAATCACAAACACAACCACAATCGCAACCACAAGTTGCTAAAGTAACTCATGTAGAGAGTAGAGAACCATCTCATGTACCAATTGAAACTTCTCACGAAGAACAATTCAATGAATTATTATTATATGTTTTTACTGGTTTCTTTCTATTAATGATTTATGATAATATTTATAAATTAGGTAAAGATACTTCATTTTATTAAAATTTAAATTTATCTGTCATATTCATTAAAGACTTATCGTCATAAATAAAATTTCCACTTGGTTTATATGTGTCTGTAGATTTATAATTTGTATTTATTGATTTGCTCGCATTATTATTTTTAGTTAACGATTTAGCGCTTTTCACATTCCATTGTATAAATAACCAATTTGGTTCAATATACAATAGTTCGAATCCATTTGTTTTCAAACTGTTCATGATATAATTTCTTAACTCATTTACGTCATATAATGGCATTCCTATAATAAATTCTGGTATCTGATAAAAACAATAGGTCCTTTGCAAACCAGAATTATATAAGATACGACTATGACATTTCTTAAGAATACTATCATACAGTTCCATTCTTCTTAAAGTTTTCGCATTAATCGTAGAATATAATTCTTTCATATCTATTTGAGACATGTCTTATGATTTATAATCATATAAAATATAATTTTTTATAATTTTTTTATAATTTATATTATATAAAATGGATATTGATTTAGAAACTTGCTTTCTCGCATTTTTAATTGGATTCGCTCTTTACCTTCTTGTAAACAGAGTGTTCATAGAGGGATTGGAGTCCCCAGCACCAATAAATTGTGAAAATCAACCCCAAACTCCATGTCCCTCAAATATTCAGACAGGCTGTTTAGACACAAAAGAGAGGGTATGGTCCTGTGGAGTAGACAAGGTTGATTGCAGAGGTCTCACTCAAACATGGTGTGACAATTATCCAGGGAAAAAACCAGGTCAATCCCCGCGTCAATCCCCAGGTCAATCCCCAGGTCAATCCCCGGGTCAATCCCCGGGTCAATCCCCAGGTCAATCCCCGCGTCAATCCCCTAGTCAATCCCCTAGTCAATCCCCTGAATTAAAGGATATTATTGAAGATGCCATTGAAGAGGATGTTTACAAAGATGAAGACTCGTCTTACCCTGATAACCCAAATATGACTAAACTTCTATTTTATTTTGATACGGTTGAATCGTTTAATACATTTAAAGATCTTCTAGACCGAAATACTAAAAAATCATTCATAAGTTTAAATGGTAAGCCAACCTTTGTACATTTCGTTTTAAGAATCAGTAATCAATACCTCGAAGATAGTTTAGATATATCTTATATTGCAAAAATTGTAAATTGTTTTAAAGAAGATATAAATGGTATTGGTTATAACTACTCTCGTTATGGAATGTTAAAAGAAGGTGAGAGTAATATTCAACCTGATGGAAATTTAAGTGGTTTAAGTAGTTTACCACAATTACAATATTTAGATTTGGGTAATACGGCAGTCGAGGGTAATTTAAGTGATTTAAGTAGTTTACCAAATTTACAAGAATTACAATATTTAAATTTGTATCATACGGCAGTCGAGGGTAATTTAAGTGATTTAAGTAGTTTACCAAATTTACAAGAATTACGATATTTAGATTTGGGTTATACGGGCGTCGAGGGTAGTTTAAGTGATTTAAGTAGTTTACCAAATTTATCAGTATTATATTTGTATCATACGGCAGTCGAGGGTAATTTAAGTGATTTACCAAGTTTACCAAATTTATCAGTATTAGATTTGGATTATACGAAAGTCGGGGGTAGTTTAAGTGATTTACCATCAAATTTAATAGATGTAAGTTTGAATACTACAGGCGTCACTGGTAGTTTAAGTGATTTACCATCAAATTTAATAGATGTAAGTTTGAATACTACAGGCGTCACTGGTAGTTTAAGTGATTTACCATCAAATTTAATAAATATAGATTTGAGGAATACTGCGGGCGTCACTGGTAGTTTAAGTGATTTACCATCAAATTTAATAGACAATTTATTAGTATGCCCCAATAGTAACATAACTGGGGATGTTTCGGATACACAAGTTATACAGCGTGCTTATATACGGGGAGATACGGATTTAGACCAATGTGCTAGAGTAACTGGTAAAACACAAGATATATATTGTAATTTAGAAAGATATAATTGTAAGTGTGCGAATGGTGGTCCCGTAACATGTGATAATTAAATTATATTTAAAAATATTAATTATTATTTAAATTAATGATTGATACTTTAGTGCTATCCGGCGGTGGTCCATCGGGTGTTGCTTATGCCGGTATTTTAAAAGCATTAATTGATTATGATACATTCCAAAGGAAAGAATTAAAAGAAATCATAACAACATCGGTAGGTATCATGTTTTCTATCTTATATTTGTTAGATTACAATATCTTACAAATAGAAAAATTAGTATTAGAAAAAGATTTAAATCCTCTCTTGAACGTAGACGATATAGATATTGATAATTTATTGGTCGAATTTGGTTTATTTAGTAATAAACATATAGGTGAAAGTATTTCTTCATTTATTCGTCATAAAACGGAAAAGAATGATTTAACATTAAAAGAATTATATGAATTAACAAATATAATACTAACAGTGAAAGTTTATAATGTAGATATTGGTAAAACAGAATATATAAATCATAAAAATCACCCTGATATAAAATGCACAACACTATCTATGATGACTACCGCTATACCTTATTTATTTAAACCGATTAAATACAATGATTCACTATATGTAGATGGTGGATTAAAAGGAAATTTTCCAATTGAAGCATGTAAATCTAATAATTATTTAGGAATAAATGTCAAAGGAGGGACATGTAATACAAAAAACTTTAGTTTATTAGATTATTTACCCATTTTAGGATTCACGATGAATTTAATGAATGAGAGCGATAATTATATAGATCAAGATGATAAAATGATTTTTACATATCATATTAATTGTGGTTTAAATTTTGATTTAGATGAAGAGCAAAGAAAATCTATGATAGAAACAGGATATAATGAGACAATAAATTATCTAAAAAAGTTATAGGTAATTAAATCGTTTTTTGTAATCACTAATCGATGCTTTTAATGAGGGTTTATTCCATAAGATATATCTACTAAGTGCCCCCGCTGTCATGGGTTTTGACCAATGTTCCGTTGCCTTATGTCTATTCATATATCTTTGTTTTCTAGCCCTATCCTTATGTTTTGTATAATCACTCATTCCAGCTGCTCCAAAATGAGTCGTTTTTATCTTTTTACCATTTTCATAAAATACAGCCATGTATTTCTTTTTAGAATTCGTTGATTTCTTAAAGACTACTCTTTTACCATTAGCACCTCCTTTTTTGGATCTTTTTTTAGTATTTCTTTTGTTTTTACGAATAGTTTTCATATACTATTTGGGTATAAAAAAATAATAAGTTAAGGATAAAGATTTAATTTAACCATTTAAATTTTCCACTATTTTCAGTATTATCATTGACCGAAAAACAGTCTATTGTTCCATTAATTAAATAATCATCTCTTACAATATATAATAATCTTGTATCTGGATCCCAATCACTTTTATAAGTATTATGGGCATTTAAACTCCGCATATGCGGATTATGTCTATCATAATAAGATACTGCATCTTTTTTCATTTTAAATTTACCTTTCATATATCCAATATGTATTAATTCTGGTAATTTATCATTTTCATTTACATGATATTTTATAACTTCTAATACATAATTTGCTTTTGACATTAATTTGATTTAAAATATTAATTCTGTTTTAAATATATTATTTATACAATCTTGAGATTAAACTTCATGGCCTTCTCGTAACCATTAGGCATACCCTCTGCTTCAGACTTTGTCTTAGCATAAGATAGACCATGACGAGACTTCTCCTGCCACTTCTTGAGGGCAGCCTTAACACCCTTCCTGTCTGGTCTATTTGTGATTTCTTCTTCACCACACCATTCAACGAAGTTATCATACAGAGTCTCGAAATCAGTTGGGGCGAGTTCCATAATACCATCAGTTGCTAAGATATTATCTGCTTCAACACAGTTTTGTTCAATCCACTGACCAACCATATCATTATTTCCACGATATTCTCTTGTCTTTGCCTTGACCTCGTCTGGAATATCAATGCCGCTCTGATCATATTCCCTCCAATGAGGTAGGATAATTGCTAAGAAAGGAATAACCCACATTGGAATCTTATTTTTGATACCCTTATCCTTAAGATAACGGTGTTTCTCTTCATCAACTTCATTCTGATAATCTACAAATCGTGCAATGAAATCAACAACTTCTAACCTTCTCCATGTACCATCATCATTGGATGGGATATGAGGTAAATCATTACACATACAAATCAGTTTGAATTGAGGAGTAAATTCAAATGGTTCCTTGTATAAACCTCTTGCTGAAATTTTATCATTACCTGTAATTTCTTTCATCTGTCCAACATTAAGTGTTTCATTTACATCGGGTTCTTGCATGACTGCAAGACGCTTACCCTTGGTGATAGCCATCTCTGGACTCGCTGAACCAGATGCTTTACGCTTCTGAGTTAAGAGGGCAATAGGTAAATTACATGCGTAATCTCCCATACACATAGACATAAGATCAATAAGCTTGGACTTACCATTACCACCAGTGCCAGTCCAAATATAAAAGCCTTCATCCCTATTCTCACCAGATAAACACTTAGATAAGAATCTGAGAGTGTAATTCTTAACTGATGGAATTGGAACAATCTTATCAATGAAATCATTCATGTCATCATAAAATCTCTTGTAATTCCTCATCTCGGGGAAAGCATTCACATCAGATTTATGAAAAGATTCTAACATGTTGTCTAATGAAATTGGCATCTGTTCTGGTTTCACTGGCATAGAAACTTTGGTAGTCATTGTAATATAATCTTCGGGTCTACCTTCCCTAAATTCATTATTCTTGAGATCATAGACACCATTATCAAAACCTAATAGACTCGTATCAGTATCAAACTTCTCCATGATTTCCTTCTTGTAAAACATATCTCTAAGATTCTTCATGACACCGTTAACATATTGACCCTGCAGGAGTTTTGCTTGGATGTTCATTATGTTCTGAAGTAATTTTCCATACCCACTCTTCCCCATCGTTACTTCTTCTGTATCCATTCCCTCTGCTTGTAATCTTTTTATTTCTTCATCTTTCTTTTTCATATAATGTTCTTGATATTCATAATATATCTTATATATTTCATTGTGAATCTTATTCTTAAGATTCGTTCCTTCTAATGTTCTTTCCCATCTTTGACCATTAAAATGAAACCATTCATCCTTTACATTCACCGAAATAAATTCATCTTTATATCTTTCATAAACAACCTTCGCAACAAGATAATCCGCATTTGGACCACCCCTTACAGATTTATCTACAAATGTAAATAAACTTTCATTCATAACTTTTTCATACATTTTTAGATTATCTAGCTCAGCTTCACGCTTTAAAGAAGCGATACCTCTCTTAGCACCCTCATAATTATCAAATGATTTCCATTTGTATTTACAATCTCGCTTTGATGATCCATCAGCAAATGATGGATATTTCATACTAAATTCTTGCCACGTATCTAATAAAGCGTCCTTATTAATGTTATGTAATCCAGCACCTGTTCTTAACCATGAACCGTAATCGGATGCTCTTTCCTTTGACAAACATTTAACTAAGCCTTTGACTAGTTTCAATTCTTCTTCTTCTACGAGTTTGAATGGATTAATTACATTATTGTTATCAACATAGTAATTCATACCGTAAATATCATCATTATTAGCCATACTACTTCCGCTAGACATGCTACTGCTACTAGTAGTACTCTTTTTCACTTTAAGTGTTTTCATAAATTCATCTTTATAAGATACATTGTCCTTTTTAATGTAACACATCGTCATCTTATTAAGAATTGTTTTCATATCCGTATAATATTCATCAAAGATTTCCTGTTCTAATTCTTCAGGATAACCGTCTTCGGCAAACTTGTATACCTTAGTCACAATATAAGGAGTTTCACCTTGCTTACCACACCCATAAAGCTGCCATGATGAAAATGAACTATCTAAGATACCTTTTGTATCATTATCAGGCCCTACTTCACAATCCTCAGTGAAAATACTTTGAATTTTATCTTCGCTTTGAATAATTGAGATTAACTTCTTGTAAATTGATTTTTCAATGATTATATCTGGAAAACTAAGATGAATTCCATCCTTTGTTTTGTATTCACCCTTCTTGCATGGGTAAGGTTTCGCTTTTTCCATAAGGAATACGGTGTTCTTGTCTTTCGCGCCTTCGACACATGTGTCTATTTTAGACCATAAATACTCTAAGAGTTTTTCAATATTATCGCTATTATATTGTCTTTCAGTGAACTCAGATTTATATTTAAGATCAATATCAATTACAAAAGGGAAATTTTCTCTCATCTTCTCTACAATTGGAATATGGAGAGCATCCTTTGCGTAACATTCAGAAATTAATTTATAAAATTTAGGTAGTTTCTTTTCAGGGATAGACCACTTTCCCGGGAAAGGTGGCATGCCTGTATGAGTAATGGGTTTTCCATCAGTGTCTTTTTTGACAGTAAAGTTATTTAGAAATGCTTCAATTACTTCCATTCTCAGATAATGATTTCTTTATATTTTTTTCTTTAATTAAATTTACTTTAGCGGGTTTTATCAATTATCAATCTATTATATACGGCTTTCTGTCTCTTTAATTTTCAAAAGTATTCAAAAATCAAATTTTTAATTTTCTACAAAATTAAATAGGTATTTAAAATAATATTAAGAATAAAAATTATATATTCATTAAAATGTCTAAAGAAGCTATGAAACGCATTGCGAATAAAGATATGAGGCAGATAGAAAAGATGAATTTATCTGATTTAGGAATTCATGTAAATTTTAACGAAGAAAATATCATGAAAGCAACTGCCATTATTATCGGACCTAAAGATACACCTTATGAAAATGGTATATTATATTTCATAATAGAGTTTCCGCATAATTATCCTTATTCTCCTCCTAAAGTAGGTTATTTATCACATAGTCGTTATAGAATTCATCCAAATTTATATGTAGGAAGATCGCACGATAACTTTATTGGTAAAGTATGCCTTTCTGCGATTAATACATGGTCTGGACCTAAATGGACAACAGTGATGGATATTGGATCTGTATTACTCTCAATTCAATCACTACTATGTAATGATCCATTACACAATGAGCCGGGATTCGAAAATGAAAAAGGTAAGAGAAATGATACTTACAATGAAATGGTTGAATACGATACTTTGAATCATCTGATTAAGAATAATGGATTTAGTATTCATCCATTATTTGAATCATTTAAGGATGTTATTTCAGAACATCTTAAGAAGGAAAAAGGAACTATCTTAACTAAAGTAAATAATTTATGTGAAAAGACTCCAAAGCCTATTAAGGTTTCAATTAATATTTATAATCTATTGATGGTAATAGATTATAAATCACTAAAACAAGAGTTAACACAAAAGTTAAATAGTTTATAAATTTGATTTATATCTAAAGATTATAGATTACTATAATATATAATGGACGATTCAGAGATTCATTTCTGTAGTGAATGTCAAAATATGACTTATTTGTATTTAGATAAGGAAAAAGCATTAATCCATTATTGTAAAGCATGCGAAAAATCGGAACCATTTACTGGAAAAGATAATTGTATATATTCAATGGATTTTAGAGAATATGATAAATCAGAATATATTAATCATAATCCTTATATTACTCATGATATTACATTACCAAAGATAGAAGGCAATAATAATCTAAAATGTACAAACCCCGAATGTATTTGTAACACGAGTGATAAACCTAGTTCAGTAACTTATATTAAGTATGATGAAGATAAAATGAAATATATTTATATTTGCAATCATTGTGGTCAGAAATGGAAGAATGATTAAAATTATTTGGCACCACATTGACAGTCTTCTTCATCCTCTTTTACATATTTAAGATATCCATAAAATAAAGCTACAAGAACCAATAATATGAATATAACAATTCTAATATCGATACATGAGAATTTATCTAGTATTTTTTTTAACTCTTCCATTTATATCTATATAGATTTAAAAATTTGATAAATTAAATTAATAATAAATATCTTAATCATAAATAATTATGTCAGAAGAATACTATTTAACCGACAATATTAGATATAAAGATGATATTATGGAATATAAAAGTGGTAAAACATTTAAACAGATAAAAAATCATAATTGGCATCACATATTAAGTGAATATGGGTGGGAAAAAATTCATAAACGATGGGTTCTACAGTTAAACCGATTAAGTCAATTTAAGAGTAAAAATTCAAGATATGGTAATCTGGATTGTGAAAGGGATGGGGATTGTTTCTTTCATTGTATCGCAAATGCCTTAAATGAAAAAGAAAGAGAAAATAATATAATTTATGATTCGGATGATATAAGAAATCTTATATCTGAGAGTTTAACAGAGGAACAATATGATATGATTATAGGATATTATCGGATAATGAAAGATGCCGATGATTTTAGTGAAGACTGGGATCCTTATAATATTAATTCATTAGAAGATTTTAAACAAAAGATATCTACATCGGGTCATGAATATTGGGGTGATTATATTTTACTTCAAGTTTTAATGAATATACTGAAATGTAATATATTCATCATGAATTGTAATGAATACGGTAATGATTTTACAGTTTATAATACACTAAATGATTATAATCCAGATTACGATAGTATTTTCTTAATTTATGAAAATAATTGTCATTTTAAACTTGTTGGATATTTCGATGATAAGATTATTTCATATTTTAATGATGACACTATTCCCCAAGAATTAAAATCTTTATATCGTCTAAATTTAAATTAAATTAAAAATTGTTAAAATAATATATATTGTAAATTATATTATGGAATCTGTGGTCTTACTTGGATTAATGGGTGTCGGTTATTTAATGAATAAAGACAAAGAAGAGAAACATACGACTTATCCAGAAGTTCAACCACCTATGGTAATTGGTTCTGGTAATTCTGTATATGATCAAGCGAATTATGCTGACTCAAAAGTTTATGAGATTGATTTAGTTAATAAGCAACATAATTTAGCGATGCAAGGTGATAGTAAAGTTATTGATCATTTAAATATGGGAGGTAGAAATACTTTAAGAGATAAAGATGTATTTAGTGAAAATATTAAGTCAATTTCTGGTGTTGAAATATCTAAAAAGGATTTTTTAGTGAATGATCAAGGTATTAAATCAGAACCATTTTTCTCTGGGAGTGGTCCAGCAAATATTAATTACGATGATAACAGGGGACTCATGAATCATCAAGGTGGTAGCCAGGCTTTTAGACCACCTAAAAGAGAAATTGGACAATTTTTTGAATTACAAAAAGATTTGGGGAATGTATATGGTAATCAGTTTGATGGAGCAAGAGCCGATCAATCTAGATATATTGGTAGTACAGAGAGAAGAAATGAATTGCCATTTGAACAGGAGATGGTTGCCCCTATAGATGATAAGAGTGAAGTAAATCGCGATATTGATTTAGCTTATGCTCAGAGGAATTCGGTAGATGCGATAAGAACCTTAAATAACATGAAAGAAAGTTATGGTGGTAAAGTATTGGGTGGCAAAGGGATTGATCATCGTGGTCTTGAGGGAGAAGTATTTCAACACAAACCTGATGCTGATTATGTTAATACTGCGGACAGATGGTTAGTTACTACCGGAGCAATTGAAGCACCCATGATTCAACCAGAGGAAGTAGTTAAAGAAACAAATAGAGCATATTTCAACGAGGGTAAGATGGGACCTGCCGGAGCAGTTAATTTTAATCCAAGTGAAAGTCGTCCTAATTTCAAGAGGTCTACAAATCAGCAATTAAATATTGACATCAATCGTAACATGAATTTAGAAGATAAAGCCATAGATGATAATCATAATAAAGGTAGTTATTTTGCTTATCCAAATGAAAGAGAAATTACTGAAGAAAGAACTTATGAAGGTAATATCAAATCTGTATTTCAGGGTGAAACCGAAAGATTATATGATAGTGTAAAACCTACTGTTAAACAGACAACTTTGGATAGTGATAGGAATGGATTTGTTGGTTCTACAATTACTACGGTACCAGAAGAAAGATTACAAGACAATGTAAGGACAACAAAGAAACAAACCACTAATTCAGAATATAATGGTAACGCTGGTTCATATTTACCTGGTTCTATGTCTAATGATCAATTCTATAGAGCAGATTTGAATCCAAATAAAGAAATTATTTCACAAGGTAGAGAGCCAACCCCTGTAAATACTAAGTTGTCTAACGGTGTAGATATATTAAATGTGGATATTAAGAAGATTGAAAGCGATTATTTCAATCCAAGAATTAATAATTTAGATAAGGTATATCAAGAAATACCGACGGATAATACTTGTGAATATACACAAGAGAAAGACACTCTTGATAATGTGAAATTATCAGATAGATTAGACCCTGTAATGTTAGATCCATTCAAAGATAATCCTTACACACATTCATTAGCATCTTTTGCTTATTAATAATTATTTTTATCTACGTTTATTTAAGTTTATGAATAAAAAATTATTCATATTGTTTTTACTTTTTGTATTACTATTGTGCTTAAAAGATAATATGGAAGGAGTACAAAATCAGATAACCCCCCCTGAATATGAATTTGCCACATTAACAGCGCCACAAGATGTTATGAGTGGATACTTTCAAGCAGAATTATACAAGAGCGATTCTACATGGAAAGCTGGTAATAAGAAATGTCATCATATTTTAGACAAAGAAGATTGTAGTTTGGTTGGAGATGATGGTAGATTAGCAAATGATGCTTGCTTGGTTGAATGCGATACATCGCCTATATCTGTGACTATTAAAAAGAGACAAGATGTGGGGGATGATTTATCTTCTAGAGGAATTAATTTTGAAGAAAGTGATGAATATAATTATTTAGAAATATACGATAGTATTCAAAATATTAATGGTGATATAGACTCATTAAGAGGTATTATTGATGATGTTAAAAAGCAAGCAAAATATCTTGATATTGGATCAAAATGTACGCCCTGCTTTTATGACCCGAATTCAAATAATATAGACAGTATATTAAATATTGATCCTGATGAATATCTCGAAGCATGTCCAAGTGAATGTGAGTCTTATGCTGATTGTTTTTTAGATTCAGATAAAAGACCTGATTTAAATTGTGAATTATAATATAATTAAAAAAAATATATATATATATATATACATAAATGGAATACTTATATGTAGTTTTGGGATTATTAGTATTATATCTTTTTATGAATAAATGCGGTTGTAGAAGAGTTGAAGGATTAACAATAGAAGAGATAAAAAGAAATGCCCGCGGGCAATGTGCGCAATATCTAAAAAATAGGTTCTGCCGATTCCATCGCACCTTTGACACAAATTGGAATACTACAATACTAAAAGACAGTATTGCTGAAACTGATAAAATAATACCAGAAGGCGACGTTGGCACTTGTTATGAGTTGCTTTACAATAAAAGTGTGAGAACATGTCCTGTGGAGATATATCCTGGATGTGGTGAACCATGTCCACAAGGTTCTCTTAAAACCGGGGAAAGTAGTTGTGTTTTTTGGGGTAATAAAAAAGATCTAACTTGTGTAAAAGAAATGAAAGTAGATTATACGAGAGAATAATATTTACCTCAATGAATTTTGTATGCGTTTCGCATTCATACTACACTCATTCACCAAATAATTATATATTTTTTCTGAATCATATTCTGACTCATGGATTGGTAAATTGTCTAAATCTATTTTCCCGCTAAATATCTTAAATAATTCGCGACTCACTTGATATTTAGATTTAAATTCTTCTATCCCTTGTACATTTTCTGTTTCTAGAAATATGTCGATACTACCATATTTTTGCATAAGTTTCATCGCCCTTACAGGACCTATCTTTGGTATCGTTGGACAATAATCACATCCACAGAGAATACACATATCAATAAATTGATCATGATTCATCTTAAAATCAGATAATATTTGTTGAAAGTCAAATGATGTTACTACTTCAGGTCTTTTGATGCTTTTGTCGATACACCCTCTTAATAGTTGCGGGCAGCCATAGGAGAGTGTATCCATGTCTTCCGTAACGACCGAGTCAACATATCCCATACGACATAGTTCCGAAGCATATGCTTCCGCTTCACCTGGAGCATGAATATAAGAAACACCCATTAAAGAAAAGAGGTGCTTCAAATCATCAATGTACTCTTTCTTCATCCGAATAGTCCCCTTTTCGAGTGCTTTCTTTTCTTCTGGATTTTCTGTAAGTTCCATTTTTGCTTTACATTCTTCTACCTTCTTTGTGCGTTCTTTTAAACAGTCACTCTTTTCCTGAGGCGGTTTTCCATCAAAGATATAAATTGGCGTGATACCAAATGAAAGATACTGATTTGTCTTGTAATACAATCCTTGGATATGACTAACAACCTTACCGTCTTTGTTTCGTAAATAATCTCCCTTAGACCGAACATTCATTAAGCTTTTATATAGGAAAATACTCGTGTCTATAGCGACACGCCTATCTTTCATAGTGTATAAACCAACATGCTTGATTGATTCAGGTGAGTTTTTTTTGATTAACTGAGTGAGTCCTTTGATACCCATTTTAGTATGATTATACTTCTTAATAAGATTTTAAGTGGTATCAAATCAAATTTAAGTTTAAAAAATATCATTAAGAAATATAATAATATAACGATGTCATTTGAAACTATAACAAGTAAATTACTGGATTCTATGAAGAAAGAAATAAAACGCGAAGAACACATGAATACAATCAATAATGAAATTATTAAGCCAATTGTTGATAAAGTATTAGAACAATTATATCCTTATTTCATAGGTGTTTCATTGATTACCGCATTCATAGTGGTTTCTGTATTTGTTATCTTGTGTTTAAATTTAAAAATTTGTTATTTTTAAAAATTTGATTTTAAAATAGATTTAAATACTACAGAATTAAATACAATAAAGATGGAAACCAAGATTGTTCAATGGGTTCAATGCGATAATCAACTCAAAGAATACAACGATAAGATGAAAGAAAAAATGAAACCTGTCAAGGAAATGCGTGATAAGCTAAGCAATGAAATTTTACAAGAAATTGATATTGGTAATGTTGAAAAATCAAAGATACCAACATTTAATATTCAAGCTATGAATACGAGTATTGTACCAACTGTAAGTAATAGTTATGAAGGATTCAGTAATAAATTTCTCTTAGAGTGTTTTAGTGAATATTTTGATTCTGATGAACGAGCAAAAGAATTGATTCAATTTATGAAGAATAAGCGTAAGGTTGAAAAGAAGTATTCATTAAAACGAGAAGTCTTAATGGATTTAAATTAAAATAAAAATATATAAATATATAAATGGATTTATTGTATATAGTTTTAGGTTTATTAATATTATATTTATTTATGAATAAATGTGGATGTAGAGAAGGGGTTATGGGGTATAATCAAACAGACGAGTATGGTCGAGATCTGTGTGATGATCGAAATATATACAATTCTGGTGCTGTGGGCGCGACTTGCCACCGTTATAATAACAACTGTGAAAAATGTGGTAACCACTGTGGTTATTATTTAAACAAGAATGACTTCGTCGGCGATTATGGATTATGCAGTGAGGGACCTAGACCCCCCACCATCTCCCGATGACATTCCCCAGCAACCTGAATGTGACGGGACTGGTCGATGTGGTTAAGTAAGTTGATTATTTGTTTTAACATCTAAATAATTGGAACACTCGGTGCCATAGCGATGCCACACAATCCTCTCTCATCATTTATACCCTTCTGAATTCTAATATATCCATCTTCACCCCATGATGATGACCATGAATTTTTAACAATCCAATAATCCATGTCATATTTTTTATCATAACCATAACCAACAAGTAAAACACCATGATCTAATTCAAATCCACAGTCTAGGTCAGAATAAATACCACTTTGATACATCTGGAAAGATCTCT
>Ga0206682_10002845_pt1 | contig 15334 bp, 9 predicted proteins | sample M240m12015metaG_FD_155444 | JGI IMG/M metagenome (GOLD analysis project Ga0206682, IMG submission 155444) | Ammonia-oxidizing marine archaeal communities from Monterey Bay, California, United States - M2 40m 12015 | ecosystem: Environmental > Aquatic > Marine > Intertidal zone | place: USA... | reverse complement strand
GTGGAAATTCAAATAGGGGCAGTTTCTATCCTTGTATCAATGCCACCGGAAGCCGAATTGTATTTGAATCTGAAGCCACAAACCTTACGGCATCTAGTAATTCATCCGGTGGCAAACAAATTTATAACTTTGATCAAAAAGGTACGACTGCTTCCGGAATAATTTCACAACTGACTGCTGGAAATTCAGATAGTTTTGATTCATCTATTGACGGAAATGGAACAAGAATAGTTTTCACAACTCATGCCACCAATTTGGTCGCGGGTGGGCAGGATACCAATGGTTTTTCTGATGTTATCTTATGGGAAGGTAACTCTTTCTATTTAGCTGGCCTTTCCGAATCGGGTACTCTTCCTGTGGGTAATCATACTAACGAGCCTGTAATAAGTGAAGATGGCAGTACGATTGCCTTCAGGTCATCTGCCCCTAACATGGTTACACAAAAAGGAATTTCATATGTGGAGATTATGGATGCCGGACTTGGTTACACTAACAGTGCAACTGTTCTCATTACTGATTCAAGTGGAATTGGAGCTCAAGCGAGCGTTTTGGTTAATACCTATGGGGAAATATCCGGAATAAATATTGATAATCCGGGACAAGGCTATGTCGATGCAAACATTACCGTTATTCCCGATCCAGCTTTTCCTGCCCCCACCAGGCAGGTTGTGGCAAAGCCTAGGTTGGTAAATCCATTTGGAGATGTGTTTCGAATCACAGTTGATAGTGTTAAATTGGGAAGTTCAGGTCGTTCATTCAGGATCAGTGAAAGTCAAAGTTTGAACGGCTCTGTTGGTGCAGAGACTGGCGGCAATGAAAGAAGTCGGGAACCAAGCATAAACTCTGACGGCAGTTTAATTTCATATTCAACCCGAGCAAATAATCTTTTGGACTTAAATCTGACTGCAGCGGATCAAGATGTATTTCCAAATTTCGATTTTCGCCCGGCAAGAGCTCAGGCAGTTTTGAAAGGTGGGATAGGGAAAATAATTGTAGCTAATTCAGGCTCTGGGTATCCGTTTTCTGGCGTTTTACAAGTTCAGGATTTATCTGGAAATGGAAGCGGTGCCGTTGTATCTTACAAGGTTGATTCAAATGGTGGGATTGGTTCGATTACTATTTCAAATCCCGGATCTGGTTACGATCTCTCTCAAACCATCATTTCCGTTCAAAACCCCGGAACGGGTACTGGTTTTCAAGCGGGACAAATATTATTTCCAACGGCTACCGGAACCGGAGCCAATCGAACGGGTGGTGCATCCATTCATCGGGTTGAAATGCTGGATTCTGGTATAGGATATCCCCAAAATTTACAGAACCAAATACAGACACCAATTATAATTGTGGATGGGGATGGAATTGATACAGATGGTGACGAACAGGCTGATTCAAGAATAAACCCTGACCGGATTCATTTTGGTCAGAATGGTGAAGTTTATTTAGAGCAACAGTTTGAAATAACTTTGAGTTCATTAGCATCCCTTTCTTCTACAACTTTGGAAATAACCGATTATTTGAGAGAAGAACGGGGAGATCAGCCTTTGGTTTTTTCTTTTGATGCCAGTCAATTTCCTACCATACCACTCACGGTTAGCACTGCTGATAATAATTTGTCCAATATCAGAGATCGTTTGATAACTTTGATTAATAGCCAATGGGCAGATCCCCAGAATCTATTTGAAGGTCCACAAGTGGACGATAACTTAACGAATGGCTTTTCATTTACTTTAAAAGCGCTTTCAGGCCGGGCTAAATCAAATAATCCGTCTGCCCTTGGAGTGCTGCAACGAACAAATATGCTTGTTCAAGGAAGTGGATTTTCCCGTGCAACAGCACAAATATCTCCCTCTCCTGCTATTCATGGATTTTCAGAATTAGCATCAGGAATGAATACATCTACAGCTGGAAATGGTAGACCTGTAATTCAACTGCAACCTGATGTTTTAACGGATGATATTTATCTTTATAACCATGCCCGAGGTAAGAATGATAGGATCAGCGTGAGTAAATTTGGTTTTCCAACAAACTATTTACAAAATTCGAGTATGTCTTCTCATCGCTTTCCTTCTATTACTGGCGATGGTAGGTACATTTTATTTAGCTCAGATGCAGGTGGGTTGGGAGGTATAGTATTTGGAAATTCTAACCAATTACCTTTACCCGCAATCGATAACAGACAGCGGGACATTTATTTAAGAGATATGAAGTCCCGCTTTTTACCCCAATCTAAAGCAACCATTTCGTTAAAAATGGATATTTTTGAAGATTCAAACTTCATTATTCCGCAATTCGAGGAAATGCCAATCATTATTAATGTTCACCTTGAAAAAGGTTATGTCGATTCTGCATCTTTGTATGTTGATAATCAATTGGTTAATAATGTTAATGTAGCTAATTCGGGGTTAAATACCTCTCAAATCATTATTCCTTGGACTAACATAAGGCAGGGAAATTCTCTTTTTTATGTGGCTGTGCAAGATAATTTTGGTAATTTATTTCACAGTAATCAGTATAGTGTAGAGGTTGTTTCGAGAGATAAAGAGTTAATGGGAATGAACTTAATATTGAACCCTTCGGTGAATAATATTTTTCGTTCAGATGCTAATATAACGCGTGGATCTTCGATCGGTGCTCGTTTCATTTCAACGAATTCACATGGCAAACTTTCGGATATTAAAGAAGTGGTATTTTTTCTGAATGGAAAGAAAATAAAAACTGATAAAGCTCCGCCATATTTTGTTAACTTTAGCCCGCCATCATATGCAGAAGATAATAGTACTTATCTATTCGATTGGGTGCTAAGCGTTAAAGCTGTTAGTGTGAATGGTGCCTCTAGAATGGAACATAGATTTGGTAGATTACAGGGCATTATATTTCCTCCCATTCCCGAATCCAATTTAAAAATTATTTCGAATGTACTTAAGGATAAAAATGGTTTTGCGTTCCAAAGTCAACCTGTGGAGTTAGAAGTTTCGTTGAGTGGTTCTTCAGAATCTCTCTCGTTCGCTCAAGATCACCATTTTTATGCCAATGGAATTCATTTTTTAAGTGCAGAACCTAATCTAGAATTTGACACAAATGGTAATTTAAATGGAGTCAAATACTATGCTACATTTGACTTAGATTTTGAAAAGTTTTCTAAACCAAATGGAGATATTGAATTATTTTCTTTTGGAGATTTAAATACATCTTTTTTGACCACTAACAGTATATCAAAATCGAATAGCTTGTTAGTATCAGTTTCTAACTCCCTACCTTGGGTAGATCCCATAACAAATGCGCTTGATTTATTTGATGAATTTTCAGATGCAAATTTAACTGGAAACCACATTAAAATATTTCAGGATATTGTTGATCAAAGCTCAAAACCATTAGTTGAGTGGATTCAATATCTTACTGAAATAGGAGATTTTGATAAACGTATCGATATTCATTCAGCTTATCATATTGTCAATGGCAATTGGCATGATTCATATGTAAAGCTCGAAAAAGATCTCAGTTTATGGGTTCCAATTGATTCGAACTCATCAAATTTATGGTTAAGAAATTATATTGATTCGTTGCTTTCAAGCCAAAATTACATTTCCAAATTTGGTAATGTACCATTTTTAGTTGGAGCCGAATCTATGAAGAATGTTCATAATTTCGGATATAACCGTAGGTCTTTTGCAGAGATTTGCCTTAAGAATAAATACGCAAATAACCCTAGTTTTCTTCAAATGAACCAAGGTGCCACGAAGATGCTTAATTATTGGGCACAATTTGAACCTAATTATTGGGAACTTTTATTTACAGGGACCAATGTATTACTTGAAGTTGATTCTCCTCCGCGAAGAGACGCTTTCGCAACTCCGATAACCTTAACGGACCGATTTAGTTCGGGAATTATTGCAGTTGATTTTATTTATGAGCTTACGCTGGAGCGGAAGTTAAATGGCTTACCTTTTATTTTGTATACCGAAGACTATCGAGATAATTATTTTAAAATTGGTGCATTGATGTCAATTCTTTGGAGAGAAAATGCATTTCCAATTGATAGAAATTTAATTTCCGCGTTAAAAAACGAGTCATTTGAAACAATCCTCGCTAGGTTACTTTCTGATTCTCGTTACACTTCAAGGTACAATCTTATATGGTCTGAATCAGACGAGGTTGAAGATGCACCACATTGGAAGAGTGAAAGTTGGTTTGGCTATTTCATGGATTCTAATTTTCCTTGGGTTTTTCACGAGGATTTGGGTTGGATTTATATTGCTGGAGTTTCACCTACCCAATTTTGGTTTTATTCGGAACAACTAGGATGGATGTGGACTGGTTCAACGCATTTCCCAGCACTATACAGTAACACAGATAACGAGTGGATTTATTTTGATAGGTCGAAATCAGCTTTTTATTCCTATACGACAAACTCCTGGAAATCTTTTTAAGAATTTATTTTAAGGTTTAATCTAATGTGACAAAAATTGTTCACTTTATTCACTCTATCGATCCGGATACAGGAGGAGTTGCAGAAGCGGTAGTACGATTAGATGAAGAATTAAAATCTCAAGATATTTCCTCATCTATTTTTGTAGGAGTAAATGAAGATTATAAAGGTTCTGATATGATTATTGCACATGGCTTATGGCAATGGCCAGGAGTTAAAGCATGGAATTTTTTTAGAAAATATCAAACGCCTTATATGGTTTTTCCGCATGGTATGCTAGACCCATGGTTTAAAAAATTTTACCCAATCAAACATTTTAAGAAACAAATCTATTGGTACTGGAAGCAGCAGAAAATTTTAGAAGATGCTTATAAAGTTTGTTTTACTACTGAAGAAGAACGAGTTCTGGCTCAGAATACTTTCAAACCTTATCGTGCGAATGAAATTATTACTGGATTAGGTGTGAGTGATCCTCCACAGAGAAAAGATTCTCAACTTAATGCTATTTATTCCGTTTATCCTGAATTCAGAAATAAAAAAGTGCTTTTGTACCTTGGCCGATTCCATCCAAAAAAAGGGGTGGATTTATTGATTAATTCATTTTTGAAGCAATCAAAAAAAAATGATATTCTTCTCTTAGCAGGACCTTTAGATAATACAGACCCGCATTTAAAATATTTAAAAGAACGAACCCATAACAATAGTAATAAAATTGTTTGGTCGGGAATGTTAAAAGGTGATTTAAAATGGGGAGCATTACGAATGGCAGATGCTTTGATTCTGCCTTCCCATCAAGAGAATTTTGGAATGGTTATTGCCGAGGCACTTTCCGTTGAGACTCCGGTTTTTCTTACCAATAAAGTTAACCTCTGGCGAGAGGTTCTAGATTCTGGTGCTGGTATTGTTTCAGATGACGATCAGGGTGGGATTGATCATTTGATCCAGCAATGGGTAACTGATGTCCATTATGAATGTTTGGAAAATACCTCAAAATGCTTTCGTGAAAAATTACATATTTCGCAAACAGTTGAAAAGATAATTTCCATTCTTCCTAAGTAGGATTAAAAAAAATCTTATAAGATTCACGAAATGAAGATAACTATTTTACAGGGCGCATTTTTACCGGTACCAGCTTTGAGAGGAGGTGCCATTGAGAAGGCATGGGAGGCATTGGGCCAAAGTTTTGCAGATGCCGGTCATATGGTTACTCATATTTCAAGAATGTGTGATGGCCTTCCTGAAAACGAAAAAATGGGAAGAGTTCAACATTTAAGAGTGAAAGGATTTAATGGAGTAAAAAATCCTTTCTTTTTAAAAATTTTAGAAATGTTTTATGTTCTACGTGTTAAAAAAGTGTTACCAGTCGCAGATATTTTGGTAACTCATGCATTTTGGGCACCCATTTTATTGGACAATAAGAAGTTTGGAAAAATATATGTTCATGTAGGAAGATATCCCAAAGGTCAGTTGAAATTCTATAAAAGGGCCAGTAGGTTTCAAGTTCCCACTAAAGTAATCTCGGAAGCGGTCAAAAAAGAAATTCCCGAAAGGGAAAATGATATTTCTGTCATACCTTACCCAGTTAATTGGAGAGTTGAAAAGAGTGCCAGTTATTCAGACAGGTCTTTAACACTTTTATTTCTTGGAAGGATTCATCCTGAAAAGGGAGTCATGGAACTGGTTAAAGCATTCAAGAATATACCAATTGATATTCGAAAGGGGTGGAAATTATCTATACGCGGACCATGGCGGTTAGAGCAAGGGGGTGGGGGGGAATCATATCTGTCCCAAGTTGAGAAAGAAGTAGGAGATTGTGGATCCAGTGTAGAAATTTTGGAACCGACTTTTTCAGTTACTGAATTAAAAGCTGGTTTAGAACGAGCAAAATTATTTGTATACCCATCTTTTGCTGAAAAGGGCGAGACTTTTGGATTGGCAGTTTTAGAGGCAATGAGTTGTGGTTGCGTTCCTATTGTTTCCTCTCTCGAATGTTTTCAGGATTTAGTTATTGATCAAGTAAATGGCTATGTTTTTAACCATCGATCAAAAAATGTCGTTCAGTTACTAGCCAATAAATTAGAAGAAGCGATTCAAGCAGTAGATAAGAATGAGGTTTATTCCAATGAATGTATAAATAGGGCGAAAGAATATGAAGTCGAAATGTTGGCAACAAAATATATTGAAGACTTTAAAGTTTTAGTTGATCAAAAAACCTTTAGAAATCCATTCTAAAAGGCTTGGAGATGTACCTATTTTTTAATATCATAGCACGATGAAAAATTATTTTCGATTCACATTAGCCTTAGCTTTTATTGGGGTTCTTGGTTATGGCTTTCATTTATTTTCTCAATCTGGGGAACAAGAAAATGTAAAGGTTGGAGTGAGTGGGAAAATTTCTTTGCCTGAAAATTTATTGGATGCCAACGAAATTGAAATTTCCAAAAATAAATTGGCAGGAAAATTTGTTGGTTTGTATTTTTCTGCCAGTTGGTGTGGACCATGTCGTTCCTTTACTCCCAAGTTGGTAAAATTTAGGGATCAACATATTGAAAATTTTGAGGTTGTTCTTGTTGGATCTGATGGAAGTGATAAAGCTCAAGCAAATTACATGAAAAAGTATAATATGCCATGGCTTGCTTTGAAAAATCAGTCTGAATCAGCAAGAAATATTAGTTTATCCCTTGATGTGGAATACATTCCATATCTTGTAGTCTTGGATCCGAATGGGAATGTGGTTACTAAAAAAGGTAAGCAAGATATCGTAAGTTTAGGTACAAAAGCATTTTCTTCTTGGAAAGAAAAGGTAAAATAAATTCAAATACGAACTGGTATACCTGCTTCTTTCATGGCCATCTTGGATTCCAGGATGGTATATTGCCCAAAATGAAAAATGCTTGCTGCCAATACCGCACTAGCTTTTCCTTTGATTATTCCGTCTGCTAAGTGCGTTGGTTTACCTACTCCACCTGAAGCAATAACAGGAACCTCAACTGCTTCACTAATGGTCCGAGTCAAATCCAAGTCAAAGCCAACTTTTGTACCATCTCTGTCCATACTTGTTAAAAGAATTTCGCCTGCCCCACGTTGAACGACCTCTTTAGCCCAAGTCTTGGCATCTAACTCTGTTCTTTTTCTTCCTCCATGGGTATAGACTGACCAACTTTCATCGTCGTTATTTTTTTTGGCATCTATTGCTACCACAATGCATTGATTTCCAAAAGTTTTTGAAGCTTCATCAATAATCGAGGGTTTTAATATTGCTGCAGTATTAAGGCTCACCTTATCTGCTCCAGATAAAAGCATATCTCTAATATTTGTAACATTTCTAATACCTCCCCCAACTGTTAATGGCATAAAGCAGGTTGCTGCAGTTCTTTCAACTACATCTCGCATAATACTTCTTTCATCGCTAGATGCTGTAATATCTAAAAAAATAAGTTCATCCGCACCTTGCTCTTCATATGCTTTCGCTATGAGTACCGGATCGCCTGCGTCCCTAATTTCTTTGAATTTTATACCTTTTACTACTCTACCATTGTCAACATCAAGGCAGGGGATGATGCGGGCAGATAACATAAATCTAAAGAATTAAAATAAATAAAACGGGATCTGATACCGTTTAAACTACTCGTCAGCAAAAGCGATATCAGGTTGGTATGACAGTACGAGTTTGTACTGCTGGCCAGGTCTCATGACTAATGGATGATCACGAACAAGGTATTGAACATAATGCACATTGCCTGCATAACCTCGATAATCATCGTCTTCAGTAAGAGTCTCGAAAGATCCCCATGTAGCTTGAAAATCATCCAACTCTACATTTGCGCGTAGACCTTCTGGACCTTGTCTTAGGGTTGTTCCAAGACGGTATGTCGAATGAGGAGAACCAATTACGAGAGCTAGCCTCATTTTGTCCATAGTCACTTGATTTTTGACTTTAAAGGAAAATTCAGATTGTACGCGTCCTTCACTGAATGACCATTGAACCTGACAACTTCCTAAACCATAAGCAAAGGTTCCGTCCGTTTTAATTAGATCCGGTTGATCAAACCTAAGATAAAATGATTTTTTAAGACCAATACCAGTCACACAATTTTTACCATAATATGATGGTACAATGTGAACATCCCCAAAAGTTAATTCAGGCATCATGACTGGTAAGTATTTATTAACTGGCCAGTCAAAAATTCCAGAACAATGAGGAAATGCTAAGTTATCGCTTGTTACATCTTTGCCTGGTCCGATTAATGGAAGCTGATATTGTAAACCATTATTTTCGTCTCGGAAAAGAAAAGCCCCATGCTCTTTTTTGTGGGACTTGTCAAAAATTACAAATCTACCGGCAGTCTTTGATCGGTTGGATGGTGGAACTGCTAATGTACCACCAATTACCTTGGCCAAACGAGACCATTGGCAAAGATTACGTGCCGCATCAAAATTAGCCATTCGGGTCGTATGATTAGGAACCGTATTTCTTTCAGAATCACGAATTACAAGATCACCTTTTTCTTGGTCAAGATAAGTGACGAAAAAATATTGAAACAGTCTGCGTAGCGTATCTAAATATAGTGGCATCTTTTCCGAACTAATCCATTGATCACGCATGGATTGAAGAATCATACTAATGCAATGAATTTGTCCGTATGCACCGACTGATCTACCATAGTTCCATCCTAAACCATCCTGCCTAACCATATCGGGGAGCATCTTTAGGTATTTTTCGGCAAATGTTCTAAGTTTTGGAAGTTTTCTATCCTTTAAGTGAACATTCGCATGTAACTGGAGGGCTTGCCGAATAAATATAAATGAAAGAAGACCATAAACATCATAAACTCCGCCTTTGTTTTTAGAATCATCATCAAAGAAACCAGTAGAACTACTTGATTCAATTCTTTCTACAAAACGATCTATAACTTTTCCAGTGTCATCTTTTTTAGATAAACCAAAACTGAATCTGGCTACGGATTTAGCAACATTAAATGCTTGGTAGTGATCTTCATGATCAGATCTAGCTAAAAGACATTGATCAAGTTGTTCGCGAGTAGGATCAAGCAATCTTTCCCATACTGCATTTCTTTCTTTGGATGCACCAAAGGATAATAGACCTAGAGATGCGTATGCCATACCATTATCATTGGCATCTTCGTTGAATGCCTGCTGGGTTATACAGCGAGCAGCAAGATCGTGGAGATCAAAATTATCTAATTCCACCTCCCCAGTGGCTCGAAAGAATTCTCCTATAGCAAGTGCAGCGTGTCCAGGCTCGTCGGCCCGAGATTCTTCGCCGGATGCGGGAGTAACCGTTCCGTCTTCGTTGATGTGCCGAAGGTTATTACCCAAAAGTGAGCGGGCTAAGTCCAAGCATTGATCAGAAAAATTGTGCATAAGGGGGCTCGAAAAAGTAAATTATGAAAGTGATGAAAGTGTCGAAAATACTCGTTCTTGTCAACGAGTTAAGGGGTTTGAATCAGGTCTAGAAATTCTTTGTTGGATTTGGTAGTTACCATACGATCTAATAAAGTTTCCGCAGCATCAATTATCTTCATCGGCGACATTGCTCGTCTGAGGAATGAAGTTTTTTCTAATATTTTCGGATCAACTAACTCTTCTTCCTTGCGCGTACCGGATGAAGCGAGATTGATTGCTGGCCAAAGTCGAAGTTCTGCCACTTTACGATCGAGTATAATTTCACAATTTCCGGTTCCTTTAAATTCTTGAAAAATGAGTTCGTCCATTTTTGAGCCTGTTTCAACTAGCGCAGTTGCTACAATTGTGAGTGAACCAGCTTCCTCTGAATTTCGGGCAGAAGAAAAGATTTGCCTAGGTTTTTCCAATGCCCGAACATCAAGACCTCCAGTCATTGTGCGTCCACTCTTTCCTGATGCGGCATTGTAAGCACGGGAGAGTCGAGTAATGGAATCTAAAAGTAAAACTACATCTTTTTTACTTTCCACTAATCTTTTAGCACGTTCGATTGCGAGTTCGGCAATTCGAAGATGGCTTTTAACTTCTTCATCATTGGAAGAAGCGTAAATCTCTGCTGAAACAGATCTTTTAAAATCTGTTACTTCTTCTGGCCTTTCATCAATAAGTAAAACCATTAAGTGACATTCAGGATGATTTTCTTCTATTCCCTTTGCGATGTCATGTAGTATGGTAGTTTTTCCAGCACGCGGGGGAGCGACAATTAAACTACGCTGACCTTTACCAATAGGGCAGAATAGATCAATCACACGAGTTGTCATTCGACCGTCTTTGCTTTCCAAATTGAGTTTATCTTTTGGTTGAATTGTAGTTAGTTGGTCGAAGCGGAATTGTTGCTTACGTTCTTTTAATTCCAACCCGTCTACTTTATGGATAAAACGTACTTTTGGGTTGGGCCTATTTTTATCAGGAATTGCATCAGCTAAAATAACAGATCCTTTTTTGAGTTTAAACCGTCGAATTAATTCTTTAGGTACAAAGGCATCCAAGGGAGTTGTCTTCCCGCCCCTCAGGGGGTCAAGAAGAATTCCGGTTTTATTTTCATTTAGATCAAGAATACCTTCAACTTCGAGAAGATTCTGACCAGTTTGTTCATGTTCACTCATCAAAAAGATAAAATTAACGGCAATATTTGCCTATTGAATCCGATAAATCGGAAGGGTTGTTGTATTAAAAGTTAACTACGCCAAACAATTGTGATTGGGGCGTATTAAGCTTTAAGTTCTCCAATACATAATTTCCTTACATTGAAGTCAACCAAGTAAAGCATCTCTAAACAAATGAGTTTGTCCTTATTTGTTTATCGTTTAATAAATTATTTTATATGAATAAAGCATTCTATTTAACAACCGCGATCGATTATGCGAATGGATCTCCTCACTTAGGTCATGCGTATGAAAAGATTTTATCTGATGTAATTGTCAGAACCAAAAGACTGAATGGTATACAAACTCATTTCGTGACTGGTCTTGATGAACATGGACAAAAGGTTCAGCAAGGTGCGGTAAAAGAAGGAATACCCCCATTAGAAAGGTGTGATAGAGTAGCACAGGAATTTAAAAATTTGTTGATTGAATTAAATATTTCGAATGATGATTACATTCGTACAACCGAGTCGCGTCATAAAAGCGTTGTATCTTCTCTTCTTCAGGATCTTTTTGATAGAGGAGAAATATATCAAGCTGAATATAAGGGTTATTATTCAACTCGTGCTGAACAATTCCTTCAGGAAAAAGATAAAGTGAAAGGAAAGTGGCCAGAAATTTATGGAGAGGTAACTGAAATTACCGAAAGTAATTATTTTTTTAAGCTTAGCCAATACCAGGACTGGCTCATCAAATATTTAGAAGAAACAGATAATTTTATTGTCCCAAGTTTTCGAAAAAATCAAGTAATTGAGTTTTTAAAAGAGCCTTTAAATGATCTTTGTATCTCTAGGCCAAAAGAAAGATTAGAGTGGGGAATACCGTTACCATTTGATACAAATTATGTAACTTATGTTTGGTTTGATGCCTTGGTAAATTATGTTACTGCCGCAGGGTATGGTAGTGAAGCCTTTGATGATTTGTGGCCAGCGGACTTACATGTTATTGGCAAAGATATTTTAGCACCACCGCATGCGGTTTATTGGCCCATCATGCTAAAGGCTTCTAACTTACCATTACCAAAGCAAATTCTTGCTCATGGATGGTGGATGAGTTCGGGTGAAAAAATGTCTAAAAGTACGGGTGAAGTTGTCAATCCATTAAGTCTTGTTGAGCAACGTGGGGTTGATGCCTTTCGTTATTTTGTGATGAGAGAAATGACCGTTGGGCAGGATGCAGACTTTTCTTTAGAGCGTTTTGAATCTCGCTACAAAACTGATTTGGGAAATGATTTAGGAAACTTAGTCAGTCGCCTGTTTCACATGACTGCAACCTATGAGCAGGGTATCGTTCCCAAAGTTGAGCTGGATGAAGAATTTGAACAAAAAGTAAAAGCCAATTTTGAAATTGCTAAAGAAAAAACAATGGAGCGATTTAATACATTTCAATTTAATCAAGGATTGGATGAAATTTTTATATTTATTCGATCCATTAATAAATACGCGGATGAAAGAACCCCTTGGAAGCTTGCTAAATCTGAGTCGATTGATGATCGAAAGAAATTACAAACCTGCTTAGGGGTTATGGTTGAATCCCTTCGTTTAGCCATTCAAATGATTGCTCCCGTTATGCCTGGAGTGCATCAAAAAGTTAATGAATTATTCGGGTTACCAGTCTGTGATAATTGGGAAGAGGCTTTGGTATGGGACTTTAGACTTACAGGAAAAACTTTGGGAGAAAAAATAATTCTATTTCCTCGGGATCAAATTAAGAAATAGTTTCGTCGTCAGATGATAATAATGAAACTTCAGTTAACTGAACCCGAGTTTCATCGGCTTCTAAAATTGTAATTTCTAAATTTTTTAATTTTAAAATTTCTCCGACCTCTGGAATTCTACCAAGTTCCATGGTAATATGACCGCCAAAACTAGTTAATTCCTCCTCCTCCTTTACTCCTAATTCCTTAGGTAATTCATGAACTGGGCTTAATCCAGAAATTTTCCATTTATCTACACCTGATTTTTCTACGGTATTTTCTTCAGTATCAAATTCATCTTGTATCTCTCCCACTACTTCTTCGAGAATATCTTCGAGTGTAATCACGCCATCAGTTCCACCAAATTCATCTTGAACTAGTGCCATATGAATTTTCCATCGCATCATCTTTTTTAATGCAACGGGAAGGGGATCATCCGTGGAAACAATCGCAGGTGTTTTGCTTAATTTTCTGAGATCAATTTTCTTTCCTTCTGTCAAAAGACGGAAAGCATATTTCACGTGAATTATCCCAATACAGTGGTCTAAATCACCCTCGCAAATTGGTAATCTTGTATGTCCACAAGTACGGACAATCTTAAGATTCTCTTCTATCGTATCTTGGCAGTCCAAAATCTGCACTTGATTTCTTGGGACGAGAACATCTCGAACATGTAAATGACCCATCTCTAGAGTATTTCCGACAATTTCAAAAACTTCAGGATCCAGTGTAGAGCTTTCTCTACTAAGTGTGCGGATATGGTCCGCTAATTCATTTTTTTCGTCTGCCACTTCAATTTTTGGGTCCGCCATTTTCCTCATCAGTTTTTCGATCTTCAATAAAATCAAACTAAGAGGTAAGCTAATAATTTTTACTACGAGCATAAACGGCTTACCGATTTTTAAATGCAAGGAAAGAAAAGAACTGGCGGCAATAGAGTGAGATGCAATTCCTGTCCATGTTCTTTCCCAAAGAAAAGCAATACAAACCGAACCTAAGAAATAAAATATTAGATGTGACGAAAAAGATTCAACGCCCTGTTTTAAAAAAGTATAAAATGTAATTGTGCCCAAAATTAATTGAAGAGAAGAGAGTAGGGCGGCTTCAATATGAAATGGCCTTTCGTGATTGGGTGCGGCCAATAGCGAATGTAATAATTTGTCATCTATTCTATTGTTGGGGAGTGATGAAACTCCTGCACGTACCCGATCAACAAGTGCTCGAAAAGTATTTACATAAAGTCCCCAAATACTTAGCAGAAGCCAAGACAATAGAAGAACAAAACGGTAATCGAAAAGAAAAAGAAATTCACTCATTATAATGCCTGTGCCTTTGCGAATAGTCGCGTTAAGGCATGCAAGGCTTTGGTGTTCTCCTCTTCTGTCCCAATTGATATTCGAACAAATTCATTTAAGTTTTTGGGCATTGGTCTGGTAATGATTCCAACTTTTTGTAAAGACTCAAAGGTTGATTGTCCATCGCCAACCTTGACGAGTAAAAAATTTGCCTGACTGGGAACAAATTCTAAATTTAAATTTTCCAAACCAATGGACATTTGTTTGAGACCGGCTAGGTTCCTTTTTCTGCATTGATCTACCCAAGCAGTGTCATGTAGAGCGGCAATCGCACATGATTGTGCGATAGAATTCGCGTTAAAGGGTTGTCGAGCTTTCTGCAAAAGGTCGATCATATCTTTATGTCCGTAAGCATACCCGATTCGTAGACCAGCAAGACCATGGATTTTTGAAAAAGTCCTCATGGCTATGATTTTCTTTCCCAACTTCATTAGCGGTCGGAGATCGGCAGGTTTTTCAATATATTCCACGTATGCTTCATCCATACAAAAAATGACATGCTCTGGTAAGGATTCTGCAAATCTAATTATTTCATCAGGAGAATTTGATGTTCCGGTAGGATTGTTTGGACTGGGTAAAAATATTAATTTTGTTTTTTCCGAAATTGCTTTCCGCATCTCATCAAGATCATGAACTAAGTTCGGCATAGGAATGATAACAGGAGTCGCTCCCATAAGCATTGTCACTAATTTATAAACCACAAATGCATGTTCACCAACAATTACCTCATCTCCGTCTTCGAGAAAAACATGACCTAATAATTCAATAATTTCGTTTGATCCATTTCCTAAAATAATTTGAGTAGCTTGAATATTAAGATTGCTGCTAATGGCGTTTCGTAACTTTTCCCCACTTCCTTCAGGGTAAAGATGGACTTGATCCAACGCGATTCTTCCAGCCGCAATTGCATCGGGAGAAGCACCCCAAGGATTTTCGTTTGATGCTAGTTTACAAACATCTTGTGGATCGAGTTTATATTCAAGAGCAACTTGCTCAATTGGTTTGCCTGGCTGGTAAACTGGTTGATCCAGGATGCGAGGATTCGCAAGGTGGGATAATTTCATATAAATCATCAACCTATAATAACAATCTTAGTAATTCAAGAAAAAGGGATTAAAGCCGAGGTTGTTTTAATTAAAATATTCCTGTAGGGTAATAATGTGAAAATTGCTGTTTTTGGTGCGTCTGGAATGTTAGGATTTACAGTATGCAAATCTGTACTTCGCCG
>Ga0206682_10002844_pt1 | contig 15339 bp, 20 predicted proteins | sample M240m12015metaG_FD_155444 | JGI IMG/M metagenome (GOLD analysis project Ga0206682, IMG submission 155444) | Ammonia-oxidizing marine archaeal communities from Monterey Bay, California, United States - M2 40m 12015 | ecosystem: Environmental > Aquatic > Marine > Intertidal zone | place: USA... | reverse complement strand
TACAGGGAATTAAGATCGAACGATACGATCCAAGGGTGCATACCAACTCTTGGGTCTTTCACGTATCCACCCACAAGCTCACCAGCACGTTGACCTGCTTCACCTTTAACTGGTGGAACCTTACCATCTTTCATAAGGCGTCGATATAGAGTTGTTTCCCAAATACCCACAGTACCAAATGCATCTTGATAGTTTACACCACCGCCATAAGCAACAGTCATAACAAGAGACATCAAACCTGTTTCATCTTCGAAACGTTGGATCAGTTCTGTATCTTTAAGGTTATAGTCTAGGTACAGTTGTGGGTTCTGTTCATACAGTGCGTTTAGGTTGCCATACTCAGAATAGTCTAACTTCTTTTCACCCAACACAGTGTATGCAATGTGATCAAGCTTATAGCTCTCTTGTGTGCCATACTTGTAGCCAAACTTCTTGAATGCATCCATATAGTCAACAACAGTCATGCCACTGATTTGATATGTGCCTTGCATCTTACCAAACATCTCACGCTCTTTGTGTCGTACATTGCGCCATGGGCTTAAATCTTTTACCCATTCTTCACCGAACAGTCGCTTCATGCGAGTAATGATGTATTGAACATCAAAGTATTCCACGTTCCAACCTGTAATAATATCAGGATAGCGGTTAACCCATATCTCTTTGAAACGCTTCAGCAAGGCTTCTTCGCTATCAAATTTCATGAAGTGAATGTTATCAGGGTGTAGATCAAGTAATGTCTTGCTCTTGTCATAGTCCTTGCGCCCTAGCAGATGGTAATCAGAGGACTTAGATGACTTGTATGCAATAGACGTGATCTCTTTATCAGCCTCATTTACATTTGGATAACCATTGGCAATGTCAACCTCAATATCGAAAGATACGATGTTGATCAGTGATGCGTCAAACTTGATTTCATCTGGATATTTTTCTTGGATGAACTGAGAAACATAATTAGTGTTCCCAGCAATCTCAAGACCATGCACATCTTTATAGCGCTCTACAAAATCCTTGCCCTCTTTCATACCGTCTAGTTGGTGCGGCACTAATGGCTTGTCAGACGCAAGACTTCTGTACTTAGAGTCTGTGACATCTTTCTTGCCATTAGTGAAAAGTGTTGGTTGGAACTTGACCTTGCGAGAGAACTGCTTGCCATTCTCATAGCCACGCCAAAGAATGTTTTGACCATAGCGCTCAACTGATGTGTAAAATTTAGACATTGGAATCCTTGATTGTGTTTAGACTATGATAACACACTTATTCGTCTACGTCAACTTCTTCTTCAAGAATGATATCTTTTAGGTAAAGTTCATAGTAATCATGTTCGTAACCCCTAACCTCTAGCAAGTCTCTTCGGTCAAAGTAAGCACCGTCTTCATCATTGTCGTACTCAGCTTCTAGTGCCTCTTTATCTTCCACAGACCAACCTTCGTGGTATACAAAATATTCGTTGCCATCCATTGTGTCATGTGTCTCGCTATATTCAATGTCGCTCATGCACAATTCGCCCTTAGTCTCCAACAAGTTGTTTAGCAGATCAACCTCTTCTTGGGTTGTTGGTATTACTTTACCGTCTCCACGTTTCCATTCAATTTGTACATTCACGCCTGGCGAACCTTCTTTGTTGAATACGCCAACCTCTACAGCACCCCACCTATTTCGGTTAGATACGAGATAGCTTACTCCTAATTTAACTTCTTTAACTTCTTTAACTTCCATCATTTATACTCCATATCAGTAATAATATCAGTACCTTCTTTATCGTTAGCGATACCTAATGCCATAGCTTGTATATCATCAATAAGTGCTTGACAAGCCACTTTATCGTATTCTTTATAAGAAATCTCAGCAAACTCATTACGCACTCTGTGCAATAGAACAGCTTTGTCGTGCATTGCATTAATTCTTCGTATTAAGTCTTCTATTGAATGTTGCATATCTCTCTCCTAGTTAAGCAATCTCACTAAAGTTTTTAACCTTCTGAAAGGTTATGTTAGAATCAAACTTATCGCCAAACTGCAAACCCCTGTGGCTGATCACGAATATGTTATCATCTGCATTTAAGTTGTGTAGTTGATCAATCAAATTCTCAATACCTACTGCGTCTAAAGCGCCATCTAGCGTTTCATCCAATAAAAGCAAGTTTGTTGACACACTGTTGCGTAGTTTAGCAACAGAACGCCAAGCCAACATGATTGACAATGTAATGCGCAACTTCTCACCCTCAGAGAAAGACGCATATGAGAAAGCATCACGGAACCTTGACTTGATAACCTCATTGAAGTTTTCATCTAGTTGAAAATCAACAAACAAGTCAAACGCACCTAGATACGTATTAATAAGTTTATTCATCACTGGGATATACTGCTTGATGATACGTGTCTTGATACCACCATCTTTTAGGATAGCTTGTACAACCGAAAGTGTTTCTTTGTCTTTATGCAAGACCTCTTGGTCAGACTTTGTGCTTCGAAGTGTTTCATTCAAAGCATTAAGCTTTGTTGTATCGATAGCTTCGACATCTTTCTCCGCTGTGTCTAATTCGTTTTTATAAGATATTAGGGCGCTTTTAGCCATCTTAATAGTGGCTCTGTGATCACCAATTTTCATATTACCATCACGAATTTGATCTTCAAGAGTTGAGATTGCTTCAAGCCTATCGGTGTATGTTTTTATCTTATTCGATAACTCTACCAAGCCAACTTCTAATTCCCCTACTTTTTTATCCTTTTCGGTAACAATGCTTTCCTTAAACTCATGATCAATACCTTGCTTGCATGTAGGACAATCATTGTGATCATGATAGAACGACAGTTCCTTCTTATGGTTCGCCATCGTGATTTCTATGTTGCGGCGAAGTTCGTTTGCCTTATGTTCCTTGGCTTTCATCTCAGCCTTGTCAGAAATATCATCAATAATTACTTGTATAATATCTTGGGTAGCTTCGATCTTACGTTGCGCCTCACTGATACTTTCAAGGTGACCTTTCATCTTCTCTTTGATCTTATCAACTTCTTCTGTTTTGATAGCACGGATAGATGCGTTGTGTTCCTTTGCTGATCGAAGCTCAGTCTCAGTCAAATCTATCTTGTAATTATTATCATTAATATCAACTTTATTATCTGACACACGTGTTTTCAGTAGAGTGTTCATCGTAGAGAATACTTGAATGTCCAAGAGGTCTTCAATGATTTCACGTCTTGCTTGTGCAGTCAGTTCCATGAATGGGACATAGGTAGCAGAGCCAAGAACAACAATTTGATTGAACGACTTGTAATTAAGATTAAGAATAGTTTGCTCAAGATATGATTGTTGATCCTTAGTAGCCGCTTCTTGATCGACAAGTTCGCCATTCTTCCAAATCTCGAATACGTTAGGTTTAATCCCACGGACGATCTTGTAATAGTTTTGTGCAATCTTAAAGACCACCTCAACCATTGTCTCACGACCATTAATACTATTGACAAGTTGTGCTTTGTTGATCTTACGAAAGGCTTTACCATATAGAGCAAACACAATAGCATCCAACAGCGTAGACTTACCACTGCCATTAGTACCACTGATAAGAGTAGTTCTACTTTTGTCTAATTGTATTTCTGTCCAAGCATTGCCAGATGACAAGAGATTTTTGTATCTTACACTTTGGAATTGAATTTTCATAGACTTAGTGCCTCATTATATAGTTCGTCAACAATCTGTTTAATTGCCTGTTTATTAGCCGCTGTATCCAAAGTCTCAATATAGCTGTGGAGAATATCCTTAGTATCAGCACTTTCATCAAGAATTTCCTCAACGCCACTATCTTCTAAGTTCAGCGAATCTTCGATAGACTTAACATCAGATGCACCACTATCGGACAGTTTGTCAAGGAATAAATCATACACATACGGATTAGTTCTGTTCTTCACAACAACTTTTACGAATGCATTTTTAATATTAGAGACATCAAGTGCCTCTACATCCTCTACTGACATATCAGCATCATCATATTCAATCTTATGGAAGACTGGGAATGGATTAAGCACCCATTCAAGATCACGTGTCTCAGTATCAAGAACTCTAAAGCCACGCTTACCACCATGATCACTCCATGTCATTTCATATGGCGCACCAAGGTAGTTGATGTTCCCATACTCAGACGGATGATGGAAGTGACCAGAGTAAACAGACTCAAAGTGTGTAAAGACTTCTTTGTTCAATCCATGACTACATAGAGTTCCCTTCAACATCTCAAAGCCAACAATATCAAAGTGACCCATGCAGATGTGAGCCGTACTTGTTTTCAAAACATCTAGTGAGTTCTGAATGTTGTCTTTGGTCAACCACGGAACCATAATCACATTAGTGGAACCAAACGTCAAATTCACTGGGGTAGACTCGTAAATGTGGAAGTTGTCGTACTCTTGGAGCAACAAATCCATTGAGTTAACCTCATTGGTGTTTGAATAGTAAACGGAATGGTTACCTGTGATGGCGTGATACTCTATGTTTCGCTCTTGGAGTTGGTTAAAGAAAAACTTCTTAGCTCTATTGAGAGTTACGTAGTTAATGTACTTACGACGATCAAAGGTATCGCCAAGGTCAAGAACAATCTTAATATCATTCGAATCGATATACGGAAAGAATACCTCAGAGAAGAATTTCTCTTGGTGATCTAAGAACACCTTAGAGTCTCCACGTACTCCAAGGTGCATATCGGTGATGATTGCGATTTTCATCTTTAGCCTTCTTTTTTCTTGGCGTCTGCTGGTTTAGCATTTGGTGAAACTGCTGGTTTAGCATCTTCTTTCTTTTTAGCTTTGTCACGTTCAATCTTGTCTTCGAAGTCTTGAACAAATGTATTCATATAGTCGGCATTTGTATACAGGTTTAATACCTCTTCGCCACCTTCATATGTTCCACCTGTTGAAATCATCTGTTGGCTTGACTTGAAACGAATATACATCTGCTTCTTCTCTTTGGCGATACGACGTAGGAATGCATACCAAATGATCTGTGTGAAGTACGCAAATGGATTGGATGATTTCTCTGGATTGAAGTTGCCAATATACAATAGACAATTCTCAATCCCATCAGAGATCATGTCATCTTTATATGTGTAACCACTGAAGTTTGGTTTGGTAGATAGTCGTGTTGCGATTTGAAAGATGCATGTACCGATATAGTCTGGGACACGAGGTTTCAAGTCTTCCCCTGCTTCTTCTGCGTCTCTACAATCACTCTGATATTGGATTAGGGCGTCCAATAAGTCTCTGTTATTTACATAATTCTTTTTAGCTCGACGTGCCATAAATGCCTCCTTATAATTTCTTTAAGTATACCATAACTACCTTAATCTGTCAACCATGCATTTTTTACTTGACAAACTTTTCATGGCGTGTATAATAGGGTTAACCCTTATGATAATACAATAGATTCTTTAATGCTGTTTAAGGCTATATCTCTACAGTAAATATCTTCATATTAAACTGCTGATCTCCATACATCTCAATCCTTTTACGGAAATGATCTAATGTATAATTGGTATATGCTCCAGATGACAAATCATCAGCAACATCATAAAGAACAGCTTTATCAGAACCATTACCTTTTCTTAATGCACGTCCAACAGACTGTAACACTTTAATCTCTGACTTACCACCAAAGGCAAAGATAATATTATCTAAACGTTTTAAGTTAACACCAGTAGAGAAAGTACCAAATGAAGCAAGGATATCATGTTTCTTCTCAGGATCATTCTCAACTAGATGTCTGATACGTTCACGTTCTTCACCCTTAACACCACCATGAATAAAATGTAGCTCTCTGCCCTCTTTGGAAAAGAGGGGTTCTAAAAGTTTACCATGTTTCTCAACCAAATCAAATAAGACCAAGTTGTTTTGACCTTCTAGTGACCACAGTAGATTTCTTAGGAATATGTTTCTTCGTTCGCAGTTCACTAAGAACTCACGTTCGGCAGGAAACTTTTTAGTATTCTCAAGTTTATTAATAGCCTTCTTGAAGCCTTTACGTATTTCTTGGTTATGAGAAAGAACAATCGCTTTAACATCAAAGTCAGCTACAGTACCATCATCAATAAGGTTCTTGGTAGTAACGTGTTGTCTAACAGACCCAAAACATCCTTCGAGAACAAGTTGGTGCGTCTTACTTTCTTCTGTTTTCAATGTACCAGTGAACCCATGTCTGTAATAACATTGGGGCATCATACTCATGATCTTCTGAAGTGATTTGGCTTGAAACTGATGTGCCTCATCCCCAAGAACTACTTTAAACTGATCAAACCATTCTTTAGGAAGTTTAACTAGCGACTGCCATGTAGATATGACAATAGGTCTATCTGTATTCTTCTCAGCACCACCTTTAATCTTGTGGATTGCATTGGGGTCACATCCATAATCAATGAAGTCACCTTCCATTTGGTGGACAAGTGAGATTGTTGGCACGATGATAAGTGTTCTATGATTTAAATTGTTGTAATAATGTTGTTGGATTAAATAAATGATCAGAGACTTACCAGACGATGTTGGCGACAAAGATAATGATCTACTATCACGTAAGGCGTCAACAATGTATTTGTTTTGGTAGTCTCTTGGAACAAACTTACAGTTTACTTCCTTGGCTAGTGTAATGCCATAATCGTCAGCAATACCATCTTCTCCATGAATTAAATGATCAGGAGCATTGATGTCATAACCACGATCCTCTGCGAAGATGATTAGTTTCTTCATCAAACCAACTAATAAGGTAGGACGCATTGGGGCGTACAATCTAATGTAGCCATCCCAGATTTTATTTTTGAATGCTGGTGTGAATTGATAATTAGCTGGTCTAAACGAAAAGAATTGCTGTATCTCTTGACGAATACCTGGGTCGGCAGTCACCTTTAGATTGATAGCATCTAGTTGTTCAACAGTAATTACTTCAGCCATGTTAACCTCACTTGTTCATAGTATATGCTACTATTTATACAAGGTGGCTAATGGTTAATATTCACCCGCTTGGAACTTGATCACGTCTACCATAGACTTAATAATAAAGTTTCGACTGTGAATAGTCTTAATAATACTCTCAAGATAGTTTGCATTCTCTGTATGGAAATCAATCTTAAGACTTAGGTTGATAATATCTCTATCGGATTGGATGTGTTTATCCAAGTCAGCACGTATTACTTTTCTTTGAAATGGCTTCCAACCACGAACTCGCAAGTCTTCTTCAGCCATCTCACCACTATAGTAGTCACGCTTGTCCATCTCAAGTTCTTTGTAGTCGCCCTTGAGCTTCTTAACACGCAATGCTTCTGTGTAATACATGTTGTAATATTTACTGTGTAGTGAAGGGATATTCCGCAACTCATTCATCAAGTCGTTTTCGTTGATCTTCGAATCTTCTGACCAAATCTCACTGATTTTATTTTCCAAGACATATCCCTCTCTAATGTAATAAGAGGATTATACCACAGTTATTGGATGGTGTCAAGCAACCTTTTCGAAGGTGTACCTGTCATATCTGAAGGACATGTTAACTTCTGGGTAGAAAATATCGGTTCCTGTCACATCAAGGTTTACAGCACTCAGAGATACTGGTGTGCAGTTCAAGAAGTTAAACTTCACGTTTAGATTTTTGTTGCTGTTCAAGATCAAAATGCTGATATCACTATTAAGACCTTCAACCCCATCTTCTAATGGTTTGTATTCATCGAACTTTTCTGGGCTTGATAAAGCCTTCATCCAATTGTAACATTCCATATAGTTATCCATGTTTTCGTCTACAAGGAAACTCAAATCCAAATCTTGGTATGCCAATCTGTCACCAGCAACAAACAAGTTGCCCATGGGGTTTACTAGTTGTGGTGCTTCCAATGTGACGCCTGGAATAAATGCTTTCTGTGTGAAGAACTCTACGTTAGGCAAACGAGACACAGCCACAGTAAAACCGATGGGTGATAGGTAATTAGTATTCATTTTCAAAACTTTCCTATTTGACAATCATTCTTTTCTATGATACTATTTATAAATGTTACTAAATAAGGATTATTGATCAATCCTGAGAATAGCGAGGCCACATGGCAGAAGATTTTAAAATTTTAACAGCACGTCAACACGTCAGAGAACGTATTGGCATGTATATGGGTTCAAGTTCTCTTGAGGAAGTTGATCGATTTGTTATGGGTGAATGGAAAACTGCAAAGTACGTTCCTGCACTATCTAAAATGGTAGATGAAATACTTGACAACTCAATCGATGAGGCGATTCGTACAAGCTTTAAACACGCCAATAAGATCGACGTATCAGTCAAGATGGATAACTCCATTACTATCTCTGACAACGGACGTGGCATCCCACATGAAGATGTGTTCGATGCGACAACCAAGAAGACTATAGCGAGAGCTACAGCCGCTTGGACTAGAGTTAATGCGGGTACGTCGTTCGATGATGAGCGTGTGACTATTGGTACGAATGGTGTTGGCTCAGCCGCTACTAACTTCCTATCAGCTAAGTTCACTGGTAAAACATGGTCTAACGGAACTATCCTTCAAGTATCTTGTACTAACGGTGCGGAAAAGATACGTGAGACAAAGAAAGAAAAGACTGGCAATGGTACTGAGGTGTCATTCGTACCAGACTTTGATTTGTTTGAGGTGAACAACCTTAATGATCTCGACACACTCGCTTTGCTTGAGGATCGTTTGATTGCATTGCAAATGGCTTTCCCTGAGATTGCTTTCTCTTTCAATAAGAAACGCATCAAGGTAAATAACCTTAAGAAATATTCTGAGATGTTCATCCAAGAGGGTGAAGCTTCTATTATTGAAAAGAGTGACAACCTCTCGTTCTTCATTGCATCCAGTGAAGACGGTTTCAGATCAAACTCATATGTCAATGGTGTGAACACACGCCAAGGCGGCACATACGTTGACTTCGTGATGAATGGTATCGTTGACGAACTTGTTGTTAAGATCAAGCGTAAGTATAAGATCGAAATGGCTAAGATCACAATCAAGAGTGGATTATCGTTCGTGATGTTCAGTCGTAACTTTGTCAATCCGAAGTTTGATTCACAAACAAAAGAGCGTTTGACAAATCCAATGGGTAATGTCAAAGCACATTATCTTGAGTCTGGCGTTAAGGACTTTGTGTTCTATTCGCAAAAGATCATGAATACACCTTCGATCATCGAACCAATCATTGAGGCTCAGTTGGCTAAGAAGTTAGCGCAAGATAAACGAGCCGCTACTCTAGCTCAAAAGAACCTTCGCAAGGTAAAGGTAGCCAAGCACATTGCCGCTAACAAGCCCTCAGCAACACTTAAGATTGTCGAGGGAGATTCTGCCATGGGGTTCCTACTGAAAGTTCGTAATGCCGATAAGGTGGGCGCTATGCCGCTCAGAGGGGTTATTATGAATACTTGGGATATGAAGCCAGCAGACGTTCTCAAGAACAAAGAGTTGTCTGAGTTGGTTGCTGTACTTGGTTTGAATATCAATGATCCAGATAGCGTAGACAATATGCAATATGAGAACATCGCAACTCTTACAGATGCTGACCACGATGGCATCGGACACATCAGTCCATTGCTGATTGCTTTCTTCTATAAGTTTTGGCCTAGACTGCTATCTGAGCGAAGAGTTAAGATTACTCGAACACCAATTATGATCTCAACTAAAGATAAGAAGGTGAAGTGGTTCTACGGATACGAAGAAGCATCGAAGTTCAAAACAGACAACCCATCTGGTTGGAAGCATCGTTACATTAAGGGGCTTGGCTCTTTGACTGAAGAAGAATATGACACAATTATCAACAAGCCAGTTTACGATACTGTGACTGCTGATGATGTTTCTATGTTCCAGATGATGTTTGGTAAAGATTCTTCATTACGTAAACAATTCATGTTTTCATAGGGGTTGACAACAATTGGAAAGACTGATAAGATTCAGATTGTGGTATAAGAAGCTAAGAGCGCAACCATTTGGTTATAAGTGGTACAACTGCATTGCTTGGTCGATATATAACAGTAAACATTATGATATAGATGGGAATTATCTGAAATGAGTAAAATGGGCAATTATGTGGTAGAGTTGCAAGAGCAACAAACAGAACAAGAAGCACAGGATCAGTACGAAGAATATGAGCCTTGCTTTGAATCAGATGAGGATGGTAGATGAGTTTACTAGAATTTACAAAAGATGATAAGTCCACTACGGACTATCCAATTAGCCAAGTAGCTAAAAACGAATGGCTTGACTTTGCTATGTACACGGTTGAGTCTCGTGCTATTCCAAATATGATCGATGGACTAAAGCCAGTTCAGCGGTTCTATTTGTATTCATCTTTGCTAAACTCTAAACGTGACTTCAAGAAAGTATCGGCTGTTGCGGGTATCATTTCAGACTATGGCTACAATCATGGTGAAACATCAGCCGCAGGTGCAGGTCAATTAATGGCGGCATCTTGGAATAACAATGTTTGTTTGGTTGAAGGTCGTGGATCATTTGGTACTAGGCTTGTTCAACAAGCGGGTGCGGCACGTTATGTATACACTCGTGTGCATAAAAACTTTGAGACGTATATCAAAGACCTTGAGTTGTCACCAGTACATGATGATCCAGAGCATGAGCCACCATCATTCTATCTGCCTGTACTACCTTTAGTATTGGCTAATGGTGCTAAGGGCATCGCTACAGGCTTTGCTACTAGCATCTTACCAAGAAGCACAAAGCATCTTGCCAAAGCAGTTAAAGAATATCTTGCTAAGGGTTCTATTGCACGAAAGCTTCCTATCACCTTTCCTGACTTTAGTGGTAAGGTAGAATACAATAAAGAAGAAGATAAGTACCAAGTCATTGGTTCTTTTGAGCGTAGAAGTAAAACTGTGATGGTTATCACTGAAGTACCTTATGGATTTGACCGTGAGGGTTACATCAAGGTACTCGACACATTAGAGGACAACAACGACATCGTGTCATACGAAGACTTGTGTGATAAATCTGGTTTTAGATTTGTTATCAAACTAAAGTTGGCGTCAGCTAAGTCTTGGACAGATGACCGTATCATCCGTAAGTTCAAGTTGAGCAAACCATTAACAGAGAACCTTACTGTGATTGATCAGAACGGTAAGTTGCGTGAGTACACAGACGAACGTGATCTGATTAAAGATTTTGTTGATTACCGCTTGACTGTCTTGCAAGAAAGAATTAATCTACGAAAGAAACAAGAGACTGAAGAATCACGTTGGCTCAAAGTTAAGATGCAATTTATCCAAGCAGTGCTAGATGGGACAATTCAGTTTAAAAACAAAAAGAAGGATGTTATTGCTACACAGATATTAAAAGTTACTGATGCATTAGAATTAGATGTTGACAAACTTCTCAGAATCAATATGCTATCACTGACGGACGAAATGGTTAAAGACCTCAAACAACAAATCGAGAGTTCTAAAGACCGACTAAAGTTCTGGAAAGCAACAACGCCTAAAGATCAATTCGAAATCGACTTATCGGAGATTTAAATGTACTACACTGCCTACGCCAAACCAAAGATCATAACAAACAAACTAATGGACAAAGTTGTCGTGTTTGCTTGTGACTTCCTTGATCTTGATGTTGACCTTGAAATAGAATTCGAGGGCGTAGAGAATGGTGGGTATGTTGACTTTGAAGAAGGGGAAGATATCGTTGTCGGTATCAACCCTGATCAAAGCAAGAACGAACTAATCCGTACTATCTTTCACGAGATGGTTCATGTTAAGCAGTATGTTGAAGGCGACTTGTCTCACGAAAATTCAGATAATCTCTGGAAAGGTGAGGTTGTTGATGTTCCTTATTCAGATCGTCCATGGGAGAAAGAAGCTTATGAGCAAGAAGAAGCTATGTGGCATATCTTTTCAAAAGAGGTTGGTGTATGATAATCGATATTGCAGTTAACGAAGAGTATGATGCTTTGTTAGATGACTTTGTTTACTACATCTGTAAACATTTTGGAATTATTCCACGGAAGATTAGCATCGAATCTGCTGATCTTGTTGGTAACAGAGGATTGTGTTTTGATGACGATGATGGTGAGTACACTATCTTGGTTAAGCGAAATGATGATATGGGATCGGTGTTTACAACAGTTGCGCATGAGATGATTCATGTTAAGCAATACATGACACAAAATCTTGGTGCATTGCTTGACGAAGGTACGGAACTTCCGTATGATTCCCGTTGGTGGGAAGATGAAGCTTTTAGTGGTGCAGTCCCTCTTGTAGAATCTTTCGCTAAAAAAATTAAACTTTCGAGTTGACAACAATCAAATAGTAGTGTAATATACACTTAACATAAAGGAAACCAAATGAGTACAACTGATCTTACATTTTTCGAGGTTACTGAAACCCAAAAACAAGTGGCTAATCTTGGTCGCAAGATGATGGAGTATTCTGAGAACTATCGAAATTCTGACGTTCCTCTGGAAATTCTCAATGCGATGTCTCGTGTCGGAGAAAATCTTGCTGAGAATGCTTATGATAAAGTAAAGCTAGATAACATTGATAAGATGGTTGTTAAATATGCAAGGAAAGTGTTATGAGTGAGCTAGGCTTTGAAACTTCATATGAAGATGAAGTAACTGCTGAAATTATGGATTGGGCTTTGGATACAATGCCTGATGAAGTTAAAGGAATGACTATTGAAGATATTGCAGATAAATACTGGGAAGCACACTTAGATAACGTACCAGATACTGATGCATTTTCTGTCTTGTCTGACTTTGATACAGAACCATTAACAGATTTGAACAAAACTTATGGGAAACAACCCGATGAAACATTTTAAGAAATTAGTATTGGTAGCCGCTCTGGCTACTGCAACGCAAGCTACGGCAAATGGGAAAGCCAGTGATGTGGCAGTATTCCATCACACTAAGACCGTAGCAGTCAACAACCCTACTCAGGTACGTGAGTGTCGTGACGTGAAAGTTCCCGTCTATGACCAGTACAAGACCGAAGGAGATGCCGCAGGTGGTGCATTTCTAGGCATGATCATTGGTGGTCTGCTTGGTAAAGGGGTAACTGGTGACGATGGTGGTGCGGCGGCTGGAGCGGTGATCGGTGGATTAGTTGGTGCTGACAATGGTGCTAAGCCACGAACAGAAAGAGGCATTGTTGGTTACTCATATGAAGAACGTTGTGAAATCGTTACGGTGAACCAACAGTCTTATAAAGAAGTGTATAGCCACTCTACAATTCGTTTTTATGTAGATGGTCAACGTCATGTGTTGGAATTTCAACGATGATGGATATAGTAATTGGTAATATGGTGTTTTGGCCTATATACATGTTCATAGGGACTATTCCTTACCGCGTAATGCAAAAAGCAATTGATGGAGAATAAATGCCATACCTGTTAAAACGAAACGGCAAGATAGTACAACATGTCGTGATGGTCGGTAAAAAGAATGACAACTTTAAAAAACCAAATGTAATCGATCTTGAATTCAAAACATATGAGGCGGCTGAAGAAGTTGCAACTGTTTTGAAAGCTGAGATCATTGATACGAATATTGCCAAAGTGGCATAAAGAATTAGGTTCCTTAGCTCAGCTGGATAGAGCAACTGCCTTCTAAGCAGTAGGTCATAGGTTCGAATCCTATAGGGACCGCCAAAACAGAGTGTGGATGTGGTGGAATTGGTAGACACAAGAGACTTAAAATCTCTGGCTTTAACGGCGTGTGGGTTCGAGTCCCACCATCCATACCAAGAACAGTGTGCGAGAGTAGCTTAGCGGTAGAGCAAGACGCTCATAACGTCCAGGTCACAGGTTCGATCCCTGTCTCTCGCACCAAGAACGTGTTGGGTAGCACCGACTAGTATAGGTTACCAAGTCCTATATGATGAGAAGTGATTTAGCAGTCACAGCAAAAGGGTCGATGGAAGTATCTCGGCAGGTGCATGTCGTTAGCAAGGTAGGGGTGGAGTTATACCAAAGAATATCTAACGTTCTACGATATTTGACTTTGAAACTCCCCTTGCGCACCACCCATAACTTTAACAAGGTAATAAGTATGAAAAACGTTTACAATAAAGAAGATCGAACAATTAAGGAACTGACGCAACTTTTTTCTCAAAACAACATAGATTTTTTTGTAAAAAATGTTGACGGTCAAGTTGCAACTATCCACTTTATAGTGAAGCCTGATGAGTAAGGTTCTTGTAACAGGAGCTACTGGATATATTGGTAGCCACGTAGTCAAACTTCTCGCTGAGATGGGTCACGAAGTTCATGGCATTGACATCAACTTCCATGGTGAACATAACAATGTTGAAAAGTATTGTAGCTTAAAGCTACAGGATATCACATGGGTTATGAAGTATCGTTCAGAATACGATGCTGTTGTCCATCTTGCTGGTAGAAGTGTCGTACCACAAAGTCTTATCGAACCATCTGAGTATTATAGAGTGAATACGATGGGGACAGATAATCTGTTTAATTATATCGATACACCCAACCTTATTTTTGCGAGTACGTCTAGTGCATTTGAAATGGCATCTCCATACGCACGATCTAAAGTGGCGGCTGAGGATATCATAAAGGAGAAGTCCGATGGGCATACTATTTTCCGCTTTTTTAATGTCTCTGGTTCTAATGGTCTTTATAGGCAACTTGGCTCTGCCTCTCATCTTATTCGTCGTTGTGCTATGGTTGCTGCTGGAAATCTTCCCCACATTGATATATTTGGCGTGGATTATCCTACTCGTGACGGTACTTGTATACGCGATTATATACATGTCAGTGATCTTAGTTCTGCTATAGCAAAATCAGTTGAGACTGGCGCACTAAATACTGAGTATGAGTGTTTGGGTGGTAATGTAGGTTATACTGTTCTTGAAGTTGTTAGTGCAATGGAACGTGTGACAGGCAAGAAAATCAAGACTGTAATTCAAGGAAGACGACAGGGTGATGCAGTATCATCAGTTGTTGACAATCTGAGTAAATGTGTTACACTTACAAAGACTTTAGAGGATATGTGTTTGGATCAATATAAGTTGGAACTAACACTTTAATGGGAAGTAGCTCAATGGTAGAGCATCTGTTTTTGGTACAGAAGGTTGTAGGTTCGAGTCCTACCTTCCCAGCCAAATTATAAGAGGAACTTAAGTGGCTGATGTTTTGATGTTAAATGCTGATGGTCAACCAGTCAGTTATCTACCTCTTAGTACCATTAAATGGAAAGAAGCAATCATGTACATGTGGCACGATAAGTGTACTGTATTAGATTGGTACGACGATTGGATTGTACGATCACCATCGTGGGAAACCAAAGTTCCATCTGTTATCATATTAAAAGATTATGTTCGCAAGAAAACCCA
>Ga0206682_10002842_pt1 | contig 15342 bp, 20 predicted proteins | sample M240m12015metaG_FD_155444 | JGI IMG/M metagenome (GOLD analysis project Ga0206682, IMG submission 155444) | Ammonia-oxidizing marine archaeal communities from Monterey Bay, California, United States - M2 40m 12015 | ecosystem: Environmental > Aquatic > Marine > Intertidal zone | place: USA... | reverse complement strand
AAGCAATGAGTTCCTATGATAAACTTATCACGGTGTTTGATGAAGAATTGAAAACACGAGTCAATGAAATCATAAGTGATTATGCCGAAATCATTTCAAAGAAACACGGTATACCTCTCGATCTATTATTGAGAGACGTGCCCGAAAATTATACTGGATCCGTGTGTAAAGGAACAAAGTCAAATGGCCATCGTTGTACACATAAGGGTCTTCACAATGGATATTGTGGCAAGCATATATCACAGGGTACTAAAATTAAGCACAGGGATCTTACGAGTATAAATACACATACACATGGGAGTGATAAACTTTTCGTTCCCGATTGCCCGGCATGTATTCACCCAAATGTATTTAGAGATATAAATACAATGTTTAATAATGAGTAAAACCGATATTCTACTAACATCAATTAACAACTTTTATAACGAAGAGAAGAATAGAACTAAACTTTTAAACATTTTAGACAAAACATCTGGAATTTCATTGAGAAATTTGGAATGGTTCATCACGAACTATGCCAAGAAAAATAACACAACGTACACGACAACTGACGGAAAGCTGTTCACTGTTCACTGCGCATATAAGTCGAGTCTGGATGGGTACAGTAAGAAACTATTCGATCCATTTTGTAGGTCTACGAAGTTTCCTTATATTGTTCCGGGAACAGGTCATGAAATTCAAACAACATTAGCGCAATTGAATTTCATCAAATGGTGTATCAAGAACAACATCATTGATTATATTAGCAGTCATAAGACTTCATTGTTTAATAAGAAATTGACATAGACCCGTTTTCAAATTTGAAAGTTAGATAGCCAGTGTAATACATTTGAAGTGTATATGTTTCTTTCGTGATATCTATTTTCGTTTTATCCAATTTAACCTCAAACACCGTTTTATCTGATTCGATAGTACTAAAATCCAAGTTTCCCGAAGGTTCCACGTTTACTGGATTCATCGCGAAACTATACGTGTATATATTTCTGATTGGTCGCGCCAATCTATTTCTGTGGGGTACCAGATATTTGAAGTAGTTGTGATTTGTATTTGAGATGTTGGGAAGTTTATTTCCGTATATGAAAAACTGTGCACTCTCTAATACGGGGTTGAAGAATGTAGTATTTTCATCAAAGTTATCACTCGATGAAAAGTTGAATCGATTATGCATAAAGAACTTTTCTTCTTCACTCGTTTGAAGAGCGTACACATGTGCATACCCTCTCGTATCACCTGTAGTTACATCTGGACCCACACCCACCCGTAAACCGTTTGTCGATAAAGATACTGAATGCCCAAACTTATCACCTGTGATAGTTCCTATGATTGTCTCACCCAGTTTTGTCCATACACTATTTTCATACACATACACCTTGGCATCACCCTTTCCATTTCCGGGCGATCCCGCGGCTACACGAGACCCGTCACCCGAGAATGAAACTGAAGTACCAAATTTATCGCCAATTGCGGTACCATTGATATCTGAACCCATTTGACTCCAGTCACTGGAACTGTAATTATAGATTCTAATGTATCCGGTACCGCTGGTATTCTCCGGTCCTCCGGCGACTACTCTTGAAGCGTCATCTGGTATCGATACAGATGTCCCGAATGCATCACCCGTCGCTTTACCACTTATTTCTGAACCGTCGAGAGCCCAAGCTGTCCCACTGTCGTATTCATATACTCGCACCTTTCCTTGATCATTACCTGGAATACCTATGGCCACTATGGGTCCAGATGCCACTGTATTCTTCATAGAAACGGACGTACCCAACTTGTACGAAGCTCCCCCACCAACGATATCAGCTCCAACCTTTACCCACCCGGAATCATATTTATACACATTGACAAGGCCAGAATCTGCCGCAGTAGTATCATCAAATGGTGCACCCACGGCTACATAGATACCATCATTGGAAAGAGAAACTGAGTATCCGTACCGCATACCAACTGTCGCCCCGACAATATTTGTACTCACCTTTGACCACCCAGAACCTGTGATATAATCGTATATTTCAACGTGACCCTTATCAGACGCACTGTGTGGGCAACCGATAGCTACCCGAGATCCATCGTTGGAAAGAGATACTGAGAATCCAAGTTGATCTAAATCTGTAGTACCCACAATATCAGATCCCAATTGTACCCAAGCTTTTGTGGTTGCGTTATACTCATAAATCTTTACATGACCCCTGTTAGCTGTGGGAACTTCCGTGGACCCGTCGTTAAGAGAGCCACCTATAGCCACACGAGTTCCATTCCCAGAAATGGATACCGCTCTACCAAATTTATCTTCACCCGCGGTACCATCTATGATACTACCCAAAATAAGGGGTTCCTCACCCACACTTCTCACAGCATTTTCAAACTTTGTATTCCTTAAGAACCAATGTAAACATTTCACCGGGATGTTTGGTACGAGGTTATTTTTGATACTGTCTTTATTGAGTTCACTCACGCTAGTTGGGTGTTTCTTCACAACATCATTGATCATGGTTAATGGACGAGAAGCAAAATACTGTCGCTCTTGACCACTTAATGTAATTTCTTCCGTCACTAAATTAAATGATTGCAGTTCGAGTGTATCAGTTGTATTTGTATAGAATTCTTGGTTATAAAACTCGAGTTCAAAGGTAATCTTTTGTTTATGAATAGCACAAATTGGGAAGTATGGTCGATTCGGTTTATTTGTAGAGTGTTCATCACTCGCATATTTTCGAGAGAAGAAGAAATGTAGAGGTATGACTAGATCTGCACTTTGACGAGCGAAAATACTATTACCGACCGATTTATCAAAACCGAGGTTTCTATTAACAAGTGCTCTATTTGCTACCTTTTCAGACATTTCTAAATAAAGATCATCGTAAATGATACCCCAATCATCATGTAATTTTTCAACTTCTATTTCATCTATAAACATAGTGACACTCTTGAGAATATGTCTTCCTAATTGATCTGCATAGTTACCATCTGTGATACCGGGCATAGTGATACTCAACCACATATTACTTAAAAGGTCTCCCATGTTTGTTGGGTTGAATTCAACCTTTAGTGTTTGACCAAATGGCCATTTGGGTACCTGTCCAGGATTGACCACGTTCCGACTTCTGTGATACTTTCTAAACTCTGAATGTCTCAAGAGTTCTTTATAATTAAAGAACGAATCATCTGGGTCTTTGGAAAGAAGATACGTATCCTGCTTTCCAATAGCCTTGAGAGAAATCTTTGCAGCTTCACCCATACTTACCTATTGTCTATATATTTTTAATATCATTCTTCCACATAGTTGATGGGGTTGTCGAGGTTAGTGTCTTGAGTTCCAATTTCGCCTGTTCGGATTCTTTGAGAAGTTCACAAACACTCTCATCTGTGTATTGAACAGTCCTAATGTTCAGTAGATAATCATAACTTCCACTAATGAGTGGGAATGTCTGTGAAAGTTGTTCTTCCAGTTCCTTCTTTTTACGACGGAACACCACAATGTTACCGTTTATGACCATAGACACAAAGCGGGACTTGTAATCACACATCTTAGATTTAGCCTCAAGAACCTTGATCAGATACTCTTTCCTCTTATCGTAGTATTCGCGACGAAGGGTGATAAAGTCCATTAAGATCTCCTCGGGTGTCTCATATTTGTGAATACCCTTTGTGGGGTGGAACAAGTGCATGTTCGAGGTTCGGAAAGTCTTTTGAAGTTTGAGATCCTTAACGGCATCTGAACCATTGTAGTCTTGGATGAGAAAATCCACATTCTCAGTTGTACTGTTATTTGTGAAACCACTGATGATTTTCTTTTCAACGAGGGTATCGAGGTGTTCCTTGTAATCTTGGGTCCAGCGTCCCGGGGGGAGTTCAGTCACCTTAACCGTCTTCCCGATACTGGTCCATACACCTTGGGTCACCCACGAATCGTCATCTTGTTCCATGACTTTACCCTTGAAACCTCTGAACCAGGGTTTCATTTTTTGAATTTCTTTTCCATTCAATACATTCATGATATTGTCACGAATGTCTTTGGGGTTAAATGGGGGTACGTAGCAGCTGAATCCGGTACCGATACCCTCACTTCCATTGACCAAGATCATAGGCAAAGTGGGCATGTAAAAGTCTGGTTCAATAGACCGTCCATCATCATCCAAATAATTAAGAATCGCATCATCCTTGGGGTCGAAAAGCTTACGAGCCTCGGTTGTCAGTCGTGTGAAGATATATCTCGTCTGGCTAGCATCTTTCCCACCCATAAGCCGTGTTCCAAATTGACCACACGGTTCGAGGAGATTGATGTTGTTAGATCCTGTGTAGTCATTAGCTAACTTCACAATTGTATCAGCGAGAGATACTTCACCGTGGTGATAGGCACTCTTCTCAGCTACAAATGCAGCCAATTGTGCCACCTTCATCTCAGCAGTCAAATTCTTTTGAAAACACGAATACATAACCTTTCGTTGGGACGGTTTGAGTCCATCACAAACGTGTGCGATCGAACGCTTGAGATCTGCGAGACTGAAATTTACCAGGTCCCTGTGAACAAAGTCGGTGATGTTCAGCTGTTTCACATTACCATAAGGAACCTCTAGTTCTTTGGGGTCTTTTGCAGTGCTTTCAAGAAGCCATGTCTTTCGATCATCAGCCTTCTTCTTATCAAAAGCCAAAGTAATAGATTTATCAGACATCACATCTGTATCAAACTTGACTGTGAGATCTTCAATTTGCTTGAAATACTCACGCGCTTCCTTCGAGGTTGAGGTACCGAGACCCTTGTAATACTTGATGCGCCACCCGGGTTGTCCATTTCCATACCAGGTCCTGAATTTAGAATCTGTATAGAATGACTTGGTTTGGTTACCCCTAGAAGCCTTGATAATCGGAGTGACCATCGATACGACGAATCCCAACTTGAGGAGACTGGGCCAAAAATAGTCAATCATGTTGAGAATTAGACCCTTGATATGTGAACCGTCGTTATCCGCGTCTGTCATGATCATGAGACGACCATAGCGAAGCTCGGATACATCCTTGTACTCCTTACCTTGTTGGAGACCAAGGATCTTCTTGAGATCATTGAATTCCTGGTTCCCGGTAAGCTGTGCCACAGAGGCATCGCGTACATTCTTACATTTACCCCGAAGTGGGAAAACGCCGTAATGATCTCTACCAACAACGGATAGTCCAGCAACGGCCAGAGTCTTTGCTGAGTCACCCTCTGTGACGATAAGGGTACACTTTTTGGATTGAGCTGTTCCAGCTTTGTTTGCATCATCCAATTTAGGGATGCCAGTAATCTTAGACTTTCGTGCACCACCATCAGTCTTGGCAAGTTCTTTCATCTCCTTAAATTTTGAGAGAGCTGTAAGCTCATCGGAAATACCCGTTTTCAGGACATTTTTAACGAATGTTTTAGGCATCTCAAACTTGGAACCAAAATCCTGAGCTTTTAGGGTACACTCAGACTTTACCTGACTCGAGAATGAAGGATTCTCAAGGGTGGCCTTCACAAAGATAGTAAAGGTGTTCTTAACCTGTTGAGGTTTAAGTTTGATCTTTTTGGCCATCTCCTCAATGACACCGGATGCAACCAGGGATGCCACGTGGTCTACATGGGTGCCACCTTTCGTGGTACAGATACCATTAACGAAAGATACTTGTTCCATACCAGTCTCAGAGGGACCGATACACACGGACCAACGATCTCCCGTGACAGATGTGACATTCTCGACACCACTGTGCATCTTGGCATACATTTCAAAACTTTGTTTGGGGAGAACATCTCCGTTGAACTTGACCTTACAATTTGCTGTGGTACAAATGTTGGCATCCCAGACTCGTTTCTGAAAAATCTTGTAGATCGTAAAGTCCATCTTTGTCATCCCGAACCTTTTCCAGTCCGGTACGAATGTAATAGAAACAGATGAAGTCGATCCAGAATGTTTTTTTATTTTTGGTGGTTCACAGACAGTCATATTGTCGGACCATTTTTGTGTGTACATTTGCTTAGTCTCATGGTCTTTGATGATTATGGAAAACTGAGACGAGTAAATATTCGTCAGTTTAGCACCATAACCATTGCGCCCCCCTACCACGCGCTTTTTGGAGTCGTCATAGTTGGTACTCGTGAGGAGATGTCCAAATGTAAGTTCTGGGTTCCATAGACCCTCCTTTTCGTGCATACGAACACCAACACCACCAATCGGGCCATTGTTTTGAACAGTCACTGAACCACTGACCTTATCAACATCGATGGAGATGGATGTCACATGCTTTGGATGCATTGAGTTGCGATCAATCGCATTGACGAGGATCTCATCAAAGATTTTCAAGAGAGCTGGGGAATATTTCAAGTTTGTCTTTTCAAACTTTTCATCATTGAGGGTCCAGTAGGGTTCGACGTTCAAGTCGACTGGACCGACATACGAGTCAGGTCTCTTGAGAATGTGTTCTATATGGGTGAGCTTTTGAACGCTTTCCATGATTACTTAAATTTATTACAAGTCTAATCTCTAACTTAGGCGTTATTTGCGTCCAGCATACTTTTACTTTTTGCGATATCTAACATTAAGTTTAAATACGAATCAACTAGTTCGGGTGTATGTTCTTGACACTTGGTTAGATACTCAATATCTGTTTCAAATTCATCTATGACCACATCTGGGTCAACGTTAAAAAACTCGCGTCCACTTGGTACACGGACATGATCGTATCTAGCATGAAAAATCTTCTCTAAAGTGATTGTTTTTTGGGAAGACGTCTTTGTTTTATTTTTTATGATCGGAAAGGGGCTTTTGAAAGTTTTGTATACACGAAAATCTTCGGGGCTCCCCGAATTAAAGGTCTTTATTCTCCCGATCGTCCCAGTTGAATGCCCTATTTTGATTTCCGGGTATCTTGGATTCGTTAAAATGTAGATAACCGAGAAATTACCTTCGCCTAGCTCGGTCTGACACTGGGTGGTGTTATACTTCTTAAATAAGTCCTCAACTGTATCCACCGTTTGGTTCACACAGAGTCCAAGATACTGCTCCACATTTGGGATTGATCTTAAGGGTGAAGAAAGATTGTTCTTATCATGGTCCGGTGAATAATAGTATGGATCGGGTCGAGCACCCTCTTTAGACCTTTTAGAGTATTTGACTTGCCACCCGTCAGGAAGTTCAAATTTGTGTTTGTCAAGGAGTTTCTTTTTTAATTTCTGAAGATGATCCATGATTACTTAAATTTATTACAAGTCTAATCTCTAACTTAGGCTTTATTTACCACATACGTGACCACCTGTACCAACCCGGTTATTATTTACATCATAGTGATAATTACAGTACCACTCACCGCAATAAGGGCATCGTTTTTTTGGAGTGTCTGCCGCGCTACACATAAATTTTGATAAACTTGAACATTTACGTCTTATATCCTCGGCTTCTTTTCGTTCTTTCGCCTCGCGCTCCGCCGCGGACGTCTTGGCGTCCATGAGCTCGGCGTAGACGCGGCGTGAATATTCTAGCCGTTCTTTCTTCTCTTCACGCAACCTTTCTTTCTCCTCTTGTTCCTCCTTCCTTTTCCTTTCTTTCTCCTCTTGTTCCTCCTTCCTTTTCCTTTCTTTCTCCTCTTGTTCCTTCTTGTTTTTATTTATTATGATTTCAATTTCTTCTGGATATGGTTGTATAAATTTAACCACGTCGAGAACTTGAAAGTTCCTGAGTTCATCCGTATAATCTGTATGCAAACCAATCATATAATATCGTATAGCGATTTTGCCTCCATAACCACATGTTACATGAACAGTGGCATTTTTAGCTATACGCCCCGATTCTGGTTTGAGTCCTTCACTTTGTATTATTTCTAACGCGGTTTTACCATTAAAACCACCCGCACCAATCGCGGTATCTATCTTACCGATTGAAGCCCCTCTATAAATGTATGCTTCGTACTTTATTGCATAATTACTTTCATTTTTCATTATAACTTTATTACGACACGGTTTTGTAATACAACAAAAAAAGTTTGGGATAGATGATATCATATTGACTAATATTTAAGAATATTTTTTATTTAGTGTTTGATCTTACCTATAATTTTTATTACTGATATAGTTCCCGTTAATAAAAATAGTATCTTCTTGGTGATTGGTATCCGCATTTCAGTTGGGTGTGGTATAGAAGGTCTTCGCATTTTTTTATGTATTCGACGTAAAGCGTCACATGTCTCTATATATTTACCCTCTGACATATGGTCTTTCACCTCGTCGATAGTGTTCATCACTATGAATAGATCTTTATCTACTGCCATAAAATAAGGTGATAATTTTTCTTTAGATACCTTAAGAGATGTACTTCTATTTCATCATCGCCATATTCATTCTCATTTTGTTTGTGCAAAATAAGTCCAGAGGAATAAAGAACACCGTAAAACATCTCATCAAGCAGTCGGCAAAGTACGCTACTACAGCTCAGCAAGATACAACCCCGGCCATTTCTATGCGAAACGCGAACTACGCGAGTGCGTATCTTCACGCAGCTAAAGATATTGCGAGTGACTCTCAGATTCATAACAGCACTGGTATCGACGTCAGAAAGTTTAAAGAGCATATAACTAATGTACAAGATATGGTTACAAAGAAGACGACTGATTCATGTCCAGAATTTTCGGGACAAGTTGATATCTATTTGTCTGAAATAGCTACCTAAGTGAGTATAAAATATAAGAAAAGTAAGAACTAAAAATGCAAGTTATTCACGACACCGTGTGGGATAAGTGCCTGGCCGATGCGGTCAAAATGTTTCGTCTCGACGAACCAGATGATAAGTGCCATCGTCTAGCTGATGCGACCTGGAATATGAAGAGGAGATATCAGGAACATGCCAATAAGCGTCAAGATCGGCAAGTAATCATGATTGATAAAAACCCAGAGATTGTATCTGAGCAACGTGCGTCGAGTAAGAAGTTATGTGCGGCGTTGACGATGAAGGGTAAACCATGTGGGTTCAAAGCTTCGTGTGGGAATTTCTGTAAAAAACACCAAGCTAAGCCCTTGAAATTGGGTGCTAAAATTGATATGAAGAAAATTAAAATCAATGACTAATGTAAAGATGATGTTAGATGAAGACACACTTAGACCTGTTATAATAGCAATGACACTTTACATCAGTATAGTTGTTCTCGTCCCCCGTATAGTTAAAAAGCCTACGGGTATACGATTCGTGGATGATCTCGTTCTCACTCTACTCGCACAAAAGGATTCAGCTATGCACGGTACTGTCATTACCGGCCTTGTTGTTCTTCTCACCAATTACATTCAGGATGAATTCTTCTAAGACATTCTTCCGTCCAACTAAATTTCGCGTGTATTCGTGATCCATCTCCCTAACGCGATTATTATACGCATGTCTCATGAACTCCAAGAGTTGGTCAAAGTTTGGTTCACCCCAAACCATACCTTTTTTGAAGAGAAAATCGTCCCTCTCCAATTCTTGAAGTCCACAGTCAATCGTGTAGGGTGTCTTGACATATTCCGATGCTCCACCGTAGTTAGTTATAATGACCGGCTTATCTCGCATCGCAGCCTCAACCGCACCCATACCAACACCCTCCGAGTGTGAAAAGTTCACGTAACAATCGCACCGGTTATGGAGAGTATCCATCTCATCCTCGGATAACATATCATTGATGACTTCGACTCGTGGAAATTGAATTTGCACAGCTTGATTACTCGTGGCTTTGACTACGAGACGTGTATTTGGTTCATTCAGTCGCACAAAAGCCTGGAGAATATCCCTGAACTTCTTTCTGGGATCCATGATATTTCCAATATGGTAGAAGGTGTAAGGCTTTTCCTTTGGTTGGGGGATGTGTGCGTGTATAACATAAAATTCATTATCGGGAAACTGTCGAGAGAGTACCCGTTTACAGAATTCACTTGGTACAGCTACACGCTTAAATTCCTTCATAATTAGACCATAGTCTTCATGTACAGTTTCAGTTTCACATACTGTCATACAAGCCAAGTTTTTTACTCGGGTTTTTGCATACTTGATGTACTCAATCTGGTCGGGAGTAGGAATTACAAATATCAGGCCATTATCTGTCTCGGGAAGTTTTTGACCCAATTGATAATACATTCCATCAGGTAAGAATAATTTCACATATTTCATGGCATGTTGACCAATACCTGTTTTTTCATGTGGACCCACTACGATCATTTGGTATAAAGATAATCTTTCTTTTATATATAGTAATATGAATCCTTTACGGAAAGAACTTGAAGACGAACTCAAGCGTACTCGCCTCGACAAGACTCGCCTTTACGAGTTCCTCATTCGTCTCGTTGATGGTGGTGTTGGTGGCGGTGGTTCAGGAGAGGCTGGTCCCGCCGGTCCCCCTGGTCCCGCTGGTCCGCATGGCCCCCCAGGTCCCAAGGGTGCTACTGGCCCCACCGGTCCCGCCGGTCCCGCCGGTCCCCCTGGCCCCGCTGGTTCCACGTCGGTCACTAAGACCACGGTCGCTAAGACTCCCACCAAGAAGCCTTCTGCCAAGCCTGCCGCGAAGAAGACTGATGCCTAAATATATAAGTTAATTAAAGTTAATACCCCTATTATAAATACATGTTCGCTCTCGCTCGTGCACCAACACACATTTATAATACGATTAAGAAGACAGATGAAAGTAAGTCGACTAGAGGTGGGAGACACTGGCGTCAACATTCGGGTCGCACGGTTCATCGCCAGAATTTTGCCATGAGCCCTAAAGAACCCACGGATGACACTGTGAAAATCGAAAAGCTGGAACGCGAGGTTGATAGGTATAAAAAGGCGAATAAGAAATTGAGGATGATTGCGAGTTGGAATCTTCGCGCAGCTCAGTCAGCTTTCAAGGATTCTGAAAATATACTTCAGATTCTGGATGATCTATACGGAGATGATGCATACGAAAATCTGTCGAATTAAAGTGGGAATTTTCTAAAAACTGGTAAAGGGGAAGAAAAGAATCTTGGTCTACACATGTGTTTACTAGGTAATGCGTTTGGTATTGAAACGATCCCACTTTTATACATGGAACCTAAAAATAAACCAGCCGATAATGCTTTAGTTGGTAAAATACCGATACGTGTTGGAATTGTATATATTCCATTTTTAATGTCATCTTCTACATCTTCAATATCCGCCATATTTGATACACTCGATGCGAGAAGACCCATCGCAATCGTTTCATTTTCAATAACATCTGTGTGAGCTATGAGATGAGGCACAACACTGATAGCTCCCGCCCAAAAAGTACCCACATAAAAGGGTTTTAGTAATGGTAAATTCTGCTTAAATGAAGGATACAATAGAATACATAGAATTTCTGGTGCGATGTATTTGGATTGATCTGTGTACCATAGCACTAGATTTGCTGCCAAGAGAGCTGCAGCAATAGATTCTGGGGTATCCTCGGTTTTTCCATCTAGGTATCTATCTGCGCCATACGCCCACCTCGCTGAGGCCATAATATACAAAAGTGGCAGAGGTTCGAGAGGTGTCCCCGAACATAATGCTAATATAGACATGATTGTACCGACTCCTAACCCGGTTGTCATCTGTATATTAATATTACTTGTCACCATAAATCTCAAGAATATCTCGCACTATAGGACTTCTCTCGATATCACCGAATTCAAATTTAATGTATTCAATTCTTTTGGTACGTTTACCATCTAATTTTGAACATATATCTATGAGACCATTATCTTCATATTTACGATCATGTTGTTTGGGATCACCTGTTATGACCATCTTACTACCTTCACCTATACGTGTAAGAAGCATCTTCATTTGATTTGGTGTCGAGTTCTGCATCTCATCTGCTATAATGAATGAATCTTTGAATGTTCGTCCTCTCATGTACGCCAATGGGCATATTTCAATAATCTTCTCTTTGATCATATACTGAATATCACCTTGACTGTAGAATTCACTAAAAACATCCATGATGGGTCTGGTCCATGGATCCATTTTCTCTTCTAGAGTTCCGGGGAGATAGCCTATATCTTCTTCAACAGAAACAACTGGTCGGGTTAAAATGATTTTCTTATATGTTTTGTCGTTATAACCAGATATAGCTGCATAACACGCTAACATAGTTTTACCCGTACCCGCCGGTCCTACTGCGAATACCATGGGTTTATTCATACTGTGGAGTACTCGATTGTAGTCTTTTTGGTGGTCATTTTTTGGTACTACAGTTGGATGTACTTCTTGTATCTCCATTTCTTCATTAAAACAGAACTCGCTATCTTCATATGACGAAGAAAGTGAAATTTTTACATTGTTGCGACCTCTTTTACCTCCCATACTTTTTACGCAGAAGATTTATTCACCCACCATAAAAAACCTCCAAACGCTGATGCTATGAGTGCGATTAAAAGACCAAATGAATATTTCTTTGGATTCTCAGATGGTGGTTTATCTGGAAGTTTTTGAACATTAATGTTTAGTAACTCAATCTTTTTGATGAGTTTATCGAGTGCTAATAGAATCTGTAATTCGCGATCACGGGGTTTTTCTTTTATGTTTACTGTAGTAACTTCAAGTATCATATACCATTTAGCGTCTGGTTGAAGAGTCACATAATCTCCATCATCTTGTTGTTCATAGATGTTGAAGTTTAACTGTTTAATTGAGATGGGGTTGAAGTAATTCGTTTGTTGGTGAAAACGCTTCCATTGTTTATCTCTTAATATGAACTCGTTACTTCCAGAAAAATGCCTTTCTAGTGGAACTCTCGCTAAAATCTGACCATGTCGTTCATCCAGTATCTGAGCAACCTTTGGAATTTCTGGACAAACGACATCAACAAACTTGGCTACATTTGTATTCGCACTCGCATTACTCTCACCAACCTGTGTTATGTAAAAATCTACCATCTTGATTCCCAGTACCCTACTCATATCTTCCACATGTGTATTAGACTGAAGTGTGAGATCTAATGAAAACGTGTTATTTGTACCATTCACGAATTCGGAATCTACTACAATGTACTGAACCTTTTTAGGTGTGTCGTCGAGTGACATTTCTAATGTAAGTCAATAGTTTTTTCTACACTATAAATATACAGGATGAACCAAGGATTTGGTCCCAAGAAACCAAATTATCAACTGTATGCGATAATTGCTTTGGTTGTTTGTATTTGCTGTTGCAGTAGTTCTATGATGTCTTATTATAGAGTGAGCATTCGGCCCAATGGAAATATGCTGCAGGGGCATGCGGGTGGTGCATGGTGGGGTCGATCTCAGGGAATAGGGGATCCCCGTGGTCGTCCCAAACAGACTATAGCCCAATGTAGAGCATACGCAAGAGAACGTGGCTATGCAGGTACGGGGTATCGCACCGACGCACACCCTTCAGCCCCTTGGAGAAACACGTGTTTTTTCTATCGTCGACCCGATGGTAGGTGGCAAGGAAATGATAAGGATTTAGCACATAAAGTTGGGTGCACCGATCCCGGTAAATCGTGGGGAAATTGTTAAATTATATTGTGAGAGTAAAGTATGCCGATTTCTATGGCAACAAAAGCGATCGCGTTTACTGGTACCCTCGCCGCAGTGACGTTTATAGATAGTATTCGAGTTTTTAACGAGTATAAAAAAATGGCTATTAAAAATAGTAAATAATGATCTCACCCAACTGGATTCATGCTATCTGCCGGACTATGATTTCTATGAGTCCAGAGTACACTACAAATGTTCTTAAATGGATCAAGAGTGCTGTCTGGGATGCACCTTATCGTGTATGGCTTGATATCGAACTTCAGAAAATAGCCTACGATCGTGAAGATTGGAAGAACAATTGTCTCTACCCAAGTGACGACGAATGTGATGAAACACCTAAGTCGGAATAAAAAACTATAAAAAATAACAATGTCCAAATACATTCTCCCCATCAACGAACTTTTCGTCCACTCGAGTGTTCCACTTGGAATTTCTGGTTTGGCCACAGACGAACTACGGATTGCATTTTTACAGGCTACCGACTCTCTGTGCCCAGACATTCAGCGTAAAATTTGGGAAGAGGTTATCTATTGTACCACACCCATCGAACCACCACCCGCACCTAAAAAATGTTCTTCGGTTTCATACACTCGATCCTCGATTTCCTCGCCCCGAAACCTATTCGGCGTAAAAAATCTGTGACAGAATTAATGCCTGGAGATTATGTCATTGAAACTCGTAATGAATGTAATGAAAGGAGATACATTCAATTAGATAGAGAAATCCATATAGAAAGAAGTGTGGATTTGGAAGTTCTTATTACGAAGTGTAAAAGGTTATTGTCATTCATGGAGATGAAAGGTAATAACGAAAATTACAGTACGATGATTAATTTTGTCGATAAGGTAAGACAAGCCAAGTATCGTAGGGATGATATTAAACCCCTATTTCGAGAGTTTGAGAGGATGGAAAATAATATCAAAAAAAGTTCAAAGTCTTTTGATAACCTAAGTCATGCGAGAATGATAGGGTAATCAAGTAAAACATGGATCTCTTTCATAAAATAATGGAGCTTGTTGATAAAAACTCAGACAGAATCCCCGAGGGGGACTATCTAGAGTTATGCGACACAATTCAAGAATTGCGAGAACAAGTAAAACCACCTTCATTTCTTCTTGATCAAAATCAACCACTTTGGATGGGTCTCGAAGCTCCCGTGTATCGACCCACTGTGCCCATGTCAGATGGGCAGCCACCCGAATGGATTGAGGATTCATTACCATCTGATCCCGATACGGCTGCTCAGCGATCACGTGAACAACTTCAACAACGGTGGAGAGAACTTGAGGAAGAGGTTATGTACCCCGGTCTCAATCAGTTTCTACATGAATTACATGAGGAATGGTCAGCGACCGATACTATGAGTCCGGTAGAACCGGGTGCGTATTATCCACCACCGAGACAGGGAATGCATCAACGCGTAGAGGATGGTACCACAGTTGCTGAAGTCACTTTAACGTCTGGGTCTAACGCGTAAACTATTGAGATCTCGCCAAGCATCTCGAATAACCCGTGGTGGTGCCGAGGGATCAACTGTAGCTGTAGTTTCTAACTGTCCTGTTAGCTCTTTTAATTTCATATGTAAATGTTTGAGTTCGTTTGATATCTCCACGTATGCCCATTCTGTTTTTGTTGGGAACATTTCATCATTTTCCATGATCTCCATGATGTTTCTTAGATGTTCCATACCTAAGTGAAGCCCAGAATTTATATTTTTCAAGAAAACATGGAAGACCTTCAAAGCCTTATGGCTTGCCTTGACGACATCTCCAGTAAGATCCCTGATGGCCTCTATCTGGAGATGGCTGATAAAATGAAACGCGTTC